>JGI994J12354_10004015_pt1 | contig 13444 bp, 7 predicted proteins | sample IntmicLarv3ML3BL_FD_12354 | JGI IMG/M metagenome (IMG submission 12354)
GACCTCGGGACAGTTGATGGGATATTAGTAGGTGGAGACATTGCCTTTTCTGGCAAAGCGCAAGAGTACAAAATTGCAAAGGAATTTTTGGATAATGTTGCCGATATATTTAATATTTCAAAAAGCGAGATATTTTGTGTGCCCGGCAATCACGATGTTGATCAATCAATTGCATCTATGAGCCATCTTCTCTATAGTGCGCAACAGGCTCTGGATTCAGCGGACGCAATTGATACAGCTGATGACCTTTTTGAAAAATATGTTACCGACGTTGCTGCCAACAATATTCTATTTAAACCAATAGAATATTACAATGATTTTGCAAAACAATATAGTTGTGATTTTCATAAACAACAGATTAATTGGCAAGATGATTTTGAACTCGACTTTGGGCTCACATTGAGGTTACATGGAATGAACTCCTGCTATATATCAAATAAGGACGACCATGCGCAAGGGGAAGAAGGTCGACCAATGTATATTGGACAAGCACAGCTTCCTTTGCGCAAGGAGGATGTTGTATATATGACGATATGCCATCATCCTCCTGAAAACTGGAAATTTAAACATGATCTAGAAGAACGACTAAACAAACGCGCAGATATACAGCTTTTCGGACACAGGCATACTCAAGAAATTACTTTAAGTGATGACAATCTGATTATTAAATTGGGGGCGACGCATCCAGTCAGAAAAGGCGAGTGGAAACCATCATATTGTTGGATAACAATTGAAAGCTCTATTGCAGAATGCAATCGCTCAATTGATATATGTATCTTTCCTAGAGTTTTGAGTGAAGATAGGGATGCCTTTATACCCGACTCAAAGTATTGCAAGGATAAAAGTTTCATTTGCCATAGTATAGCCATTGATAAAAAAAGGCGTCGCAACATAAGGGATGGGACTGTTACAGATGAACCACTATTATCTATACCCCAAATAAAAACTGAAGAACCAAGCGATCGTGAACTCGTGTATCTTTTTTGTGAAATACCATTTATTAAGCAGACCGAAATTTTGCTGCGTTTTAATCTCCTAGATAACCCCCAAATGGGGACAAAGTACTCAACGATGATTAATGATATAATTCAAAGGGCTAAAATCACGGGAATCTATAGCGATTTCCGTGATGCAATTATAGGGGGAATCAGCAAATGAATGAAAACTTCAGAAAATGGTATCTAGCAATATGCAAAAATCCAGAAAGTGAAAAGATGCAGCTACGTTGGGAAAGAATAGAAGCGTATTGCGAGCGTAATTATGATGAAATAGATTCTGTTGCGCTTGTAAAACTGTTCTTGGGGTATCCTATCGCATCCGACTTTATGCAGGACTTCGTCGAGCACTTTAGCAAAAACGATTTTACTTTCTCCGATAAAAAACGAATGGAATTCTATGTGCTTGCAGGTACGATAATAGCGAATTTACTTGATGCATCTAACAATGGAATTCTTGCACTTAAAATTCTATGTTTTGCCCCGTATCGAAAAGTAGTTATCCCAGAGATTGCCGATATCGCTAGGAATAATCTTTATAATGCAATGTTAAACATAAGAAACAACACCAGTGGAATGAAACAAATAAAAAATGCTTCGCTAAAAAAGGCAATTGACGAGTTTGTCATTCCAGAAAACGCACAACAAGCTACTTATAATAATGCAACAGCTGTTGATTTGCCCTTGTTGAAGTCTTCAATAGATGAAATTATAGCGAACTTTGATAGTTTATCTGCAAATCAGAATCAAATGAACGAGAAAATTTCTATATACCAGGAAGATTCAAACATTTTATCATGGCTTTTTGGGAAATGGAGCAACATATTAAACGCACCATTGAACAAGGTGAACAATAGTTCAAATAAAATGGCAATTGTTCTAGCCGAAGAACTTGCTAGTATGGTAAATGTTTTTCCGGGTCCATATGCAGCAAAAGCGTTCCTAAAAACTATGCTCGACTATTGCAAAACAGATAAAATAAATGCTTCTTTAGTTGAAATTATCGAGAATGTGGATAAAGAAGTAAGAAAAGCTATTGTAGAAAAATACGAGGAAAACGATACGCCTATTTTATTAGCACTTTCCATGTCTCTAGAAGTTGAGGAAGAAAATGCATGGATACCTGTATATAAACCGATTCTTTCAATTTCTCCTGAAGATGAAAGGTATTCTGCGCTTGATTGGTCTTACTTTACCTACTTGGAGCTATTGCTTGCAAATTATAAATAGGGGGCAATAATGTGTCGGTCAATGATGAAAACAAGGTAGCTACAGATTTACCCGCCGAAGATATACTTAGCGATGAAATCGAAGCTGAAGATGAAGATGTGAAAGATGCTATTGTAACACAGAACGAGAAAAAATATATCAATCTTTACTCTGGCCGAGCATTAACGCTAGATGAAATCTACGATATTACATCGGAAGATGCATTAACAACAATCGTGCTGCTTGGTCCGGTTTCGTGTGGAAAAACCACCATTGAAACAACTGTATACCAGTTATTTCTTGAAAAACCGTTTGCAGGGTATAGTTTTATGGGTTCGCAAACACTACTAGGTTTTGAAGAACGTTCTTTTTTTACGAGAAGCAAATCGCAGCGAGATAAATCTGTTACACCTAGAACAAGCATAAGTACGAGTGAGTTATTTTTGCATTTGAAATTATTAAAGGATTCTTCGGTAAATAACTTTCTTTTTGCTGATATGTCTGGGGAAAAAATAGAGGAGTATATTGCAAATCCAAGCGCGCTAGCTAGCAATCTTGGTTTTTTGATGGCCGTCGATAACATTTCAATAATTCTTGACGGTGAAAAGATAATCGAAAAATTCGAACGTAATGGTGTATTGAATTCCGCGGTTCAACTATTAACAACATTGGTCAATGCAGATGTATGTTACCATGACGTAAATCTCCAAATTATTATAAGCAAATATGATATTATACAAGAAGCACTAAAGTCTGACCACACCTTGGATGAGTTTATTGAGCGTATAAGAAATACAGTTGAAATTATAATGAAAGAGAAAGCAAACAGTATAACTTTTCATAATGTTGCCGCAATGCCTCTTAATGTTAAAAATTGTTGTATAGGGTACGGGTTAGAAGAACTCTTAGATGCTTGGTCACGAAAAAATATGACTTATGAGCCTGCTTTGTTGACATATAACCATATGATTAAGAATGAATTTGATAAATTGAGTTATAAATTAAGGGAGACCGAATAATGGATTTAAAAAAATGCTTTATTGTGGGGATGCCGAATGCCGGTAAATCCACATATCTGGCAGCATTTTGGTATTCTTTAGTAAATCCAACTGGAAACAAGCTCAAGCTAAAGAGCGTAGAGCATGAAGAGTATTTATATGGATTAAGTCAAAAATGGTCAAATTGCGAAGAACTGGATCGAACCGCGCTTGGAGAGGAGGCTAAAGATTTATCGGTTAATGTTATAGATGCGAACGGACATGAGTTCAAAATTATTATGCCCGATTTATCGGGAGAGACCTTTTCAAATTGTTATGAGCAACGTATTCTTGACGATGATGTCGTTGATTACATAATTGAATCAGATTCAATTATGTTGTTTATTAACGTGGCAGATATTATTGAACCGGTGTTGATATCCAATTTGCCTTTAACAACTGAGCGGACCAATGAAAATGAGGGTGCTCAAAATAAAGAATTGCCGATTTGGAATGCATACGGCGACCCGATGCAGACTAAAATTGTGGATTTGTTGCAAATCATATCGGCTCTTAAAAATAGTCAACATATAAAATTAGGAATAGTGTTGTCTGCATGGGATTTAGTTGAAAAACTATCTCCAGAAGAGTTGCCGCAGAATTATGTACAAAAACAATTGCCACTTCTTTGGCAATTCCTATATACTAATTCAAATGAGTACAATACACAATATTGGGGTGTGAGTGCACAAGGCGCTGATCTTGAATATAAAGATGCTCTTGTAACACTGAACCCACTAGAGCGTATTGTGGTTATTGATACTGTTGGTAATAAGCATAAGGATATTTCTTTACCAATTTATAGGATTTTAAGAGATTAGAGTGGAAATGAAAATAGTATTAAACCAAACGTTACATGGATATGCCAACGGACATCGGCTGTTATCGAAATCTCAAGAGCTATCTACAGTATCTCAGAGAATTATGAGTATTATGAGTGATTTATCTGGTTCTGATATTAAAGATGGCTTTTATTCCTATTTTACTGGGTATGTCCTAAAAGAGGAAAATGTGTATGTCCTAAGTAAGACTTGGTATGCCGACGAAATGAGTAGACCTGGTTGTGTTTGGTCGCATTCATTATTGATTCCTGCTGATATTATTTCTTTTTTAGGAAAAGACATAAATAAAGTTATTTCTCTATTCAAAAGACCTGATAATAACAACTGGAATGAATATTCAAGCAAAATAGAAATATCAATATCTGATAGAATGAACACTCCTATTATGAAAGACGCAAATATAGAATATTTAATATGGTCTATATGGGGAAATACACTTCCAGTTATTATTCCTTCAAATAATTCAGACTTCTTTTCAGAAGAATTATTTTTTTTATGGCTAAACCAAAATAACAATCTCAAACCCGATTTTTGTTTTTCTACAGGATCCTTTTCCAATAGAGAAATAGAATCGGACATTATGGATTTACAAATTGTACCCACTTCTTGTATTCACCGATTTGCTAATGCTAATAAGGATCCGTCTATTCTCAACGATCAGAAAACCATTAAGTCTTACCCGTTATGGGTTACAAAAGCACGAGAAGAACTAATGAAAGATCAATGGATGAGTTTTAATTCTTTTAGGACAACTTTTGGGGCGCAGTTATCAATATATAAATACTTTGTTTCATTTATGAAGTTATATATTGGCAGTGGTGCGAGTAAGAACAGCACTAATTTATCTGAAATTCTATCACTTACGAGCAATTTATTTACTATCGCAGAGCAGGCAATCATATTAAAAAATGTGACTGATCTTTATGTCAGCGATAACAAAAAAGTTATAGCAGGCATGCAGATTTCAACCTCAATACTCTCATTTTTGATAGATAATCCTAATGTTGAAATCGATGTAGCCTCTATTCAATATCTCGTTAATCATAGCCTCCTGGAAAACATAGAAGAAGTAAAAAAAATATTATTAAGAATCGTACAAAAAGAAAACAGTCGTGCTGACTATATATTGAATTGCTATGTAAATACTATTACATTTGATAGGTTTGAGGACATTGTCGGGTTAGGCATAGATGTATGTTTGGCGTTTGTTACGACATCTCCTAAATTCGTATACGCAGAAACACTATGGACAATGCCTATTGAATTCCAAAGTAAAATTATGAATTGTTTATGTTCGGTTTACCAAAAACAGGATATTGATGTTAAATTTATTGAAATAGTATTGCTGCATAGTTCTTTTGACTTTTCAAAAAATCTATATAATTTTTTTGGCTCAATGTGTGTCCCTGTTTTTTTAGATTTCTTTTTAAGTGAGAAAATATCTAAAAATAATTATATCGATTTTTCTTCTTATTGCCGGAACCACGGATCTATTTGTGTTGATTATCTTTCTAAACATCTCAAAAAGTTGATGCCGCAACAGTTGCTGGGTTTAATCAGTATGATTGATTCCTATAATTCATCAATTATGAAACTTACAAAAACACAGTTGGAGCAAATTTACAAAAGAATTCAAACCATAAATCATTTGACTACTCAGGCAAAAGCGCAATTAGCTTACTTTTTAATACCTATTATATTGAAAGCAAAGTTTTTATTGCCAAACGACATGGTTACATTTTCAGTTGAGCTGGTACACAGCGATATTTTAAGCAATACATTTCCTGACTTAGAATGGCGAAAGTTAAGCAATCTACTTCCCGATTCTTTTTTTAATAGCTGGGATAAGTGTAAGCGTCTGAGGAAAGCTTTTTATAAAAAGGGATATAACCTTCGTGTGTTATCAAATTATAACGACATTGATGACGATATTCCTCAAGAGAAGTAGAAAAATATATGGATATACCTGTTGGAAGGCATACTCAAAATAGGTGTTGAATACGAAAGTATGCTATTAATTTGCTGTGTTGCAAAGGGCAGTTTTGAAATTATTGAACGATTTTTTGCAATCAACTAGTAAACAAACCGAGTTTTCTAGCAGCCATAATTCACGATAATCCACAGTAAGATTGAGACACGTTTCAGAAAACAATCTTTAAAATATCTTCTAAACGATTTTTGCTATTATGTTAACGGAATATAAATAAATATATAGTTAGGAGACATTATGTTGACATCAAAAACCAGGGATCTATTTCTTTTTGTAACAGCGAACGAGCATGAACGCGAAGCGTTTGAAGAAAAATATATTCGTCGCGGAAAGAAGTATATATTGGGTAAAACGTACTACATAGGAATGTTTGGGGGGTACCCTGCCGCTTACATACATATGGAGGAGCAAGGTGTAACCAATCCCGCAGCAACACCGTTAGTAGATAAACTAGTGACAGAATTGCATCCTGTGGCAGTCGTAATGGTAGGTATTGCTTTTGGTACAGATGAAAACACACAACAAATTGGCCATGTGCTCGTCTCTGATAAAATACTTCCATATGATTCAAAAAAAATACTTGAAGATAAAACGAAATACAAAGAGACTCCAAAAGAAGTGGGTTTCCAGTTGCTAAACGCGTTCAGAGAACATAGGGAGTGGGTTTTTGAGTTACCAAATTCCGAGAAATCAATTGTTCATATCGGTGCAGTGTTGACAGGCTCCAACCTTATAAATAACTATGAATATCGGACAAAACTGTTGAATGATTTCGCAGAAAACGAACCAATTGGTGGCGAAATGGAGGCGCAAGGTATTTATTCTATGTGCCGATTAAACGGTGTTGCTGAGTGGATTATCATCAAAGGAATTTGCGATTGGGCATATAAAAAAGATAATGCAAATAAGGAAAGCGATCAATCATTAGCGGCACACGCAGCAGTAGATTATTGCTTTCATGTATTTTCTCGCGATGGAGTATTTGCATCAATAGTCCGCGATAACGACTCGAATAGCACAACTGTCGAGCCTATTGTGCCTATTACTATGTTTCAAACAGGAAGTAACAATGTGCAAATTGGCACGGTTTCCGGTGGAGCTATTAATATTTCACGCAATGGTGAAGGTAAGCAACGATAGATGTCGACTATGCAGTTGCAAATGAATATCTCCTTGAATTGCAGAAGCGAGGTGTCTAAATGAACGTTCCTAATAACAATTCATATGATGCTAAAGCGCTTGAATCGTTCGCAATGGAGCAAAATGGTGTGGGTAATATTCAATTTGGTTGCGTTTCCGGTTGCGCAACTATTAATGTGAATTATCAACTTACCTCGATTCCTGCCACTGAGCAAGTTGCGGTTTCTGTTATTACGCAAATGAGGCCGCTGCAACCATCAGCTTATTTTCGTGGTCGTGTCGGTAAGCTGGAGGAAATAAAGACATTATTAGCGGGCAATGCGAAATTAATGCTTTTGAATGGTATGGGAGGTATTGGAAAAACCGAGTTCTGTCGAAAGCTGTTCCACGAATGCATAAACAGAAAACTCCCTGAAGTGAAAAAAATAGGTTGGATTGTATTTCATGAGAGCATCGAGCAGACATTCTTCCAACAGTTCACAGAGATCAATTTCCAGACAGAGAACCTTGCCGAATATCTCTCACAAGCTGTGAGGTATTTAGATTCTCAAGAGGGTGGTCTCCTTCTGTTTATTGATAATGCTAATGAGTTATCTGAAAAGGACGCTGCTGTACTCGCACAATTGAGTTGCAAGGTTGTGCTGACTTCGCGCCGCAGAAGTATTGAACGCTTGCAAGCCATAGAAATTGGAAAACTTTCTATCGAGGATTGCCGGATTCTATATCGCCAACACAGCGAGGAATCTCCTTGTGCTGATGACTATAATTATGGTGTTACCTACACGGAGGATGACTCTCCAGATGAGGACCTAGATGCAATAATCCTAATGGCAGATCGGCATACATTAGCCATCGAGCTTTTAGCGAAGACACAAAAATCTGCGGCGTATACCACACAACAGATGCGGAAAACACTGGTGGAAACAGGTTTTTCTCTATCGAGTATTTCAGAGAGCGTGACCTATGTTCATACTCCGGAAGCAAGCGAATGGGATAATTCTGAGCAAATTTTCATCGAGCAGTTCTCGAAGGTTCTTGATATTTCGGGTGTTAGAAATGAAAAACTGCGTATTCTAAAGCTTTTTTCGCTTTTATCTTCAGATACCATATCAGCAGATAATGTAAGAAGCTGGTTTGATATCAATGATCTTGATGCAGTTAATGCGCTTGTATCGCAGGGGTGGGTATTTCGTGGTAGGGTTGGCGAACAGCTTGAGACTGTTTTTTCAATGCATCCGCTAATCAATTCCGTTGTACGGCACAAGGCGATGCCGGATTTTATAACAGCAGCCCCGCTTGCTGTTGGTTTGGCAGAAGTGTTGAGTTATGACGACACGGATCTTTTTACTAACAGAATCCAGTACCTAGGTCACGCTATTTCTCTTGCAGAAGCGATAATCGGCGAATATGATGAGTACCCGGACTTGATTAACTCCATATCAGTTATTTTGAATCAGACAGCGGATTATGACAGAGCTTTAGATTTGCTAGGTAAAGCGAAGGAGATTTGCGAATCTGTCGAAGATATTAATCCAAGTATAACGTCAAGCGTGTATCACAATATGGCAGGATGCTATCAAAGAAAAGGTGATCTCGCAAAAGCCAAGGAATGGTATGGAAGGTCAATAGAAATTAGAAGCGAGAATCCAGATGTAGCTGATTTCCAGATGGGAACGTCCTATGATTGTCTCGGCGGTGTCTATGAAATGCTAGGCGACTACGAAGAGGCGCTGCGCCTTATGGAGTGTGGTTTGAAAATTCGAAGAACTGCACTGGGCGATGGACACCCGCAGGTGGCAATTTCATACAACAATATTGGGTGTGTATATGATGATCTCGGTAAATATCAAAACGCTCTAGAGATGCATAAAAAGGCATTAACTATACAGCTAGAAATGTTAAATGAAAACCACCCTGATACAGCTGCAACATACAGTAACATAGGTCGAATTTATGAACGCTTTTTTGATATGAAAAATGCCTTGAAATATTATGAAATGGCATTAACGGCAGGAGCGGCAGTGTTAGGACATGAGCACCCTGATGTTCTTACTGCACGCGATAGTATAGCGGGTGTGCATTTAGAAAAGGGTGAGTATAAGTTGGCTGAAGAACAGTTTGCAGAAATTCTTCAGGTTCGATTAAAAGTGCTCGGAGATAATCACTTGGATACCGCAACAAACTACAACAATCTAGGACATGCTTACTATTACCAAGCGCAGTTAGACAATGCCCTTGATATGTTTCACAAAGCATTGGAAATTGACAAGCGCATTTTAGGTAACCGGCATCCAGATGTATCGGCTATACTTAAAAACATTGCAGACGTGTATTCTGAGATTGAAGATATGCAGAACGATGCGCTAGCGCTCTACAAAGATGTTCTGGAAATACAGATCGAAACATTCGGAAATAATCATCCAAATGTAGCAATCGCATATTGCAATTTGGGTGAGCAATACGCAGAAGCCGGTAATTACGAGGAGGCGATGGGGTACTACGCGAAAGCCTTGCACATACAAGAAACCACGGTGGGACGACAACACCCTAACACGGCAGGCACGCTTTACAATATAGGCTTTGCATATTCGGAAAAAGGAGAGTTAAGCGTAGCGCTAGAGCATTATATGGAAGCATATAAGAATGTTGCGAGAGGCTATGGGGAGGATATGCCCGAGTTAGCAACCATGAGTGATGGCATTGCGCATGCCAATGATGGGCTCAGAAATTATGCAGAATCAAATAAATGGTTCGAGAACGCGATACGCTTATATGAGAAATTCTTTGGTGATGTCAATTTACAGATGTCTGTTACACATTATCTCTATGCAGACTCGCTTGAAAGACAAGGCCGAGACAAAGATGCTTTGGCGCAATTCATAAAAGCGCGCGACATACAATTAGCTTATTATGAACCCAGCCATTATGTCATAAAAAAAACGGAGTTTAGGGTTGTTGCACTGGAAAACAAGTTGGCAGATTAAGTCTACTTTAGGAGTAATACTTTTTATGCTCAAGTGAAGTGCAATACAGTGCTTGAGTGGGAGGTTGTCTGATATAGGAACGCATTTCATAAAAACCGAGAGATGCCTCTGCCATTGCCTGCACACCACTGCCCGATTAACCACGCATGAATAGAAACGAGGTATGGACAGATGAATGAATTAGAAAATGATGCACAAAATGCTACCACGAACGAAATGAAGCAGAGTGGTCATGGGAATAATCAGATCGGGATGTTTAATGTCGAGGGTGACTTCATTATTAACAATTCAGACAAGCCTTCGCCAACCCTTGATGTTAAGAAGAGCGTAGATGGGGATGTGGTGTGCTTTCGCAATGACTATCCTCAATTTGCGAAAGTTATATATGAAAGCGGCGTCCTATCTTGGATTGCAGAATTGTTTATAAGCGTAGGGAGTGAAGTGCCGGAAAGGCTTCAGCACTTGCCATTTCGAATCATACTACTTACAGCATTTTTGCGTAGCCAGTTTGTCGAGGGTAAAGCATGCGGAGTTGAATTGGATATGAGTGAATACACAGCTTGTTTTCAATCAGAATTAATACAATCGCACTCGGAAATCGATGCATGGTCATTACTGCACCTCATAAGCCAAGGAACGCTTGAGTTGTTGTCATATAAAGCTAATGATTTGTTTTATCGCAGTAATGAAATGATGAGAGCAATGATTTCATTTACAACCATCACTGCATTCTTTGTGGATCTTTATTTAATTCTTGCTCGGTACTCAGACGGCTATAAAGATATGATAAAGTATAAAACAAATGCATATTTAGATTTAACTGATTTCAGAAAGCACCTGCCCTCTCATTTAATAAAGATTCATCCTGACATTGACAAACGTAGAATTGATGTGGAAATGGTATGCGACAGTGCAATTGTTCACAAAGCCGCTGCACTTTTTGTTAATGAATTCGAGAGAGCTCTGAGTGATTTCGAGGATATATTTTCAAATGTCGGATTCCAATTTTATTATGTGAGAGCGAAAATACATGCGCTGGCATCTGACAATGTCACTAATCATAACTTCGAGGCATACACGCCAACGTTGATACCACTACTGGCCGGTGGACATTTATACCCCACCAATCTTGTGTTCATCCGCGAATTAGTTCAAAATTCACTTGACTCCATTGCCGTCAGAAAGCTTGTTGATCAAACCGAATTTAGCGATACTATAGATATCACAATGGAGCTGTGCGATGATGGAGACAATGTGAAATCGTTGACAGTTGGAGATAATGGCTTGGGTATGGGGCGAGTTGAAATAGAACGTTATCTGACAAGTATCGGCCGTAGCTTCTACACATCAGGCGATTTCAAAAAAATGAAAACATCATACAAACCCATTAGTTCGTTTGGGATTGGCTTTCTATCTTGTTTTTTAGTGAGTAAGTGCATTTCTATTCGCACACACAAAAAAGACAACATTGATGAATCCTACGAGCTATATATTCCAAATATCGAAGGGTGTTTTTTTGTTGAAAAAACACCTGTTCAAATCGACATCGGTACAAATATCGCAATTGAGATAGATAATAATATAACTGAAAAACATGTGTCATTATCATCACTTATAGAATACTTAGACAACCATTTATTGGACATTCACTTTGATGTGATGTTATCTTGGAACAAAACATCTTATAGCCTTAACACCTTGGAAAGCAATGATGGCACCCAATTTGATGTTTTTAATTCGGATATTGTGGCACTCGCCAGAAACAATCTCCAGCAGCCAACATGCAAATATTGCTTTATTGACCAAGGTGTTCTTGTTGCGCAGAACATGTCAAGAAACTTTTGCCGCAACTGGTGGAACAGGCAGATTAAGAGCAAACTTGATGAAATTGTATTAATAGAAGGCACCACAATTATCACGGCGCATAAAATAGTGAGACACAAAATCAGAAAAGTAGGACACAAGTTTTTTGCGTTTATCCCGTTTTTGGAAGGTGGTAGAGTTCAGATAATTAGTTTTCGCTCGATTGAGCGCACCTATGAATATCCTTACGGAATATTCATAACTGATGTTCCTCAGGCCGGAATGAAAATCCGAAATGAAAACGGAGGAATATTGCCGTGCTCCGGACGAATGGTATTTCTTAATGCGGGTATTTTGATTGACAGTGCGGAACTCATGTCTCTATTTGGGCAAGACATGCGATTATTTTCGCAAGATACAGAAACTGCCTACAATAACATAATAATAAATTTACCACCAGATTGGGTTGAACTAAATATCGCACGTGATAGAATAATTGGGTTGTCGAACAGTATTGACAAAAAAACGGTTTTACGGGGAATTGCAGAAGCTACAATAAATATATTCAAAAATATTATCACGAAAAGCAACGGATTATCTCTAGTCAATATACAAGAGGTTGCAACTTTTGTCGAATTGATCTGCGCAGAACTCAACAACGATAAAACCGATAGAGACAAACAACTTCTTATCGAATTAAAGAAAATGAAGTTCTGGATGAAGATCGAAATCAACGAGGTTTGCGTCAGCTATTGTTTAAAAGGAGATGATGGAGATAAGTGGGAACCTAAGAAATATCTGGCTAACACTGAAAGTATTCGAATCAATTGTATCTCACATAAACACCGAACTGCATTTATTAATAAATACCCTGACTATTTCAGAGACTTTGAGATTCAGCTAAGTAAAAAGCGTGTCGAATCAATCGATGAAATGAATAACATACTAATTGCGAAATTTGACATTCCGAAAAGCATTGCCCAAAACTCAGTGTGCAATATAACAACGATGCTGTTTACAATTTATTTTTTACTATTCCCAAATGAGCGTATACAGACTAAGTTCGCAAAACTGTCACACTGTCGTCTCGCTCTTGAATGGCAACTAATAAAGAAATACTCTACAGCGGAATTTGTCGAAAATAAATGTAAAGAAAGTGTTAGCTATGGAGATGTTGAGAAGTTTATAACTGCGTTGTGCGAGAACACTTAGAGCATTCAATTGCTAGCGTTTAGTAATTCACATTTTACATTACGCGTGAGCGGGGAGGATTGAGCAGTTCCATTACCAAAAATGAGACAGTATTGAAACCCTTGTGAAATAAAAAAACGCGGTTAGGGTTATATTGCCAATACTCAACCCCAGATAATTAGTAGTTAACCATTGTAATCCTCGAACTCCCTTACACACAAAACACAGCCTTTGAGGTACTCCCTCAAAGGCT
>JGI994J12354_10004016_pt1 | contig 13438 bp, 10 predicted proteins | sample IntmicLarv3ML3BL_FD_12354 | JGI IMG/M metagenome (IMG submission 12354)
ACTATGATCAAACTCCAGGAACCGTTGGATGACACCATTGTCAACATACTGCGTCTGGCGAATACGAAGCTGCCGAAGGACATAGGATGGTCACTGGAGGCTGCCGCGGGCTGGGAAACCAACCCTACTGCGTACACGCAGTTGGGGAGCATAATGGACAATGTCAAGAAGGCGGAATACATCGGAAGGCCGATGTGCCAGGATACGGGAATTCCGATCTTTCATGTTACGGGNAACATTCCAAAGGACATTGAAAAACACATAGCGAAAGGTGTGGAAAAGGCAACAAAGATCATTCCGTTGAGGCCCAACACGGTGCATCCGTTTACACGCAAGAATCCCGATAACAATCTCGGTGAGGGGATGCCGATCATCCATTACCACCCGACGGATGACGATTTTCTGGAGATAACCGTTGTTCCCAAAGGTGCGGGCTCGGAGAACATGACAAAACTCATCATGCTGGATCCGTCCGCAGGCGAGAAAGGAGTGAAGGATTCCGTTGTTTCCGCAGTATTGGAGGCCGGCGGAAGACCATGTCCGCCTACAGTGGTCGGAGTCGGCATCGGGGGAACAGCGGACGTATGCGTACAGATGGCGAAGGAAGCATTGCTGGACCCGATCGATAAACGTAAAGATCCGGAAATAAGGAAGATCGAAGAAGAGTTGTTCACAAGACTGAACACCAGCGGCCTGGGCCCCATGGGCTTAGGCGGCGATACCACTGTGTTGGCAGTGAGAGTGAAAATGGCCTACTGCCACACCGCAAGTCTTCCCGTAGCAGTGAACATGAGTTGCTGGGCATCCAGACGTGCGTCCGTAAGAATAAAGAACGGCATCCCCGAGTATTCGCAGGAAGGATTCAAATGATCATCCGCTCGCCGTTATCGGAAAAGGATGTACGCAAATTGAAACTCGGTGAGACGGTATCGTTAAGCGGGGACATCATAACCGGAAGGGACAAGATGCACTTGCGCGCGATGAGTTCCGAAGACAAAGCGGTGAAGAACATAATCAACGCAACGGTCTTCCACTGCGGCCCGATCATTTCCGAAGATCGTGAAGTGATCGCAGCGGGGCCGACCACAAGCGCAAGGATGAATTCTCTGACGCCTGAATTCATAAGGAAATTCAAAGTAAGGGCGATCATCGGAAAAGGCGGGATGTCCCAAGAAGTATGCGACGCGATGAAGGAGGTCGGCTGTGTCTATCTGGCGGCGACCGGAGGTGCTGCCGTATCACTCGCTGAAGGTCTTGCCGTGACCGGTGCGGAATGGGAAGACCTCGGAATGGCCGAGGCCATGTGGTTAATGAAAGCGAACAACCTCGGACCGCTGATCGTAGCGATGGACAGTAACGGTAACAGCCTTTACGAGAATGTGAGAAGATCACTCGTTCTGTGAGCTATCTTCTTCTGATACGATTTCTGGTCCGTCTCCCTCCGGCTCCAGAAGCCTCTCTCCGAGACGTTTACGGTGTATGGAGGCTGCGATCAGCATGAACAGTCCGATCATGAATCCGGCGAGCATCAGTGAATGCGGAAGGTCCAGGCCGAGAATGTACGTAGCTTCCCTGCTCTCGAGGACAAAGTCGATGGGTGTGTTCACGCCGTCATTCACTTCAACGTTGTGTATGGTCTGTTCATCATGATCGGAACGTTTGACATGCACACTGTATGTTCCGATGAGGATCCTGTCGCTGACGTCGTTCTTGTCGAAAGAATAGAATCCGTTTCCGTCTGTGGTCGTGTGGTTGACGACCCTGTTCCCGTCCATGATACGTACGGTCGCATCCCCGAGACCGTCTCCGTTGGTGTTTCTCACATAACCGATGATACCGCCGTATGCGGGTCCCATGATGATGTTCAGTGTGAGATCTCCCGACACGATCATACTGTTATTCGCGTCGAGCGCACCGAATGAGTATTTCAGCCCGAATCCGGCTTTTTCAAAATTGAATGTATATGTTCCGGTATCCGGAAGGGGCAGTGTGAATCCCCCTGTTGCATTGGATGTGGCAGTGACCGCAGTGCCTGTTGTGGGTGTTGCAGAGATCTCCACGCCGCTCAGGGGAACCCCGTCCCCGTCCGCGACGAGGCCGCTGACGGTCACGGGCACAGCACTGATGTTCGTTGAGAACAGTGGCAACAATGTAACGACCAACGCAATGGTCAGAACGGATACGAACACCTTTTTCACGGACGGATGATGAGTTCGCAGAGATATATTACTTTGGTGTTAATAGCAAAGTTGATTAAACCCTGTTGTTTACGTAAACAGTTCACAGACAAACTCACGGGAGATAATAGATGCATAGAGCAGACAGAGAATACAGCCGGGAGGAGGTGATGGGAATGATGGAACCGCTCATCTCAACGTGGTTCAGTGAACGTTTCACCGGATTAACGGAACCGCAGGCGAAAGCGATCCCTGTGATCCATGACCGTAAGAACGTTCTCGTATCTTCCCCGACAGGTTCCGGAAAGACCCTTACCGCATTCACATCGATACTGAACGAGTTAACGAGGTACGCATCGGAAGGAACTCTGGAAGATCGGATCTATTGCATCTACATATCTCCTCTCAAAGCCTTGGCGAACGACGTCAATCGAAATCTGAACACTCCCTTGGAGGAGATGAAGGAAGTAGCGAAGGCACACGGAATGGCGGAACCCAAGATACGTGTCGCGGTACGTTCCGGCGACACGTCACAGTACGAAAGACAGAAGATGGTAAGGAAGCCGCCGCACATCCTGATAACCACGCCGGAGTCCTTGGCGTTAGTTCTCGCCGCTCCGAAATTCAGAGAAAGGCTGAGCAACATAGAATGGCTGATACTTGACGAGATACACGACATGTGCGATTCCAAACGCGGTGCGTTGCTTTCGCTGACGTTGGAAAGACTGCGGGAACATTGTGAGAATGAGTTCACAAGGATAGGATTATCAGCAACACTGGCGCCGATCGAAGCGATCGCAGGATATCTCGTCGGAACCGACGGAAACGGTGAAACGCGTGATGTGACGTTAGTGGAATCGTCATCAAAGAAAGTGCTTGACCTTCAGGTCATATGTCCGACGGATGATATGACCGCATTTTCAAGTGACATCGTGAACGCGATGATGTACGATCAGCTGAAGGAACTGATCGATGCACATGACACGACCCTCGTTTTTACAAACACCCGTTCGGGTGCGGAAAGCGTTGTTTACAAGTTGAAAGAAAGAGGACTCGAGAGCATCGAGGTCCATCACAGCTCTTTGGGGAAAGAGATACGTTTGGATGTGGAAGAGCGTCTGAAACGCGGGGAGATACGTTGTGTAGTATGTTCAACGTCGCTGGAATTAGGTATCGACATCGGATCCGTAGACCTGGTGTGCCAGATAGGATCCCCGAAGTCTGTTGCCAAAGGATTGCAGAGGATAGGAAGAAGCGGTCACAGCATGGGAAAGATAGCCAAAGGCAGGCTTTTGGTGTTCGATCCCGATGACCTCGTGGAATGTGCGGTCATGTGCAGAGCCGCCCACAGAAGCGACATAGACCGTGTCGGTATCCCGGAGGACTGCTTGGACGTTCTTGCTCAGACCCTTGTAGGAATGAGCTTAGACAAAAGATGGGATATTGATGAAGCTTATGATCTCATCAAAGGATCATATTGTTACCGTAACCTTCCGAAGGAAAAATTCCTGAGCGTTTTAAAATATCTCGGAAGCAAGGACGAGTACGAAGGCGTTTATTCGAAACTGTGGTATGACGTCGAGGAGAACCAATTCGGCAGGAAAAAAGGTTCCAGAATGATATACTTCATGAATCTGGGAACAATACCGGAAGAGGCCAATTACCGCGTATTGACGAACCACGGTTCCATAGCCGGTGAACTTTCAGAGAAGTTCGTGGAAAGACTTGCACCCAGAGATGTTTTCGTATTAGGCGGACGTTCGTTCGAATTCGTCCGCTCCAAAGGGATGACCGCACACGTGAAAGAAGCATCAGGACGGAAACCCACCGTGCCGTCGTGGGCAGGGGAAATGCTTCCGAGATCATTCGATCTCTCGATGGATGTTGCAAAATTCAGAGGTGAGATGTCAGAACGTCTCGAAGGCAACGAAAAAGAATTGATGACGGAATTATCAAAGGATTTCGGAATGGACAGCGGCTCCGCGAGATCCATCCTGTCCTATTTCAGAGAACAGAAAGCAGTTGCGGGCATGATCCCCGACGATAAGGTACTGGCGGTGGAGGAATACATCGACCCGACAGGTAATCAGAAACTGATCTTCCATTTCCCTTTCGGACGCAGGGTCAATGACGCATTGTCAAGAGGATACGCATACAGGATATCCAATCTGATAGGATGCAACGTATCCATAACAATGTCGGACGACAGTTTCATGATCGGAACGTCCAGGAAGATCGATGTCGGAATGATACCGAAACTGCTTACTTCGAAAGACCTGGAATCAATATTGAGGAAAGCAGTACGTGATTCCGAGATCTTCAAACTAAGGTTCAGACACACCGCAACGAGAAGCTTCATGATCCTCAGGAACTACATGGGCCGTCCTGTTTCCGTGAACAGACAGCAGATCCGTTCTGCTTACCTCTTGGACACATTAGGAAGCATGGATAATGTACCGGTCATCGAAGAAACGTATCGTGAAGTGTTGGAAGACGATATGGACATCAAGAACGCCCGTGTTGTTCTCGACCTCATCGAAAGCGGGGAAATGAAAGTTGATACCGTTCAGTACTCAGGTACACCGTCACCGTTCGCGCACAACGTGATACTCTCCGGATTCTCTGATATCGTATTGATGGAGGACCGTTCCGCTTTGCTTCGGGAACTGCACAGGAAGGTGTTGTACAGAGCAATGGGCGATTCTGTGAAGGAATTCGAATTCGAAGAAGATCAGATAATCCCGTACTTCCTCGGGAAAACGATACGTATCACGGATAAAGAGGATATCATCAGAGCGTTGAAACATTCCGGCCCGTTACAAGCGTTCAGAGAACGGGGACGGAACGTATACACTTATGCGGATGCAGACAGAAAGACAATAGATCAATGGTGCCGCGAACTTCTGAAGGAAGGAAGGGTGGGAACAGTTTTCCTGGACGATCCGCACATCATGCTCACCGAGGAGATCCCATACTACGCCGCAGCGACCAAAAAAGAAAGGGAACTGAACGAACAGGATCAGAAAGTGCTTGAGACGATCAAGGACAAGATAACATTATCGGAAATTGCCGAGAAGACCGAATTAACGGAAGATACAGTATTCAGATCATTGCGGAAACTGGAGTCGATGTATGTCATCACAAGAACAGATATTTCCAATACTAAATGGTCATTCTCGTTATTTTCCATGGATCTTCCCGAGAAACAGATGTCCATGGACCGCATTGCGTTAAGGCATCTGGAGTGCTTCGCACCCGCGACAGTTCAAGAGGTGGCATACGCACTATCGATCCCGGAGAATGAAATGAAAGTCTCTCTGGAAGCGTTGGTGAACGACGGTGAAGCATCGCGCGGCCGTTTCCTGATATCCGAGAACGACCAGTATATGAAGAAGGTCGACCACATGCGTCTGCGTGCGAACAAAAGTAACGTGTACGATCACGTCACCGCGGAAAGATACAGACAGTTCAAAGGAAGGAATTTCAGATCGATCGAAGAATTCTTCAAATTCTTCGGAATGGCCGGGAGCGTTCTCGATATATTCAACAGAGTAGAGAATTTCAGTTACGAAGAGTGGTCGGAATTACGTTCATCGGGCCGTATCCTGTTGGGACGGTTTGTAAGGGGCCGCGTGCGTTATGTACTTTCAGAGGACGGTGACAGGTACGCTTCGTTAAGGAACGAACCGTTAATGCCGCTGGACGAGACGGTGCTGAGATTCGTAGAATCATCAGGGAAGATCACGGGACGTCAAATATACGCCTCGTTGGACGTTGACAAAGAGCAATTGAAAGAATCGATCATGAGATTGGACCGCGCTCTGAAGGTCATACGCGCGTACGACGAGAGAGAACACATGGGGTCCGAAAATATCTATCAGGTCTACCATCCGAATCCTCCCGGAGATGATGCGCTGCTTGTGCTTGCCGAGCAGACGATACGTGCCTACGGGCCCATTCCCGCAATGGGATTACGCCATCAGCTGGGAATATCGCCGGAAGATGCCGTGATGTTAGCGAACGCCGTCGGAGCCGAATCGATCCTGGTAGGAGACGGACAGACCCAGATGTTCATAATGCCCGATGAGATAAAGAAAATGGCAGAGTTCTCGAACGTTCCCGATGACCTTCGGATACTGTCACTTTTTGATCCTTCCTTAGCTTCAAAATGGGCAGAGATCTCCGCAAGATACGGTGACAGATGGATATACCCCATAATGAAAGCGGAACGCATGGTCGGAGCCCTTGAGATATGGGAAATGTCAGGATGCGTGGAAATACGGTCCATGGACATGAATTCCCCGGATATGCTGGAGGATGTTCTGAAGGCGGTGGACGATCTGATGCGTTTCTTCAAGATGAACCGTAAGGATCTCGTCCGCATACGTGAGATATTAGGGACCGACGCAGCGGAACTGAGTGACGAGACCGTGAACATACTGAAAAAGAATGACTATCATTTCATCAACGGCTTCTACGCAAAAGGGAATTTTGTTCCCGTGACCTTTGATGAGGATCAGATAATAAGCTACGTATTCAGAAAGCAGCACGCGGTCAAGGCAGAAAGATACAGAACCGCCCAGGAGGCGATAGACGACCGCGGTTACGTAAGAACAGATGCAGAATTGCTCACAAGGGTCGCAGAAAAGACAACAATGAAGAAGCAGGCGGAAAGAGGATTGTACACGATGAATCTTGTAACGGGATACAGAGGATACACCACGGAAAAGTTCGCATCACTGTACAGAGCGGCAAAGAATCCGACCATAGAAGGGGATGCAAAGATAATCGAAAAGATGATCAAAGAACGTCAGCCCATTTCCAGAAAGGAATTGATCCAAGCATCGCCGATGTCCGAAGAACGGACAGTAGAACTGCTGAACGGTCTGTTCCATGATTCGGTCATCTACATGGATGCGAAATCGAAGTACGGAACGATCAGGGAAGTGAAGACGGATCAGTACGAGTCGATGAAGATGGTAGTGAAAATGAGCTTTTCAGAATTCGGTCTCTTTACGGCGGAACAGATGTCATACTTCTTCGGATTACGAATGGCGGTTGTCAGGAAGATGCTCGCAGAATTCGTTGAAGAAGGGTTCCTGGTGCAGGGATTCTTCAAAAAGGACGATCCCACAGTTTGCTGGATGCTCAAGGAAGATGTCCACAGGACGATCGAACCGGTCACGGGAATGCTGCTGCTGAACACTCAGGATAATCTCCACGTGTATTTCAGGGACATTATCAAAAGGGAATTCGGAACCGAGAACATAATTTTCAACGGAACCAAGATGATAGGTGCGTTCAAGGGAAAGTTAACAGCATCGGGAGCAAAGATCGAGGACGTGAAAGGATCCAAAGAGGTAATGAGATTCATCCGCGAGACTGCTGCGTATCTTGGAGTGAGGATAGAGGAACCGGACGATGATTGGGATGTTTCTGAGTTTTACCTGAAAACGAATCCGGGCACGATGTAATTCAGCATTCCGTGGAAAGGGTCTCAAACCCGGCGAGCAGATATTCGCCGTCAGGTAATTCTTCTGCGAAACTCAGCAGATATTTTCTTTCACTGTTCCCGCCCCGCTCTTCGCATTTTTTTCTCAGATAAGCGATCAGCTCTTCTCTGCTCATTTTCATCACGAAGCAACCCCAATCGGTCTGTTTTGCGTTTGGTCTTCCCTTCATAACGGTGTCAACTATCTCGAAAAAAGATCAGAATCGTACTGCCATTTACACAGGGACTTCGGTGAATAACCGTTATGATCCCTTTCTTTGTCGAAATCGAACTTTTCCGATCTCACACTTCCGATGTAGACCTCTCCTATTTCAGTTCACCATCATTGTTCCAATAACCAGTCAATGATGTTCACGTTCTTTATTCCATTGTAACTGCTGATGATCTGCGGGTCCATCGTTATTATCATCTTCGGGTATTCGTCGCCTGTTTCCCTAAGGGGTCTGAGTTCGCGCTCCCTTACCTTTTCGTCAGCAAGGGTCTGTGCAACCTGTATGTACGTTCTTTCGTTTCCCCTGTCGGCGATGAAATCTATTTCGTATGTTCTCGTTTTCCCGATGGTCACTTTGTACCCTCTTCTCACCAACTCGAGATAAACAACATTCTCCAGTATCCTGCCGAGATCATCATCCCAGCTGTTGACGATAAGATTCCGTAATCCAAGGTCTGTAACGTAATATTTTCCTAATGTATTGAGTCTGACCTTTCCTTGGATATCGTACCTTCTGACCTTGTAGAGAAGGAACGCACGCTCCATCATCAGCAGATAATTTTCAATCGTTATACGACTGTTCTTCCTGTTATTGCTGTTCAGATAATCCGATATGCTCTTTGAAGAGACCACAGTGCCAGCATTGGCTATCATATACTCTGCGAGGTCCTTGAGCATCGCATTGTCACGCACGTTGTTCTTATGTCCGATGTCAAGGTCGAGTATGGTACTGTATATCCCTTCCATGACAGTCCTCCATATGTTCGGATCCTGTCCCATGAGTGCAACCGCAGGGAATCCGCCGTATTGCAGATAGTCCCGGAAAGCAGTGTTCATATCCTTTCCGTCTGTGAAATCTATGTATTCTCTAAATGATAGAGGTAACACCTGAATCTCAACGAACCTTCCTACCAACTTAACACCGATGTTCGGGCTCAGCAGGATAGCATTCGAACCCGTGACGTAAAGATCAGCATCGAGGTCAGTGTACATCATTATCAGTGCGCTTTCCCAGTCATCTATGTTCTGAACTTCGTCTATGAGAACGTAATTCCTCCCCGAACCCATGCGCCCCTTTACTTCATCGTATAGATCATCAGAATTTCGTATACGATTCCTGAGATCACGGGAATCCATGTCGATCCTGATGATATGATCATGTGAAACACCGTCAGACAAAAGGTCCTCCTCTAAAAGTCTCAAAAGGACGGACTTACCGCATCTGCGTATTCCCGAGATTACCTTTATGAAAGGTTTGTCCCTCAGTGCCCTTAATTTTTCCATGTAGGTGTTACGGTTCTTGAGCATCACACTTCGGATGTTCTCGTTGTTATTAAAACTTTGTATAGTATACTGACAAAAAACATGATTTTAATGTACTTTGTATAGTATACTGACAAAAAACAAGATTTTTGTGGACTTTGTATAGTATACTATCATTTTTCTGCATTCTTATGGCGTTATTGCAATGAAAAACGGAACAGGGGCTGCCGAAAATGATAGTAATGGTCACTTTTCATAGCATATTCTTAAATACTCATTAACAATAATTAACGGGTATGAAGATTCCTTGCGAACTGGTCGTGTGGTACGTCCTCCCTGCCATACGAAAAGATATTGCACGTGAGTTGGTTGATTCACATAATATGTCTCAAACGGAGGTCGCAAAACGATTCGGCGTTACCGGCGCGGCTATTTCTCAATACCTCAAGAAAAAGAGAGGAGAGAATCTTCAGATCGAGGAAAGCCCCAATAAGCAGGTCTACGTCAATGCGATAAGGGAAAGCGCAGAGAGGATCGCGAACGGCACAGGAGCATTCGCTGATGAAGTGTGCATCATGTGCAGAGTGGTCAAAGGGATGGGACTTCTCAAAGAAATATACGAAAAGCAGACCGGCGGCGAAGCACCTGCTTGCGCATGCGGGCCGAACACTCAGATGCTTCCGTGATACAGGAATTGTTGCGCATAACCGGCGAACTGTCCGAAACGTTCACGTGCGGCGGATGACATTTTCTTGTAATTTCCGTCAATACCGTATTCCAGAAGCCGTTTTTTGATACGTGCGTCTATCGGTACAGCGTCAAGATGACCGTATGCAAATAACGCAATGCAATCCGCAACCTTATCGCCGATCCCGTTCACTTCCTTCAGCGTTTCAACGCATTCTTCGTAACTCGCTTTCTTCAGGTCCTGAAGATCAAGTTCTTTATCAGCGACCTTGGCGGCCAGCCATACCAACCTTTTGTCCCTGAACCCCAATCGGCATCTGCATACGTTATCCGGGCACCTCAGGATGTCTTCAGGGTCAGGGAATGAATACCTGCCTCCGAGATCGGTCCCAAATTCCCTGCAGACCGCATCGATCATCGTTCCGATGCGTTTTACGTTGGCGTTGGTCGCCAGGAGATAGGATGCAGTGCATTCCCAAGGTTCCTGCTTCAGTATCCGCATCCCATGGAATTTTCTGACGAGCAAAGCAACTCTTTCGTCCTTTGAGATCTCAGAATAAATGTACGGAAGATCATCATCGGATCGGAAATATTCCAGTATCGTTCTCCTGTCGATCCCGGAACACTCGAACCCGTTCTCTTTCTGCTCCAGGATAACGATCTTACTGTCAATGACGCCTTCCCAGCTCCCGTTCTTTCTGAACCATCGGTGGGCCTGTCCGCATCCGAGCGTATGATCAAGTGAAACATCAAGTTCGATCATCATCCGGAAAATGCAGGGATGGTATAAACAAAGTGTCTCCGAACATCAAAAATATTGTATTGTCCATTAAGCAGCATGCACTTCGGCCCAGCGGGTTACCCGGAAGGGAGCAAAGGTCCCAAGGACGCAATGGACAAGATCCACGGACTTGGGTTAAATGCGTTAGAGATCGAATACGTACGCGGAGTGAGAGCAACACCGGAAAAGCTTGCTGAAATAAACGCACTTGCCAAGGAAAGAAGTATAACATTAACGGCACACGCACCTTATTTCATCAGTCTNAATTCCGACTCAGACGAAACAAAAGAAAAGAGTCTGGGTCATATCATGGACACCGNAAAAGCAGCAAATGCAATAGGCGCATATTCCATTGCGATCCACGCAGCTTCGTACGGAAAAACTCCCGACAAGGCGACCGACAACGCGATCGTCGGACTGATCAAATGCAAAGAGATGATGGACGATCTCGGCATCAAGAACGTAATATTGGGGGTGGAGACCATGGGTAAAGTAGCGACGTGGGGCACTCTCAAGGAAATTGCGGAAGTAATGGACAACGTGGAAGGGGTACATCCGGTTCTTGACGTCTCGCACATACACGCACGCGGGAACGGGATACTGAGAACGAAAAAAGACATGCAGGAAATGTTAGATGAATTCTTGCCGCTTGCGGCGGAAAGACCGCATTTCCATATCTCGTGCATAAAGTACAGCGAGAGAGGGGAAATTTCCCATCTGCCGTTAGAATCAAAGGAACCGGATATGTCCTTACTCGCGAGTATCTTGAAAGATGAGAAAAGAGACTGTACTTTCATTTCGGAATCCCCTCTTTTAGAGAAGGATTCACTGGTCTTCAAGGCCATGTTCAGACAATAGGATTTATATGATTGTTCACAATCATGAGGGACACCGCCAATGTGGCTCAGAGGTAGAGCGGCTGATTCGTAATCAGCCGGCCGGGGGTTCGATTCCCTCCATTGGCTCCATTATTTTCACTATTCTGTGTTTTATGCAGGTTTTAAGCACTTTTCGTTCGCATTACGATCTCGTTTTCCGCCGCCGCAACGCAGTTCATTTCTGCATTTCGCGACATCGTCATTTGTCGTGTCAAGGGTCTTATTTTTAATTATAATATGACCCCCTGAAAAATGTATGTTGGATATATGATATAACCATGAACAGGTTAAAATATTCCAACGTACTGTCACCTTTTTGGAAGGGATTTTTCGGATGCTGGCCCTTTATCCAGCTAGTGCAGTAGGCACTGTTTTACCATAGTTATACCAAGGATCTTTTTACACTATATATTGGGTGAACCATGGGACAAAAAATTGCCGACATAAGAGACGTCCAAGCGATGTATCGCATGATGAATGTAGATGCATTGATCGATGAAAATACGGGACGCGTCGCACTCCACGTTGGAGTGAAAGAGGTCGAGATGACCTTGATCCAAACAGCTTACTTAGGAAACAATAACCTTCACTTCATGACAGTGATGCCGGAAATGGTACCGGCAGAGCTCATGGGTCCAATAAAACAGAAGATAGCAGAATCGAACCACGAGATGTTGCTGGGAAGCTTCGACGTGTCCGAAGAGACACGCCAGATAGCTTTCAGATCATCCATCCTGCTGAGCGGAAAGGACCGTGTCTCGTTAGAGACGTTCCACACTCACATGATGGCCAGCGTCAACGCATTCGGTCGGTATGGAGGAAAACTTCAGAACATACTGCGTGAGGAATACGCATTCAACAACAAGAGTTCGAAAGACATAATGTTCAGATAAACGACAGGGAGGAGAAATGTCAGAGATACACAAGTGGGCAAAGAAAAATTACGAGAGGGCCGGCTATGAACCGGCGTATGACGATGACAACGAAGCGATCATCGTAGAGAAAGAGGAAGAAGGAATGGAGATCGTGCAGGTAACGAACATCATCGATAACACGGTGGTATTCACAACCGGCACAACAGTAACAGTGAACGACAGCGAACTGGCAAACATGCTGGAACACATCGCGAAAGTGAACGATGCAATAAGCAACGGATGCTTTGAGACCGATCCCAGCGGAGCGGGTGAGAAGTATGTCTGTTACAGAAGTTCCTTCTGTGTGAACGAATACGACGTAGTATCGTTCAAGACGTTCAAGAGACACGTGAAGATGGGCTTTGATGCGATGAAAGAACACATCAAAGAACTCATTCCGGAATCGAAGGTTCCGACGAACGTAAAGAACACGATGTACGGGTGAGCTCATGTTTCCGGAAAAGATCACAACGAAGTTCAAGACCTACGGTAAAGAGGATCTTGAGAAGCTCAAACGCAAGGAAGAAAAATCACCGGACGACAAGCACTACAAGGACTGCAAATACGTAAGATGGGAGGACGATGACGTATACAAAGAATCGTTCAACAAACTCAATCTGAAGGAAGGATCCAGCGCAAAGAACTCCGGAGGAATGCCGATGTACTATGACGGTCAGTTCGCAGGCGTAGAAGACAGAGACGTACACACGCTCATCTTCGGCTCTACGGGTTCGAAGAAGACGAGGCTGTGCATTCTCCCGACGTTACACAATCTGGTGATGACAGGAGAATCCTTCATCGCCACGGACACGAAAGGCGAGCTGTACGACAGACTTGCAGAACTGCTGAGGGAGAAAGGATACAAGACCATCGTCCTGAACTTCAGGGATCCCCAATCAGGCAACTGCTGGAATCCTCTGGACCTGCCGTACATGTACTACCAAGATCCCAAAACAAGGGACCTCGGACGGGAAATGATGGCAGATCTCGCAGGGAACATCATTCCGATAAGCAG
>JGI994J12354_10004017_pt1 | contig 13432 bp, 11 predicted proteins | sample IntmicLarv3ML3BL_FD_12354 | JGI IMG/M metagenome (IMG submission 12354)
CTATTTTCACGACTTTCTCGAAATTTCATGGAATGTTCATCTGCGGTATCACATGGGCGTGGAAAAAGGTCCCTATATACCATGTCACTTTGAGGGCGAAACAGGATACCCTGTTTGCGAAAATCTCTACAAAAGTTTCCCAAACAAAGCACTCGATAGTATTTCGCAGTCGCGCCGGATAGTGTATAATTCTTTTATGCGGTACTGGTGTGCCATAGGCGGGTGCGGCGAGTTTATATTTTCTGTTGTGGAGAGTGCATCACGCTATCGCCACCCTTGACTCTGCCGTTGGGGAATGGTTTATACTAAGCCTATATCAACAGGGAGGGCTACCATGAGCGAGTTAGCTAGGCGTGGCTGGCGAATTTATACTTGTGTCATGTAGACGGCAAAGTACGCCCGCCACTCAATGTACTCCTACCACTGGTTGAGTTTTGTTGGCGCGCCTCAAAAGATATATGGTTGTTCATCTATATGCCCCATGATATACTCTTCTCGCAAACTGGTTTGCACTTTTTTAGGAGGCTATCCCGTCATGTTGGATCAAATCGCTTTTGGTGAACGGTTGAAGAACCATCGTAAAGCAAAGTCGCTGACGCAAGAGGAAGCGGCAGAAAAACTGGGCGTTTCTGCGCAGGCTGTATCAAAATGGGAAAAGGGTGACTGCCTGCCCGATGTATATAATTTGAAATTGCTTGCTCGGCTCTACCGTGTATCAATAGATAACCTATTGGATGTTGAAAATGAAGGAACGGAAAAAGTTGTTGAAACAATTAGAATCGGCGGCGCGGTTTTTGAAATTGTTGAAAAATCCGAAACCATACTTGCAGGAAAAATAATTTACGAAAATGAAACAATTGATATAAGTCAAGCACTTGATAATTTTGACGAAAATCAACGACAAATTGCTTTCAAATCTGTAATTGACCCTGTTTTGCCGGTGTGTGATATTCATTTGAGTATAAACTTTTGGAAGCATGGGCACAGGCGCGGCATGGGATTCATGCGTGAAACGACAGCAGAAAAACAACCACAAGAAGTGGATGTTTTCAAAATGCCCGCATCGTTATTTATCAGGGCATATACAGACAAAAACACAGCACAACTTATGACAAAACAACAATGTGAAATTTGGGAGCTTTTCGCTTATATCAGAAATTATTTTATGCCGACACACGGATTCAAAATGGCTGGAAACGGAGCGCAAGAAATGGAAGTGTTTGATACCGCCGAACACACAACGGGATATGCCTATATGCCCGTATTACGAATATAGTAACGAGGATTTTATTTATGACAGCATATGAGCTTATGATAAAAACAAATCATTATCTTATAAAAGGCGGTGACTTGACAGCGGCACAAAAAGAAAACATCGTCCGTCAGCTTATTGCTGTGCAGAGCGATGAGCGAACAAAGCAAAGTTTTTATAAAGGCGTCAAATATCCGGGCAACGCTGATAAAAACGGAACAGGGCATATGTATCCCATGTATTTCATACCACCGTACAACGACAATAAAAAGCATCAGACAGTTATTCCAATGTCGCCGAAAACACATATATTATCGGCTAATTCATATGAACTTGAAATAATAAGACTGCTCTTTTGGTTCGCACCTGAAACCCCCGATGTGAAAGACATGACGCAAAAAACGCTGGCTCGGTTGAAAACCACTTGTTATGGTTATAACGATTGCGCCGTTGGCGAATGTTTCCACACAGCTTTGATTGTTTTACGGTTTCTTGCCGCAACAGCGCCCGATGATGCCGAATGGATAAATAAACTCATTGCATTTTTCAAACGGCATATAGATGAAAAACTTGCGCTTAGAGGCAAAGGGGTTCATGGTAATGTGCTGTGGTATTATTGGCTTTGTTTGTCTGAATTGCCTTTGAAACTTGCCGAGCAAGAAGTTCAAAGATACAAAGACAGGATTATCAATCAGTTAAGTCGCAGCTCGGTTATGAACAACGAAAATGACAAAATCAATCATCCCGTAATGATTTGCGCCATCCGTAACGCTTTGGCGCGTTTGCCAGAATACTCCTATATAAAGAGCCTGTCGCCATATGTTAGCGATAAGGACGGACGTTTGCATTTTGACATTAGCAAGAATTTGCCGAAAAGAATAGTATAAGCAAACTGCGCGGCAAGGACAAACCACGGGCGTGACTGGCGAATTTATATTTTGTGCGAAAGGCTGTGAACCATTATGCCAAAAATCGAACGAATGTTAGTCACCATGCGTGAACAGGGACTCCCTGATGAACTAATCGCGCAGCTTCCAATGCCAAGAATCAAGAAAGCGACGCCGGAAGAAATTGTGGCGTTTATTGAAGAAATGGATAAGTTATTATCCAAGGAACAGTGTGTTGCGGTCATGGACGAACAAGGTTGTAATAAAACTAATCAATGGTCTGCGATGTTTCGGAAGTGGGGAGAAACCTACAGTAATAAAAGTCTTGCTGAAAGAATTGAACTATTTCCCGAATTAAGAGCCGCAAAACCCGGGTATACGGTGGATGATATTCGTTTGAATGAAGATGGAACAATAACGTTTGTTATGGGGCTTGACGGTGAAAAAGGAAATTGGAGTTGCCCTTGCCATCCAATTAAAATGTTGAAGCCATATAATTTTCCTCTTACATATTGTGGTTGTTGCGGCGCGCATGTCCGATACACTCATGAATTTGCGCTTGGCGTGAAACTGCGGTTGAAAGAAATCGTATCATCAAAAGCAAATTCAGATGGCGAGAAGCCGTGCGAGTTTGTTTATGAAGTTTTAGGTTAATCCACGCTTACAATGGTTTATGTGATATTGTTATAGTATAAGCAAACTCCCCACCCCGCCGCAATACCCTCCAGCGCAGGATAACAATGCTTAACCTACCCCTCGCCGCCACAAGCGGCAAAGGATAGGTTTTCTTTTTGCACAACTTAGCGCACTTGGCCACCACCCACAATCAAAAAATTCCACCAACCATCCCGCATGAACTTGAAAAATTCACACGCGTCCGACAACTTCGTTTTTTCACTTTCCCCCCACATATCTCTCGCCATTTCCAATGAAACGCATATTGCCAACACACGCGTTTTACGGGCGTTCACAAACCGGCAAGCAAGGCAAGCGTATATACACTTGCACGTTTTCACAATTTTGCCATACGGCAAAATTGATAAAAACTACTTGTTGGGGCCAGCCCCAAACCCATGCACTTCGGCCAAAATGGCCCAAGTGAAGTCGCGGCGTTCCGCCTTGTTGTTGCGTCGTGTCGCTATCGCGCCACTTCTTTGTTTTTGTTTTGCATTGTGCGATAACTAGGGGAATTTTGCGAATGGAGGCCATGCTCAAATGTCCGTGAGAAACGAGGGATGCACCTTGAAAGACAAAATGATACCGCGCTATAATTCCACCACCGCCGTCAGCTTTTGCAACACATCAGACACCTTTCCCCATAACTGCTCATAGTCCGCTTGCAGCTGCGTTACATCGATTTGGTGCCTGCCGTTTGTGTGGATGCCTTTTGCAATTTGGTTCATGTTGTTTGCACACCTACGTTGCAACGTAACCAGCTCCCGGACAGGCGTGAGATCAACTCGAAGCACATACCCTGTGAGTGCCATTTTGCGGATGAACGCGCTCAAATTCTGCGTGCCCGCTTGCTCCATGCGTTGGAGAATGGCGGCGTGTTCTTCTTGGTTCAACCACACGAACATGGGGATATCGCGCTTGCGCTTGGTTCCTTTCGTTGCCCCGGTTCCGCCGAGGATGTCATCACTCATGTTGCCGTCTTGCTCCTTCTTCTAATTTTGTGTTAGCTTTTATCATGCGAAAATGGAAGGTGGGCAAGCAATCATACCAGTCACCCATGTTTCAGCGAAAAAAGCCTTTTGGCAAACAGGGTTTGTACCCCATAAAAGCTAACGCTTATAGCTCCGTTTTCGCTCATCCAAAATCTCCTTCGTAGCCCTTTATAACCTGCGCCTTTCCGTTGCTGTTACGATTTAAGAGCCGTTTTCGACACACGGAAGGGATTCATACCACCCACCCAAAAACCAGCAAAACGGCCCTTATAACAAAAGGCTTTTTCAGGCCTAAATCGTAACATCTCCCAGCTTTCATTTGCACCAAATCCAGCCCATCACCCCACCCCCGCCGCCCAATCATGGGCGGAGCGGCTCAAGGGAATCCCCATCACCCGCCGCAGAAAAGCACAAACGAAAAAGGCATTCAAGGGTAAACCGCCTACGGCGGCACAAGCGCCCTTGAATCCCTTTCCCGCCCGTGCTACAACAACCACGGCGATGGGGAATCCTCCAACAAGCCGAAACGGAAGTTACCCCCGCCCGCCCAAGTAAGTCATATCCCACCAACCCAAACAAATCAAAAACGCCGCACGTTTTTTCTTTTCCGTACAGCGTTTTTGTGTAGGTTGGCTTTTACTTTCAATGTGGTTTTCTTGTTGTACATTGTAGTACGATGTCCTCGGCGCACCGAACCTGCTCGTCGCACCCAACGCACAATCTTACACCTCTCCCCCGCCGCCTCCAACCACCACTTGATCCCCCAACAACCAATTGGGCATGGTTTTTCGTGGAATGTTGACCTATACTAACCTTGCACCGAGGACGGTGACAAACGCAAGGAGGTTCGCCACATGCAAATCAAACTGGGAGAAAAAATCCGTGAACTGCGCCGCCGCGACGGGCGGACGCAAGAGACCCTGGCCGAGGCCCTTGGCATCACGGGGCAAGCTATCTCGCGTTGGGAATCCGGCGGTTCTTATCCCGACATGGAAATGATCCCNGCGATTGCCAACTATTTTCACGTCACGATTGACGACTTGTTTGGCTACGACAACGACCGCACTCAGCGGNTTCGTCAGCTGCGCAATCGTGCCGAGGCCATGTTCAATGCGCAGGGTGATATGACCGAGTGCGTGGCGCTACTGCGCGATGCCGTGGCCGAGTTTCCGGCAGAAACCACACTGTGGATGCAACTCGGTTTCGCGCTATTTACCCTGGGCTGGCAGGTCCACGGCGCACGGGTGGAAACCGTGGAAGACAGCGATTATATCGTCAACGACATCCCCCACAACGCGCAAAACACCTGCTGGCGCGAGGCTGTAGGCATTCACGAGCGGGTGCTCGCCGACGGCATCAGCGGCGAAGACCGCGTGGCCGTCATCTGCCAATTGGTGCAGCTTTATGGCATGATGGGCGAATACGACAAGGCCGAGGCCCTGGCCGATAAGCAGGATTCCATGATCATCTCCCGCGAGATCCTGCTCGCCGATGCCTCTGAGGGTGAACGCCAAGATCGTTTCCAGGGAGAGGCCCTGTTGGAGTTGGCGCGGCAGGTTAAACTCAAAATGATCGAAGCAGTGTTGACCAAACGCTCGCTGTGGCGGCAGGGCGGCATCGCCAAACTGCTCAGCGCAGCCCACCTTTACGAGGCCATCTGCGACGACGGAAACTGCGGTTTCGGGCATTCTGACCTGCGCGACCTCTATCTTTTCTGCGCCCTGCTGGCCGCCCGCGCCGAGGATTTGGATCAAGCCATGGCCCACTTCGCCGTCGGCTTCCACCACCACACCCGCTACCTCGCCATCCGCGACACGGGCACCTATGGCTACACCGCCCCACTGGTCTCCAAAGTCACCTTCCCCAGCGGCAACTGGCCGGTCGTCCCCGAGGGCTCCTGGACCGCCTGGCTACAATCCGCGCCCGATGCATTGGTCGCAGCGATTCGGGCAGATGGCAGGTATGCGGTTTGCTTTTCGGGAGAGGGGGATTTTTAAAAATCTCTCCTCCCCCTGCAAAAGCCCAACGCCCTTACGAAAATCGAATGACGATCATGTCACCCTGCTTGACCACCGATCCGGCGTTAGGATACACCGGCATCTCCCCCACCAAGTCCGCCAGCCCCAGTTCGGCAACTTTGTCCTTGTTGGCCGACACCACGGTCTGCGTAAAGCCGACATAACGTTTTAAATAGGTCGTATAGCTGTAGCTTCCGGGAATTTCCGAGATGACGCCTGTCATGCCCTTGAGTTTGCTGTCGACTTCTTCGGGCACGGCACTGGTGCCCACGCGGGGTTGACCAACAAACACCACTGTGTCCGCCGTCGAATAATCCTCCACCGCGCGGATCTGCGACACCAACTCGATCGAGTAAGCATAGCCCTGCTCGTAAACAATCTGGAGCTTGAGATAAGCCTGATTGGAGACAAGCGCGTAGTTGTAGCAGGACATCAGCACCACCAGCGACAGTGCCCAACTGGACAATTGCACAGCCATTTGCGCCCAGCCCTTATGTTCGCCGCCCTTGCCCATTTGCAGCAAGGCCAGCATCAGCACAAAAATGACGACCAGTCCATAAACCATCAGCATGTGCACGTCATCGGCATTGAGCAAATACACGGCGTTGATGGCAATCGGCAGGATGGCAACCATCACGACGGCCAGCCCCCGCTGTACCCAGTTCAACTTTTTGTTGGCGGCAAGAATCCCAAGCAAACCCAACAGCACCACTGTCGCCCCCGCGAAGACATATTTCATCGCGGCAAAGTGAACAAACCGGGCATTGCCGATAAAAAATCCGCTGAACCCCTGGTAAGCCGTCAAAATCAACGAGGGCATTTCGCGCAGGGGAATTTGCCCCATGTTCGACACCCCCATGTACGCGGTCAATTCCGTGCCGCGCATCGTCCACTTGACGATGCCGATATAGGCCACCACCCCAAGCCCCAACGCCAGCAAAAAGCGAGCGGCCTTGAACAGCGTGTCCTTCACGGGCTGCCCGCGCAGCAAACCCATCAGCAACATGCTCACCATCAAGGCGGCAGCCACACCGATATAGGCCTGATAAATGCCCAGCGACAGGGCGATACAGACGATGCCTGCCAGGAATCCCCAGCGGTAACGATCTGCAAGGAACGCCGCCAAGCAAGCCAACAACAAGCTGAAAAATAGAGGGTTATTCATGTAGCTCAACGTGCTGGCTACCGTCGGGAAACAGACCATCACCGCCGCGAGCAGCACACAATACACCTCGTCCTTGATGCGCATACAGGAGGCGACCAAACAAGCCGAGAGGGCGATGTAAAAGATCTGTGCCAGCCCCTTAACCCACGGCAGACTGACCCGGCTCGTCAAGGCTGTGGGCACGTGCAGAAACCACCGCCCGGTATGGGCGCGGCGCATCTGATCAAACATCTGCCCCACATCATCGTGATTGGGGAATTTGTTGACCAGCATATAGATATGCACCAGCAAACCAATCACCATGGCCGCGAAAAAGGTCACCTTGATATGCTGGGGAATTTTCGCCCATCCCCGTTTGACGCAAGTCGCTATATCCGGCACATTCATATAAACCTCCAAAAATTCACCGCACAAAAGCCCGTTTTATTCTTGCATTTGCCTCGCCGACAAGGGGCAAAACAACAACGCGCCGCCCCTGCATCAACCTTGATATGATAACACATCCCCGGGCACGCAACAACATTTTGCACGCACAACTTCGCAACGCAAAAACTGCCGCCCTCACACCCGCGGCAACGCCGCCAACTTCACGCCATGAAAGGCCGCCAGTCGCGCGAAGCATTCTTTCATCGCGCCCCTCAATGCTCGCGCATCCCCGCCGGGTTCGAGCCAGATGTTGCGCACGATCAGCTTGCCCGCCTTGCGATCAACCACAGGCTCGGCGCGACCGACGAAGCGGTCGCCATAGGTCAGCGGCAGGACATAGGCCCCGTACTTGCGCTTAGCGGGCGGCGTGTAGATCTCCCAAGAATAAGTAAAACCAAACAATGCCTGAATCAGCTTGCGGTCCCACATCAGGGTGTCCAACGGTGCCAGCAGCTCGCACCGCGGCTTGTGATCCTGCATGGCGCACGCCAACAGGGGCAGATCGGCGGTGCGCAGATACATGGGACTCTTAATGCCCTCCACCGTCACCTGCGTCAGCTCGCCCCGTTCGCACAGGTGTGCCAAGGCCTTCGCGCGACGGTCGGTGTCGTCCAGCGCACCCCATGTCTCCGAAAACCGGCTCCACAGCAGGCCCACACCGCCCACCCGCCGCAGGGCCACCCAGCAGTCGCGGGCGAGCTCATCGGCAAAGGGATAGGGCGCGGCCAGCAGGTCGGCAGGCAGGTGACGCGCGGCCAAATCATAGAACTTGCGCGTGCGCTGTTTGTGGTGCACCACCAGCTCGCCCATGGAATACATCTGCTCGAGCACCGCCCGCGCGGCCTTTTGGCTCGAGCTCCAGTGGATGGCCGACCACCACGAAATATCGCCCTGCACGGGCAGGCTGTCAGCGTCGACGGGGCCGTTCCGGGCGATGTGCGCCCGCGCGACCTCCATCAACCCGGCCAATTGGGGATAGTGCCGCAAATGCCCCCGCGCCCATTCGCGCCCAGGCGCAAAGCGCGGCCAATCCTCGATGGGGATGATCGACAGCTGTTTGTCGGGGTAGTCAAACAGCAAGCGGTCTTCATATAACAATGCGTGCAACATGCCCGCCGAGTTTTCCACACGGGCGTGCAGGGCCAATTGGGCACTCTGCCCGCAGACGTCTACGGGATCAAACTGCAAACACCCGCACTGGCGAATATAGGCCATCGCGCCGTCTTTGCCGACAAACCGCCGCTCCAGTAAACCGTGCAGATAAAACAAAAACCGTCGCGCTTGCGTTTGGGTCAACTGCATCCCTCGCCCCTCCCCTGCCCCGTCGTTGCGCCCATTATACCACAAAGCAGAATCTTTGTTCCAAGTCTTACGCTTTACTTTCATTCCGCAAACATGTATAATTATCTGTCGTAAATACGGCAGAAAGAGGCAGACAGGATGACTATTGGTGTCCCAAGAGAAGTCAAGAACAACGAAAACCGTGTCGGTGCCGTGCCTGATGGCGTCTACGAGCTGGTCAAGATGGGCCACACCGTGCTCGTCGAGGCGGGCGCGGGTGTTGGCAGCGGCATCTGCGATGACGACTACCGCAACGCCGGAGCTGCCATCATCGCCGACAAAACCGAGTTGTTCGACAAGTCCGACATCATCGTAAAGGTCAAAGAACCCATCGCCGAAGAATACGCCTATTTCCACGAAGGCCAGACCCTGTTCACCTACCTGCACCTGGCGGCCGACAAGCCCCAAGCCCAATTCCTGCTCGATAAAAAGATCACCGCCTTTGCCTACGAAACCGTGCAAACCGCCGACAATTCCCTGCCCCTGCTGACCCCCATGAGCGAGGTCGCCGGCCGCATGTCCATCCAAATCGGCGCTTCGCTGTTGCAAAAGAACAACGATGGCAAAGGCATCCTGCTGGGCGGCGTGCCCGGCGTTGCCCCCGCCGAAGTCATCGTCTTGGGCGGCGGCGTCGTCGGCCTGAACGCCGCCAAAACTGCTTCGTGGATGGGTGCCCGCGTCACCGTCCTGGACATCTCGCGCGAGCGCCTGCGCTACATCGACGACATCTTCGGTGGCAAGGTCACCACGCTCATGAGCACCAAATACAATATCGCCGCGGTCGTGCAAAAGGCCGATCTGCTGATCGGCGCCGTGCTGATCCCCGGCGGCAAAACTCCCTGCCTGGTATCCGAGGAAATGGTCAAGACCATGGCCCCCGGCTCGGTCATTGTCGACGTCGCCATCGATCAGGGCGGCTCCATCGAAACCATCGATCGCATCACCACCCACGAGAGCCCCTACTACGACAAGCACGGCGTCATCCACTATTCCGTGGCCAACATGCCCGGCGCCGTGCCGCGCACCTCGACCTTTGCGCTGACAGGCATGACCATCCAATACCTCAAAACCATCGTCTCGACCGACATCAAGACCCTGGTCACAAACGATGCCGAACTGCGCCTTGGCCTGAATACCTACAAGGGCAAGTGCACCAACCAAAGCGTCGCCACGGCCTTGGGTTATGACTACACCGATCCCATGACCTTAGTCTAAAACACATTCACACAAAAACAGCGTCGAGCCACCACGGTTCGGCGCTGTTTTTATGTTAATATGAAAAAATCCATCAATCCACCGAACCGACAGGCTTCCCGCCGCGACTGATAGGTGAGTATACTCAAAGGGAGGCACCATGACACCGGGCGAGCTTGCAAAATACGCCGACATGTTCCTGAAGATCGCCGTGCAAAAGTGCGGCAATCTCGACCAAGCGCAAGAGCTGTGTCAGGAGACCCTGCTCGCGGCTTTGGTCGCCATTCGGCGGGGCACTCACATCAACGACCCCAAGGCCTGGCTTTCCGGCACCATGAACCACAAATACTACGACGCCCTGCGCCGCAAATACAAGCTGCCCACTGTGTCGATCGACGACATCGGCGAGTTGCCTGACGACAGCGGCGCGCAGGCCCTGTTGCACACCCAAGAGGCCGAGGACCTGCGCCGACGAATCGCCTTTTTAGCGGGCACCTACCGCGAGGTCATCGTGCGCCACTACCTGGCCGGCGAAAGCGTCGCCCACATCGCCGCGGCGCTGGGCCTGCCCCAGGGCACGGTCAAGAGCCGCCTGTCGACCGGGCGAACCCAGATCAAGAAAGGGATTGATGCCATGGAACCCTATGCAAAACAAAGCTACCAGCCCCAGGTGCTGCACGTCAGTTATAGCGGTCGGCCGAGCCTCGACGGCGAACCCACCTCGCTATCCACCAACAATCTGATCGTGCAAAACCTTCTGATTTTGGCCTACGAAAAACCCGCGACCCCCGCCGCGTTAGCACAGGCCATCGGCATCCCAACCGCCTATGTCGAGCCCCTCGTCGAGCGTCTGGTGGCCGCCGAGTTGATGAAACGCGTGGGCAGGAAGGTCTATACGGATTTTATCATCTACTTCCACGACACCGTCGCTCCACAAATCGAGTCGCAAAAAAAGCTCGTTCACACCAACTTCAACTGCTTTTGGCAACCCTTGCGCGAGGGGCTTGACCGCTTGCAATCCACGCCCTTTTACAGCAGCCTCGCGTTTCGCCAACAGCGCAAGCTGGAATATCACTTTCTCATGCATGCGATGCATCGTTGTTTTTTCGACACAGGCGAACAAATCTACGGCCCCCGCCAGGAACTCCCCGACCGCCCCAACGGCGGAAAGTGGATCGCCATTAGCCACTGCTACCCGCAAAGCTTTCGCATGGAAGGCAGCCTGTTCAGCCTCTATAACTGGTCGGGCGAGCGAATCCACACAGCAAGCGATCACCTTGACACAAATCGACTGACCCTGCGCGTCTTTGATACCCCCTTGGAAAAACCACGCTATTATCACACCCCGCACAACCTGTCAGACGACACCCTAGCCCGGCTTCTGTACAGCATCGCCCAAGGCATCCCCAAGGCCTTTTCCGGCGTTGACGTGCTATGCTTTCAACACATCCTCCATCTGGAAAAATGCGGCGTCGTAGCGGTGAAAGACGGCATCCCCACCGTGGACATCCCCATGCTGACTAAGGCGGAATACGCCGCGATAGAGGCGATCACCCAAACGGTCGTCGACAGCTTTTCCTCCGCCACCCTGCCCGCGCTCGCCGCCCACCTGCAAAATGCCGCCGTCAAACTGCCCCCGCACCTGCAAAGTGTGCCAGCGCAACAAAAACATCTCCCGTCCATGCTCGCCCTGAACATGGCCATGATTTACCAAGCAGTGGACGAAGAGGCCCTCTTCGCCGACGTAGATTTCCCCTGCCCGCCAATGGTGTTGGTTGTCGATAAGGATTAACCCCGCAACCCCTTGATCTGTAACTTCACCTTCTTGATCGCCCAATCATAATGGCTCGAGGTCGCCGAGGCGCAGTAGCTGCCCAGGCTGGTCGTGCCCGTCCAGGCGAAGTGCTGCTTCTCAAACAGCTCTTCGGTCGAAAACCGCCCGATCAGCGCCAGCACCTCCTCGTGGCTCTTCATCAACATCGCCTTGGCATCATCATAGCTCGTCGCCTGATGCATCTCCCAAAACCCGACGTTCATCTCTCCATACGTCTTCCAGGTATAGGGCGCGGGCAAAAAGGGCTTTGCCTCGCCCTTTTCATTCGCTTGCACCCACGCGAGCAGCAGTTGGTGCCACTCGTACAAGTGGGTCAACACGTCCCGCAGGTTCTTGTCGCGCGCCCAATGTGCCTCTTTTTGCGGTGCATCGCCAAAGGCCAATTGCGCCGTCCGCTCATCGTCGGTCATTCCGTCGATCAGCGCCCATAGCTTGTCAAACTGCGCACCCGCCGCCGCGATCAGGGTTTCTTTTGTCGTTGGTCTTGGCATGTTTTTCTCCCGTACTTTAAAGGTAAACCACTTGCTCGCGCGTATAATAGGTGATTTTGGATGCCACCGTCGCCACGATGATGGGGTGGCCCGTCACGGTTTCTTTCCTTGCCTTGGTATGCACCTGCAAAAAGCTGCGATCCTCGCCCGAGATGCGCCCCGAATCGCCCCGACGGATGCCCTCAATCGCCCCGCGCAACACGGGATCGATGGCCTCGTACAGGGCCGCAAGCACCTCCCGCGGCATACCGCCCATCACCGAATAGGGCGACACCCTCGCCGCCCACAGGATTTCGTCGGCATAGGCGTTGCCGATGCCCTTGACAATCTTTTGGTCGATCAAAAAGGCCTTGACGTTCATCCTGGGCTTTTTGCCCGCAATTGCCAGAAAATAGTCCACCGAAAACGCTTCGTCAAAAGCATCCGGCACTTTGCTCGCGGGCGGTTGGTACTTGATGGTACACAGCCCGCCCCTGTCGGCAAACACCAATACCTGCCCGCCAAAAACCAGTGTAAAAATTTTGTGCCGCACCGCCGCCACCGCATCAGGTGCGACGATCGACATCTCGCCATTGAGCATTAAATGCGCGGCAATGATCCGTCCTTCGCCAAAGTCGAACATCAACTCCTTGCCCACCCGGCCAACGCCCAGCAAATCCCGCCCAACCAATTGCTCGCGCAAAAGCGCCTGCGCCGCCTGCACCTTGTGCTCGGCACAGACCTCTAGGCCTGTCAGCTTCTTTTCGGCCAGTCGATCAAACACATTGCCGCGAAAGACTTCCAAATCCGGCAGTTCAGGCATGATCGCCTCCCAGGGCGCGCGCCCGCGCCAACCCGGTCATGACCTCGCCCCGCGGGAAGTATTCCATCCCAACGCGCCCCTGATAACCCATGGCGTCCAGCGCGGCAAAGATATTGGCATAGGCCAGCTCTCCCTCATCGGGTTCAGCCCTGTCCGGCACGCCCGCACAATGCATATGAGCAATATAGGGTAAGCATTCTTGCAGGTTCGTCAGGGTATCGCCCTGACTGATTTGCTGGTGATAAATGTCAAACAAACACCGCACGTTGGTGCTGTCGACGGCGCGTAAAATCTCCAGCGTCTCCTCCGCCGTCACCAGATAATTCTCGGGGTGGTCGCGCTTGTTCAACGGCTC
>JGI994J12354_10004018_pt1 | contig 13430 bp, 11 predicted proteins | sample IntmicLarv3ML3BL_FD_12354 | JGI IMG/M metagenome (IMG submission 12354)
TCTATGCATTTCTCCAATTGTTTGTTCAGAGAAGAAATTATCACTTCTAATTAATAACTATCTTCAATAGAATAGAGAAGAAATTATCACTTCTAATTAATAACTCTCTTCAATAGAATAGAGTTGAAGTTTGCAACTATTCATATTTATGAAAGAATAAAATTCATAAGAGGCAGGATTATCTGCACCAGCAGTTTCCGCATTTTTTGCATCTTCGGCAGTTTCCCATTTTACTAAATCAACCCATGTATCACCATCACGAAGTACTTCCCAAGAAATAAAGCCTTTTTGCTTGGATAAAACTTCGTTATTACATTTTTTTGAAGCAAGTAAAAATTCTTCTACAGATGCTCCTTTTTTGAGCTTATAAGATATGAACCAAATTGCGTTAGACATAGTATTGTCTCCTTTCGAACTTCTTGTATCTATAAGTTACAATATTTATCATTATTTTAACAGTGTTGCTTTAATATTGCAATGTTCTTGTATCCATGGGTATAGTGGGGCATTAACAAATAGGTAACTAAATACGCCGACATGGCGGACATGGCAGACGCCTTGGAGTTAAAATCCAATGAGACCTAGTCTCGTACCGGTTCAAGTCCGGTCTCGGGCATATATGGAGCTTTAGAAGATAATAATCTTCTAGGGCTCTTTGCCTTTTAAGCAGGTAATATTTCCAGTATGGCATTTGCCGATTTCACTTTCTTACTGCTGTTGTAGTGATTATGCTATGACCTAACCATTCTTGAATAGCTTTCAGATCAACATCGTTTGCATAGAGTAAACTTGCGCAGCTATGTCTAAGATCATGAAAACGTATTTTTTTTAGATTGTTCTTTTTCAAGATAAGTGAATAATGTTCAGTGACATATCCGGGCCTCATACGTTCGCCTGTTTTATTGCGTAAAATGTATTTTAGATATGTTTTACAATATGAGGCAACACATATAAGTCTATCCTCCGCTTGTTGCTGTTTAAGAGCAATTAAAGCCTTTTCAATGGGTTCAACAAGTGGCAAAGTACGTGTACTCTTTTTGGTTTTTGTTTTGTCTTTTTCAACCGTTAACATTTTCCCATCTAAGTACACATCAGTTACAACATGTTTGATGCTGATTGTCTTGTTTTCAAAGTTGATACACTTCCATTTCAAACCAATAATTTCACTTCGTCTTAAGCCATAAAAGGCAGCAATCAGAATAGTAAGTTCGATAGGGTCACCTTTGGCACAATCAAAAAGAGTTTCTAGTCAATTTGAAAAGTATATTGTAAACACTTTTTGATATTTGTATGACGGTGAATAATAGTGTTTGCAGAGAGTCCGCACTCATCTAATTCATATTGGTAATAACCTTGAATGTGCTTAGGGTTTGCCTCTAAGTTGCTAAGCGTATACTCTTTTTCCTTAAAGTAAGGAACAATTTTCTGTTTGATAGTAGAGGCATAACTGGCATAGGTAATAATATCAATGCTATTTTTCATCATTTCAGGCCAATCCAAAATAAAATCAGCAAAAAATATTTCAACTTCTCCAGTTAGTGGATTGATTTTTTCAGCCGTATTATGGCTAATCCGTCTAGAGCTTAAAGTATAGTTCAAGCCTCCACAAATTATTGAATGACCAAGTTAGGAGCGTTTTTTGTGTATATTAAAAAGGTGTGATTTACAAGGTTGCCTCTTGCAATGTGAGGTTATTGTGATATTCACACATAGAGACAAATTCCATACACTCTGTCACATAGTAGATCAATGATGGTTCTTCTTTGAAAATATAATATTTCAACTAAAAGTTAGCAAAAACTAACTTTTGCATCAAAAATATTATAAAAGGGAATGATAACTCTGTCCATGCCCTTTGGACTAGCATTGCCCTGTTTAGACATTATATTTATTTTGATAAGGCAAATTTTTCGCATATTTATATTTCTAATTAGTAACTTCCCACAATAATACCTACACTTCTTTATTTGTGTTAAAGTGAATAATAACGATATACAATAAATTTTCAAAAAAATTTAAGATAGATGCACTTTTTTGATATACTCAAACGTCTAATTAATAAGACGACAAAAAATCATGATGAAAATGTCTGACAGATAAGGAGGACAAAGTTGAAAAAATTAGTAAGGAAAGCGCAAGCTGGTGATGCTGATAGTTTTATTGAACTGATGGAATTGAATAAAGAAAATATGTATAAGATTGCAAAATCTTACCTGAGAAGTGATGCAGATGTTGCAGATGCGATGCAAGAGACAACGCTAAAGTGTTTTGAAAGGATTGAGTCACTAGATAACCCGAAGTTTTTCAAAACATGGCTGACACGCATATTGATTAATAACTGTAATGATATCATTCGCAAAGGGAAAAGCGTTCAACTATTTTCTGACTATAAAGACATTACGTTGGAAGAAAAAGCAGAGGATACGAGAGCATTTAACGAGTTAGTACAATCACTTGATGAAAAGTACCGTACAATACTGGTCTTATACTATGTTGAGGGCTTTAAGATAAATGAAATTGCCCAAATACTTGATGTAAATGTAAATACCATTAATTCACGCTTACAAAGAAGTAGAGCAATGCTAAAGGCAGAATTGACAAGCGCAACAATTTGAAGAGAACAAGATTAGAGCAAATGATGAGGAGATATCAAATGATGAATGTAAGAAACAATAAAGAGTTAAGAGAAAAATTGAATAAAGGAATCACACTACCAAATAATGTGGAAAACAAAATGAATGACGCATATCAGCAGATTAGAGCGAAAAGTAGTAGGAATAATTCGGCGATAGTAGACCATAGAATACCTAAATTAAGAAGATGGCTTACAGTGGCAGCTACATTTGCGGTGGTTTCGCTAACAACACTCGGAGTGTTAGCTGCAACAGGGTTCTTTAGTAGCAAAGCAACAGTAGGTGTGGATACAGAGGGGAACAAGGCTATAACGTATAAGTATGATATTAATTATGAGACGGTGCCAGGAGTATTTGAGGCCACAGTGGGATATTTGCCAGAGGGGTATGAGGAGTTTGAACAAGGCAAATATTACTATAGCGAAGAGGAATGGATTTCGATTTTTGTGAATAGCACAGCAAGCTTAGAATGGGGAAATGAAACAAAGCAGATAGCAGGAACAATTCTTGAAGAGAACATCACAATCGCTGGAATGGAGGCTGATATCTTGTCTATTGAAACAACGGAGAGTAATCAGAAAAATAAATTGATTATTTTGCGTAACGAGCTAGAGGGATATGAAGTAGAAGTATATGGTGGAGAAGAAACAAGTTTAGATGAGTTGAAAAAATTTGCAGAGGGAATGACAATTACACGAATAGGTGATGATACTTATATGACAGAAGAAGAAAAGATATTGATGCAAATTAAAAAAGGTGAAATATCGCAAGAAGAAGGGCAAGCAGTGCTAGAAGAAAAAGGCATGAAAGGTGAACTAACTAGGTAGAAAATAAAGTATCGGTAGCAATTCAGTTTCAGGGCGAGTTGCTACCGATACTTTATTTTAATATTGCAACAATTTTCTAAGAGTTCTACGCTTACTCAGTGACAATGCTACCTTTGGACAATGATGTATACAGCGATAGCAATTCACACAAATTTTTGAATGATGGAGTGGGGAGCCTGATTTGCTTTTCCTTACTTTACTTAACAATCTTTTACATTTTCACGCAAATACTTGCGAAGAGATTGACGAGTATATGCCTACTCGCTAGTATTTAAGTAAGGAGTGGTGAGGAATTATGAAAAAATGGACGTTGAAACAAGATCCGACGAGTATATACCGGAAAATAATTATTTTATTTATGATCGTATTATTTCTAATCGGGAGTTTTTGCACAGGTATCTACTGGTGGGGATTAAGACTTATAAAGGAACAAACGACGCAGATGATGCAAGAACAAAATACGAGCATGGCGAAAGAAATAGCAGATAATTGTCGCCAAATTCGTTTAATGAAACATCAGTTGATAGTACCCGAAGAAATGATGGGTATTTTATTAAATTATGTTCAAGAAGATGACGAAAAGCAAACAAAGGCTCTTAATAAAGTACAAGAGGCATTAAGAACTATTTGGCGTGGAAATACATTGATTGAAGAAGTTACCGTACTGATTCCGTATGCAAATCTAGGGGTCAATACGGGAAGTAGTTTTCAAATGGATACAAATTGGCGAGATTTAATTGCATATTATGAAGAGAGAAAAACAGGGGAATTAATTGAATACGAAGATAAGTTACTGATGCTTTCGAGTTATTTGGGTGCAGAATATTATGTTTGTGTGGAATTAAACAAACAGTCAGTTGATACCTATATTACGCGAATGAACAACAATCGGACAGGGAATAGTGTTTTATATAATATCAAGACGAAAGGTGTGCTTGGTAGCTCGTTAGACAAGCAAACAGAAAAAATATTTACAGAAAATATCGAAGACTATGCATTTGAGGATATTCGTGAGAGTGACGGGTATTTATTTTGCTTATCAAGAGTAGAAAAAAGCGATTACTATTGCATCACTTTTGCCGAGCATAGAAATGTTTATGGAAAATTGAATGATTATCGTAATTTTTATATCATTTTGTTGTTGGTCATTTGCGTAAGTGGAATTATTTTTATTCAAAAAATGCTTAACATAGTGCATAAGCCCATACAAATATTAAAGAATAGCTTGGAAAATGTTACAAACGGAAATTTAGACCAAAAAATTTCATATCAACAAAAAGATGAATTTCAGTATATTTATGATAGTTTTAATAAGATGGTTCGGCGCCTACGGCAATTAATTGATAAGAATTATGGGCAAGAAATGCTCTTGCAACGAGCGCAGTTAAAACAATTACAAACGCAGATTTCTCCACATTTTTTTGCGAATAACTTTATCATTTTGAGCAACCGAATTGGTGAGGGAGATTATGAATTCGCCAGTGAGTTTAGCCGATTGATGGGGCAGTATTTTATTTTTGTCATGCGCAATGAACAAGAATTTATTCCACTAGGAGAAGAACTTGGTCACGCAATAACATATATGAAAATTCAAAGCATTCGATATCGAAAGAGAATCACTGCACATTTAGAAGAACTTGCAAAAGAACATTATTCTATTAAAGTTCCTCGTCTAATCATTCAGCCTATATTTGAAAATATTTTCAAATATGTAGTAGATCAATCAAACGCAGAAATTCGTATTTATATGAGGTTTGTTGAGGGTGACGACTCTTTAAAAATAGTAATTGAAAATAGTGGGGACCTAGATGATGAAGTATTGACCACAATGCAATCACAAGTGGAAAACCCTCAAGGTGAGATACATGGAATGACAAATATTCATCAACGTTTGCAACTGGTATACCAAAAGCGTGGAGGTATATCTTTAGAAAAAAGTAAGAGTGAGGGTGGACTAAAGGTATCCATTCAACTGTTAAAGGAGCTAGGGGAGGAAGAGGTGTAATATGTATAGATTGTTATTAGTTGATGATGAGACAGATGTACTTGATTATTTTGGGCGAGCAATTAAAGATGAATTGTGTAAAATGTTTGAAATAGATATTTATATGGTTGATTCTGCGAAGAGAGCACTTGAATATTTTATAGAGCATAAAGTTGATATTGTAATATCTGATGTCAATATGCCAGAAATGAACGGGTTAGAGATGTATCAAGAAATTCGGAAAATATGGCCAAAAGCAAAGTTTGTTTTTCTATCTGGCTATATGGATTTTGAATATGTATATGCTACGGCACAAGATGCAAACACAAGGTTTTTGACCAAATTAGAACCAATGGAGAAAATAATTGATACGATTAGCGAGATTATTGCAGAGATAGAACAATGTTTTAAAGAGAAAGAACTTCTGATAAAAGCACAAACAGAAAGTAAGCAAGCATATCATCTTTTTCAAAATAAAGCGATTGGCCAATTCCTTTATGGTATTCCCCAAGAAAATATTATTCAGCAGAATTTTACAGAATTTCAAATTCAAATTGACTTAAATGAAGAAATCATTTTGCTAGGTGCAGCACTAGACGGCAGTAAACAGCAGTATAGTGAGAGTGAGGAGCGACTAGGAGGAGCTTTGAAGATGTTGATGGCGTCCTATTTTGGAGAAGAATTTTCAATCTATCAATATGTATCAGAACATCAAACAACACCTTATATCTTTGTTCTTCAACGTAGAAAAGAAACGAGAGTGAAAATTTATGAAAAATTAGAATATGTACAGCATGGATTTGCAGCTAGTGTGGATAATACGATTTCATTTGCCTATGGCAAAGTGCAGCCACCATTTGACGAAAATAGTTGGATGTTGCGACGAATACAAACTATTCTAGGGTATCGTAATCAAGAAATTGAAGAAAATATCATACCTTGTGATATTAATCAATATGCAGGGAGTAAAATTTGGAGTGATGAAAAAGTCAAAAATAACTGGCGACAGTTAGAGGCTATCCCTGAATTAGATAGTTATATTGAATTAGGAATGGAGGGGAAGTTTTTTGAACTATTTGATTCGATGATAGGAGATTTGCACAGTGTTCAAAGTATGAATTATACGTTGGCACAAGAGATATACTATACGATTGCAGTTTTGCTATTACGCTATATTAATATGTGGCAACTTGCTGAAAAAATGGCGTTTCAAGTGGAGATGTACAAATTAATGAGAATAGATATGTATAAGGATTGGGCAGAGGCAACACAGCTACTACGCTCTACAGCAAAAGCGATTTTTACATTGTATTTTATTGAAGAGAGAAAGGGGCTTACTGGTTATGTTCTAAGGACAAAATCATATATTAAGGAAAATGTGCATAGAGATTTGAATTTAGTAATACTCGCAGATGTTGTGCATTTGAATGCATCATATTTGTCACGCCTCTTTCACCAAGAAACTGGCGAAAAATTATATGATTACATTTTGCGTTGTCGTATGCAAGTGGCAAAGGAATGCATTGTGAAAGATACCAAACGTATCCGTGATGTGGCAAAGGCAGTTGGGTATGAATCAGTCCAATCATTTAATCGTGCCTTTAAAAAGTGTGTAGGCATGTCACCACTGGAATATCGAAATGAAACAATGGATTAGGGAGAAATTGGAGAAGTAAAGTAAAAAAAGGTGTATGAGATAAGAAAAATTAGAATCTAGTGGGGAAAGTAGTAAAAAAAAGCGAAGAATCAACAAGGAGTGAGAATTGCGAGAAACTTGTAATTTCATTAAACTAGAAAGGGAAAGAAATAGATATGTAAAAATGATTAGGAGGAAGAAAAATGAAGAAAAAGTTAGCAAGAGGATTTGCCGTAACACTTTGTGCAACGATGTTGCTTAGTGCTCTTTCGGGGTGTACGCCTAAGGAAGTAGAAACAGCTACGAATACTGCATCAATACCAGCAGAACCATTCGGTGTTTACGAAGAGCCAATTACGTTGACAGTAGCACAAAGAAATTTTGGTGATGCCATTCCAACAGGAGAGGATTCACCGTGGATACAAAAATACAAAGAGTATGGAATCAATATTGATATAGAATGGAGTGCAGATGCAAGTCAATTTGATAATAAATTAAATACAGCGATTGCATCAGGCGATATTCCAGACTTTTTCCAAGTTAGTGATGCTGAAAAAATATCAAATTTAGTACGTGCTGATATGGTTGCTGATTTAACGGAGGCATTCGAAAAATATGCATCGCCGTTAGTAAAGGAAAGATTTGCTACAGAAGCAGGAAAGGCGGCACTTGAAGCAGCTACATTTGACGGGAAATTATACTTTATTCCAATTAATATTACAGAAAGTCTAAATAATATGGACTTGTTATATATTCGTCAAGATTGGGTTGAAAACTTAAATATGGAATTGCCAGAAACGTTAGATGATTTAAAGGAAATAGCACTTGCATTTACGAAAAATGATCCAGATGGAAATGGCAGTGATGATACATATGGTCTTGCTATTCCAGGAAAAGATGGACTAAATTCAGCATTCTTCACAGGACTTGGGATTTATCCAGGAATGTGGCATGATGGAATGTTATTCTACTCAGAAGATGAAAATGGTAATGTGGTTTGGGACGGAGAGAAGCCTGAAATGAAAGAGGGCTTGCAATTCCTACAAGACTTATATGCAGAGGGAGCGATTGCTAGAGATTTTGCAACATATGATGGTGGTATGGCTTTTGAAGATTTAAACGGTGGAAAAGCTGGAATTTGTATTGGTGCTAGAGGGTATCCAGCATGGGCTATTCATAATACATATGTCAACAACCCTGAGGCAAAATGGTATGCAATGAAAATGCCATCAAAAGATGGAACGGAAACGATGTTGGCAGGCTTTCAACCTATGAATGCAGGTTATGCAGTATCGAAAGAATGTGCGAACCCAGAGGCAGTTATAAAGATGTTGAATATTGTTACTGAAATGAGTACACCAGAAACAGAATTATTTGATGCATTTTATCTTCCAGCGAATAGAACGGAGAGTGGTGATGCTTATCTTGTTCCGATTGATGATCCACAAGAAGAAAGAAAATCAACACAGGCGATTTGCAATGCAGTTGCCAATGAAGATGCTAGTGAATTAAGCGAGGCATACAAACCTGTTTATGATAACGTATTAAAGTTTGTGGCAGATGGTGACCCAGCAGCATGGAGTGATTGGAATCGTTTTTATCCAGCATCGGGCCATGCATATTATGTGATTTACGAAATGAATAAGGATACCGAAATTACAGATAATTTATGGCAGTATTTACCAACAAATACAATGATACCGAAGTTGGCTGTATGGAAAAATACAGTTGATGAGGCTTTTGTCAGAATTGTTTCTGGTGCAAGTGTAGATGAATGGGACTCTGTATTAGAATCATGGGCAACACTTGGTGGTGACCAAATTAAACAAGAAGTAGAAGATAGTATAAAATAAGCAACATACATCAGGTGTTGTAAGCAGGAACGAAATGCTCCTTGCTTGCAACATCTATTATATTCGTAAAGGAGACATGTGCAATGCAGGTAAAAACAAAGAGAAAAAAACATAATAGAACGCTACATCTCATGTTGCTTATGCCCGTTATATTAGTAATTATTTATAACTATGGGCCAATGCTTGGTCTATTGATGGCTTTTCAAGATTACATTCCATCGACTAGGGGTTTCTTCTATTCCCTATTTTTCAATGCTAATTGGGTAGGGCTAGATTTGTTCCGATATATTTTAGGAATGCCAGATTTTGCATTGATTGTCAGAAATACAATGTTGATATCTTTTCTAAAGTTGATAGCAAAAATCGCTGTTCCATTGATATTTGCTATTTTGCTGAATGAAGTAGTACATAATAGATTCAAACGCATGGTTCAAAGTATCACATTTATTCCATATTTCCTCTCATGGGTAGTGTTGGGAAGTATTTTATTACAAATTTTTTCGCCTCAGTCGGGTATTGTAAATACGCTTTTGCAAAATTTTGGAATTGAGGATTTTTATTTTTTTGGTACGCCAAGTATGTTTCCAACGGCTTTAATGCTTACTGATTTATGGAAAGATATTGGATATAATACGATTATTTTTTTGGCTACATTGACGGCCATTGATCCAGGTATTTATGAGGCGGCATCTATTGATGGTGCAGGAAAATTTCGACAAGTTATAAATATCACCATTCCTAGCATGATGGGAATGATTATACTACTTACGGTACTGGGAGTAGGCAATATTATGAATGCTGGTTTTGATCAAGTTTTTATGTTATATAGTCCGGCAGTATATTCAACAGGAGATATTATCGACACCTATTCCTACCGAATGGGTATTCAAGCAGGTCAATATTCTTTGGCGACAGCAGTAGGTTTATTCAAATCGGTAGTATCCTTTGTATTAATGACAGTATCATACTTTATGGCTAGAAAATTTACAAATTATCGTATTTTTTGACAAATGAAAGGACTGCGCAACATGAAAAAACAGAAAAAAAGGACTGGAATGGTTAAGGAAAATAATTCTTTAAGCAGAACAGTATTTCATATATTTAATTACACACTCATGATTATTATGGTACTATTAGCAGTAATACCATTGATTTACATTGTTTCATTGTCATTTAGCTCAAGTTCGGCTGTTGATGCAGGGAAAGTCGTATTATGGCCAGTGGAACCGACTTTAAAATCGTATGAGTTTATCTTGGGAAATAAAGAGTTTTACAGGGCATTTTTTATGTCCGTTTATCGTGTGACACTAGGAGTTCCACTTAATTTATTATTCTGTGTATTGGTAGCATACCCCTTGTCGAAATCAGATAGACAATTTGCAGCTAGAAAATATTATGTTTGGCTGTTTGTTGTAACGATGTTTTTTAGTGGTGGAATTATTCCGTCATTTATGATTGTCAAATATACGGGGTTAATTGATACAATAGGAGCATTGGTAATACCTAGTATGGTAAGTGTTTTTAATATGTTGATATTACTAAATTTCTTTCGTGATATTCCGACAGAATTAGAGGAGTCGGCATTAATTGATGGAGCAGGCCATATGAGGATTCTATTTAATATCTTTATTCCGTTGGCAAAACCAGCGATTGCAACACTTGCTCTATTTTGTTTTGTAACACATTGGAATTCTTGGTTTGATGGTTTAATGTACATAAATGATACAGGCAAATATCCACTGCAAACGTATTTACAGGGAATTTTGACAGCACCAGACTTGACAACACTGACAAATGAACAGCTAATTATATGGGCGTCAACAAGCCGAAAGGCAACGAATGCAGCTCAAATTGTTGTGGCAACACTGCCAATTATGGTAGTATATCCATTCCTACAAAAATTTTATACAAAGGGTCTCACACTAGGAGGTGTAAAAGGTTGAAAACAGTTAATATTGCCACATATGGAATCAGCCCGAATATGTGTAAAGATTGTACAGTACCACTACAAAAGGCACTGGCACAAATCAAGGAGGACGAAGAAGAGACCGTTCTTGAGTTTCCAAGTGGTGAATATCATTTTTATAAAGAACATGCTACGCTAAAAAATTATCATACATCTAACACAGATACGTTGGACTATCCAGAAAAAATTATAATGGGAATGGCTCCATGTTTATTTTTCATGGAAATATGATGGCATTAGCGATTGTTGATTCGAAAAATATCAAGCTTGAAAACTTTTCGTGGGATTATCCGTCGGCACCAACAGGGGAAATGGTTATTGAAGAAGTAGATAAACGAAGAGTGGTTTATCGCATTCCTCAAAATCAAAAATTTGAACTTGTTGATAACCAACTTATTTGGTTTGAAGATAGTCCGCTTAGCGAAGAACGATATTGGCAATTTAGCAATGATGAATTGGCTTGCAATGTCATGGTGTATGAACCAGATGTGCCTAGAATTGCNCGTCANAATTTAGATGAAAGCCCGTTTTTTNGTACAAAGCAAATAAAANTTATCTCAGAGCAATTAGTAGAAATTACTTATGAGCAAGACATACCATCTTTTTATCAAAAGGACATTCGCTTTGAGATAACACGTAATGAATACCGTGAAACAGCAGGAGCATTCATTTGGCAAAGTGAAAATGTTTCTATATCGTCNGTTTTCGTTCATTACCTATATGGTTTTGGCTGGCTTAGTCAGATGAGNAAAGNTATATCTTTTGATAACTGCTATTTTGGACCACGCANAGATAGTGATCGAATGACAGCAAGNTTTGCAGATTTTATNCATGTTTCAGGTGGGGCTGGTTTGGTGAAAGTAGAAAATTGTCATTTTGCACACGCACATGATGATGCCATCAATATTCATGGAAGTTTTATGAAAGTCGTACAAGTGATAGATGAGCATACCGTACGCTTGCGTTACGAACATCGCCAACAAGGTGGTTTTCCTCAATTCTATACAGGAAATCAAGTTGCCTTTTACAGAGATGACAATTTAGCACAAGTAGGAACGAAATATACTGTGAAAACAGCTATGTTCATGTCTGATGAAAAAGAAATGGATATAACGTTTGAAGAAAATGTACCAGATGAATTAGGCGAAGAAACGCAATTCGGACTAGCATATGTTGCTGAAAATATGACGTATGTGCCCGCAGTTATTATTCGGCGTAATCATTTTGAATTGATACCAACACGTGGAATTTTATGTACGACCAGTAAGCCCGTTGTCATTAGTGAAAATACATTTCGCCATATAACGATGTCGTCCATCTATTTATCTGGTGATAGTAAGGAATGGTACGAATCTGGAAAAATTGGAAATATGTTCATTTATAAAAATGATTTTGGAGTTGGCTCATCTAAATACGATATTCTAGCAGAGCCAATTACAAGCATAACGCAAGAGTCGGAACAAATCATACATGAAAATATTTTTATTATTGGCAACCAGTTTACGAAAGACACGAAAGAGGCTATTTCAATGAATAGAAGTAATTATAGTATCGATGTTTTCGATGAAAAAAAACAAGAACATATGCGTTTGTGGTATCAAACACCAGCAAAGCATGATTATGAGGGCTGGGAAACGCAAAGTATACCATTAGGCAATGGTGATTTGGGGTGTAATATCTTTGGCGGGGTAGAATGTGAGTATATTCAGCTAAATGAAAAGAGTTTGTGGTCGGGAACGACTTTGGGTGTTGATGGCAATACAAATGGCAATGGAAAACTTGATTTTGGATATAGTCTTAGACGGATTCAAACATTACTAGGTGAGGGTAAGGTGGACGAGGCGACTGAGGCAATGGAACATTTGCAAGGTGATGAAATTGGTTTAGGTGCATATCAAGATTTTGGTGAAATGGAGATTTTATTTCCAGAGTTAAGCGATAAGAACACGAGCGCGTATAGAAGAGAGTTAGATATTGAGACGGCGATTGCAAGTGTTGAATTTAGGCAAGATAGTAAAAGCTATAAGAGAGAGTATTTTGCAAGTTATCCAGGGAATGTTATTGTAGGTAAATTGTCTGGCGAACAAATGCATTGTCGATTGCAAATCATACCAAAACAAAGAATCATTTCGTTGGAACAAAATGAAAATATGATTTGGCTGACAGGACAAACGGGTGAACTTTCAGAAAGTCAACACTTTGCAGCAGCTATCTATTGCGATACGGACGGGAATGTATCAAGCGAAGATGGCTTTATTACGATTTCAAAAGCAGAAAACATTACATTTTATATGAGTATTCAAACCGACTATGATAGGGTATATCCGTTATATCGAACAACGGAAGATATCGTAAAAAAAGTCAAAGACAGGGTAACAAGAGCGTGTGAAAAGGGCTATGAAATAATAAAAGCCGAACATATTGCCGATTATAAAAGTCTATACGAAAGAGTAGAACTTTCGCTAGGAACGCAGTGTAGAGCAATGTTGCCAACGGACAAGTTATTAGAAATGCATAAGGCTGGAATAGAT
>JGI994J12354_10004019_pt1 | contig 13428 bp, 14 predicted proteins | sample IntmicLarv3ML3BL_FD_12354 | JGI IMG/M metagenome (IMG submission 12354)
GATTTACGTATTATAGTGGGAATATGATATACAGCTCAATTGCAGCTGCTTTTCACTCATTCTTATCATAGAAAGTGCTTTTACAGAATTTTCTTCACACTCTCAAAACGCCGGAGGTTTTGCCTCCATGCGATGGTGGAGTGGGAATAGATAACACACTATAATATATTCCCACCCCCTACAACAGCACATTCCCAATCAGCCGCTCCATCCTGCCGCGCAGCACAGCATACTCGCCAGAATCAAGCGCCGCATCCTCCGCTATTATATCGCCCGCCGCCTGTTGCGCAAACTTCAGCATCGGCATATCTTCAAACAGATTCGCAATCTTAAGCGGCGGAAGTCCGTGTTGGCGCGTGCCGAAAAAATCACCCGCACCGCGCAGACGCAGGTCCTGCTCCGATATATAAAACCCGTCGTTCGATTCACACATCGTCTCCATCCGCTTCTGCGCAATCTCGCCGTCGCCCTGGTTAAACAGTATGCAGTAGCTTTGCTCGCTCCCGCGCCCAACACGCCCTCGAAGCTGATGCAGTTGGTTCAGCCCAAACCGTTCGGCGTTTTCAATCACCATAATATTGGCGTTCGGCACATCCACGCCGACCTCTATAACCGTGGTCGACACCAAAATATGTATCTCCCCCGCCTTAAACCTGCCCATCACCGCTTCCTTATCCTTCGGCTTCATCTTACCGTGTAATAACGCCACATTCAAATCGGGAAATGTCTTTTGCAGTGTTTCGGCATGCTTGGTCACATCGCTCAAATCCGCACCCGCCGCAATCACACCCTCCGATTCCTCCACCAGCGGACACACCACATAAACCTGCCTGCCCGCCGTAATATGCTTGCGCATAAACGCATTTATCCGCGCACGCATATCTTCGTCCACGCAGTAGGTCTCAATCTTCTTTCTGCCGGGCGGAAGCTCGTCTATAATCGAAATATCCAAATCACCATACAGAATCAACGCCAAAGTGCGCGGTATCGGCGTCGCGCTCATAACCAGCACATGCGGATTATTGCCCTTCGCCATAAACGCACTGCGCTGTTTTACCCCAAACCGATGCTGCTCGTCTGTCACAACCATTCCCAGCCGCGCATACTGCACCTCCTCCTGTATAATCGCGTGTGTGCCAATCACGATATCAGCCGTTCCGTCGGCGATATCCTGCACAACCTGCCGTTTTTCCGCCGATGGTATCGAGCCTGTTAAAAGCCGAATGTTGCAACCATCGCCCAACATCTTGCAAAAGCTGTTGTAGTGCTGTTCCGCCAGTATCTCCGTCGGCGCCATCATCGCCGCCTGAAATCCATTCTTCACAGCCGCATACATCGCCGCCGCCGCCACAACCGTCTTGCCCGAGCCAACATCGCCCTGCACAAGCCTGCTCATTGGGATATCGCCCTGTATGTCGTGCGCAATCTCGGCAATCACACGGCTTTGCGCGCCTGTAAGCGGAAATGGAAGCGTGTCTGTAAATGCCTTGATGCATCCAATATCCACCATCGGCAACGTGTGCGCCACCTTCTGCTGTGATTTTAAATATAGCAACGCGAGCTGGAGGGTTAGCAATTCCTCAAACACAAACCGTCGCCGTGCAATCTCGTAATCCTCAAATTCTACAGGAAAATGGATATTCTCCATCGCAAACTTAAGCTCTGCAAGCTGATAACTGCTCCGAATATGGTGCGGAATTGTTTCGTCCAGCTCCGTAACCGCAGGCATAGCTGCCGACATCGCCGCCTGCACAATACGCTGTGTAAGCCCTTCCGTCAGCGGATATAGCGGCACGATTTTGCCTGTAACACCGTCAGCATCCGCCGCTTCAAACACAGGATTTTCTATCTGCTTCTTGCCGCCCTGCCGCGATATCTTGCCGTAAAACGTATATATCTCGCCCTTTTTAAAGCGATTCACAACAAAGCGGTTGTTGAACCACACCGCCGTAATATTGCCCGTATCGTCGCACAGCGGCAGTGAATATATGGTAAGCCCATTGCGAACCCTGCGCTCCGAAACAGGCGAAAAAACGGTGGCTTTTATGCACACCGTTTCGGATTCTACTGCTTCAAATATCGTTTTAACCTGCCGTCTGTCCTCATACACGCGCGGGAAATAGTTCAGCATATCGTAAACCGTAAACACGCCCAGCTTGTTAAACAGCTTTACGCGAGACTCCCCCACGCCTTTGAGAACACGTATGTCTTTGTCCAGCATCGTTAATAATTCCTTTCAAAAAAACAACCCTACTCAACCGAAATAATATAATAATACAAAGGCTGACCGCCGCTCTGAACCATAATATCCATATCCGGGTACAAATCCTGCAGCTCATCACCCATAGCCTCCGCCGCCGCATCGTCTACCTCCGAGCCGTAAAATACGGTGATAATGCTGGATTCGTCGTCTGCAAGCTCTCTAACAAGCTCTGTACACGCCACCTCGGCGTTGCTGCCCACAACTGTAATATCGCCCTCACGAATACCGATTATGTCTCCCGACTTTATCTCCTTGTTCGACACGCTCGTGTCGCGCACCGCATAGGTCACCTGCCCTGTTTTAACAAAGCTGATAGCCTCCTTCATCGCCGATGTATTTGTCTCATTGTCCATATTCGGCAAAAATGCCAGTATCGCCGCTATACCCTGCGGTATCGACTTCGACGGAAGCACAACAATCTCCTTGTCGCAAAGCTCCGCCGCCTGCTGAGCCGCGAGTATTATGTTCTTGTTGTTTGGAAGCACATATATGCAGTCCGCATTGATGCGCTCTACAGCCGACAAGATATCGTCCGTGCTGGGGTTCATCGTCTGACCGCCCTCTATAATCTCGTCAACGCCAAAATCCTTGAATATATTCACAATACCCTCGCCAACCGCCACAACAACAAACCCATACGGCTTTTTCGGCTTGCTCGCATCCACCAAAAACGACGGAAGCGACGATTCTATAACCGTTTCCGGCGCTGCCGATGCTGCCGCCGGCTGAGGATGTACCGCCTGTTCGCTCAATATTGTCGTATGCTGAAGACGCATATTATCTATCTTAATACTGCTGAGCATACCCAATTTTATAGCTCGTTCAAGCACAAAACCGGGGTTGTTTGTATGAATATGCACCTTCACAATCTCGTCATCGTCTATAACCAGCTTGCAGTCACCCTTAGAATCAATATCATCGCTGAATTTCGCCACATCGACCGAAGCGGATTTTTTGTCTATAATAAACTCTGTGCAATACGAAAACTTGATGTTTTCTACGTCCACTTCCATAACAATTTCCGGCACAGCTACATTCATAAACCCTGATAAATCAACGGTTTCGCCCGTCGAAAGCGCGTGGTATGCACCTTCTAATATAACCAGCAATCCCGCTCCGCCCGCATCCACAACGCCCGATTCCTTTAATACGAGCAGTAAATCCGGCGTACGAGCGAGCGACGCCGCGCCCTCGTCTATGGTAATCTTCAAGCCGCCTTCTATATCGCAGCCCATCTCCGCCGCCATAACAGCCGCCGCCGCACTTTCGCGCGCAACTGTGAGAATTGTGCCCTCGGTCGGCTTCATAACCGCCTTGTATGCGGTGTTCACGCCGTTTTGAAGCGCCGCCGCCATCTCCGCCGCATTCGCTGTTGCTTTGCCTTGAAGCGACTTCGCTATACCCCTGAAAAACTGCGACAAAATAACGCCCGAGTTGCCTCTTGCACCCCTGAGTGACGCTGTAGACACCACCTGCGATGTTTCGCCGATAGAACTCGTCACGTATTTCTTCACCTCGTTTGCCGCCGCTGTGAGTGTAAGCGACATATTGGTGCCTGTGTCGCCGTCCGGCACAGGGAAAACGTTGAGCGCATCTATCTCGCTTTTTCTGTTGCTTAAATGGTTCGATGCAGATATGATCATGCTCGCAAACTGCATTCCGTCTATTGTACTAATAATGGTAATCTCCCCCAATTATAGGTTTACTTCTTAAATATTCGGCGCAAGTCTAATCCACTCTCGCGCTTTCAACATGCACGTCAATCTTGCCCACCTTAAAACCGGACATACTCTCGATGCTGTATTTTACGTTGTTAATGATACTCTGGCAAATCGCGTTGATATTCACACCGTATTCTACCATAATGTGCAGGTCGATCGAAATACGCTCGTCTTCAACCGTGATACCCACACCTTTTGTTATAGAGTCGCCCGCCAAAAGGCTTGCAAGCCCGCTCCTGCGCGAGGTCATCCCCACCACTCCGTAGCAGCGCGTTGCCGCCATGCCTGCGATTTTCGCTAAAACATCGTCTTGTATTACAATATCACCATTCGCGTTCTGAGTTTTCAGTGCCATCACAAATCCTCCTGTTCCTGCGATATACCGCTCCGCGACACACCGCTGTATCAATTATATTACATAGTTTACGCAAGTTTATATATATTTTATCACAAAAATTTCAGTTAGTCCATATTTTGAGCGATTTTTTTCGACAAATACAAATTTTTATATAATTATTCCGCATCGCCGTCTGTCAAAATCGACGGCGCCTCCTCTGCAAGCGACGATATCCCGCGCAGTGTGGATTGTATCTTGCGCGTTCGCACGCCGACCAGCTTATCAAGCTCCTTGTTTGCCTGTTCGAGCCGCTGTTGAGTTGCCGAAAGCACATCGCCGAATTTGTCGAACTCGCTTTTTACCGCGCCGAGTACCTTCCAAACCTCGCCCGAACGCTTTTGCACAGCCAGCGTCTTGAAGCCCATCTGCAAGCTGTTGAGCAGCGCCGCCATGGTTGTTGGCCCCGCTATATTTATTTTGTAGTCCCGCTGGAGCGTTTCTATCAACCCTCTGCGCACCACTTCGGAATACAGCCCTTCAAACGGCAGGAACATGATGGCAAAATCGGTGGTATCGGGCGGGCTTATGTATTTGTCGTGAATCGTCTTTGCCGAAAGCTTTATACTTCTGTCCAGATTCACCGCCGCCGCCGCAATCGCGTCCGCATCGCCCAGCTCGTATGCGTCCACAAGCGCCGAGTATATGTCCGCAGGGAATTTCGAGTCTATCGGCAGATACACCTCGCCGCTCTCGTCGCCCGGCAGGCATACCGCATACTCCACAACATCGCGGCTGCCCGGCTTAACCGCCACATTCGCCTTGTACTGTTCCGGCGAAAGTATCTGCTCGAGTATTGCGCCGAGCTGTATCTCGCCGAGTATGCCGCGGGTTTTTACGCCCGAAAGCACCTTTTTCAAATCGCCCACGCCCGACGCCAAGGTCTGCATCTCGCCAAGACCCTTATACACCTGTTCCAGCCGTTCGCTCACCATCTTAAACGATTCGCTGATACGTTCGTCCAGCGCCTTTTGCAGTTTTTCGTCCACAGTTGCGCGCATCTTGTCTATCTGCACAGCGTTGTCTTGCTGCATCGCCTTTAGCCGCGTTTCCACCATACTGCGCATGGCCTCCATCCGCTGTTCGTTTTGCAGGCTCATCTCCGACACCGTCTTGCGCAGCGTTTCGTTGTTCAGCGAAAACTGCTCTGTGAGCGATGTTAGGCGTTTGTCCTGTATATCGGCAGTCTGCTTCTGCGCGCCCACCAGCATGTCTGACAACAGTTTGATATTGTCTTGCGTGGATTTCGCACCTTCCAGCCGCGATTCACGCAATTCGCCCACAATCTCGCGGCGAAGCAGGTTAATGCGGTCGTCGCTCGATGACGTATTTTTCTGCTTGGCGAATAGGACGATTAGGATTATGTTGAGCAGTAAAATTATGGCGCATATTGATATTATCAGGATTTCTGTTTGCATATTGTACCTCCTGTGCATTTATATTGAGTATGACTATCCAATCTTCGCCTGATTTATGCGAACCCAAAGGTGACAACGCTTGCGATTCCAAGCAGCGCAATTGTGCAGTATGTGACGCTGTAGGCAATGTCCCCTATGTCTTTCGGCAGGAAAAAATCGGTTGGACTGTTCTTGCTGAAAGTAAGTGGTATCTCGTTTTCCCGGGCATTCATACGGCGCAGGAGATATTTGCCCATGGAGGTATGTTCGCGGCTAATCGTTTCTCCATTATTATCTTCAAACGTAATCAGCGCTGTGTATTCCACTCGCGAACGCCCACCATAGCTGCTTGTTTTGTGTACGTTTGAGATATGCGCATGGGTTTTCACCCTGTTTATTTGAATTTTGAGTATTTTCAGCAATGGGAAAAACCCGACCAGAAACATGCCTATAAATATGACGATAGCGAATATGTTTTTTACCATTAATGCGCCTCCTAACGCTAAGCATGAGCCGTCGGAATCCCTCCGTCTTACAAAAACCAAATCGCAAAAATCGCCGCCGCTCCAAGCAGCCCCACAACGCAATAGATAACGCTATATCCGATGTCGCCCTTATCTTTCGGCAGGAAAATCTTGTTCGGGTTGTCCTTATTATACGTAAGCGGTATCTCGTGATCCGAGCCGTTCGCAAACAGCGAAAAGTAGTCTCCCGCAGACACATACTCGCGCTTAACCGTCCGATTTTTGCTGTCCTTGAACGTTAGCAACGCTGTATATTCCACAGGCGAGCGCGTCCCGGGGCGTTTTGTTATACGCACATTCGAGATTTGCGCATGAGTTTTTACACCGTTCTTTTTGATTTTGAACATTTTCAATAGCGGGATAAATCCGATTAGGAACATGATTATGAAAATTGCTATGGTGATTATGTTTAGTATCATCTTGGCAGCTCCTGTTTTGTGGGTTTAGGTGGCTTAAATGGCTTCAAAAATAAAAAATCATGCTCACTCAAACGACATCTGATAGCAATAAAAATCAATATCAAACATACGCGTCTCACCGCATCTTTCAAATCCATTCTTATCATATAAGGCTAAGGCAACGGGGTTCATCTTGCTGACTAGCATTCTTATACCATCAAACCCTTTTTCTTTTGCAACGGCAATGACATTTTCAAGAATCATCGTCCCAACGCCTTGATTCTGCATACTCGGCACAACACCTATCCTAGCCAATTCGCATGGATTTTCAGGTGCCCAATGCAAATCCCCCGGCTCATCAAAGTCGCCTATAGATGCAACGGCTATTATCCTACCGCCGCTTCTGAGAATATACAGAGCATTGTGCGCGATATCATTTTCCGCTGTCTTGCCGCTTGGATAACTCTCTACCCAAGTGCATCCGGGCGTGCCAACCAAGCTTTTGTATATGCGTACGATTTCAGGAATATCATCATAACAAGCCAGCGAAAACGTGTGTTTATGCATTGCAATTGCTCCTTATATTAGTATAAACGGCTCGAATATCTTAAAACATTTTCCCCCAATAAACGCGCCTGCTCCAAACAAAGCGGCTGGCTCGATATATCGCCGGGCTTGTCGATTGCGCTATCTGTATATCAAGATAAAAACACAAAATCACTTCAGCGTAATTGTCATTTCCTTACCAAGAGAGTGCGCAACTTTTACAATAAAATCAAGCGACGGATTGTATGTTCCGCTTTCCAAACGGCTGATATTTGATTTTTGTGTCCCTACTCTAAACGCCAATTCCTCTTGTGTAATATTTTGTTTTGTACGCTCCTCAATAACCTGCGATATAATGTCATATCTAGGCTTCAATTTTTCGTACTCAGCTTTAAATTCATCATCTTTCATCAGAAGTTTTTTCGCTTCTTCAAATCTAATTCCCGCTTTACTCATCACTACACCTTCTTTCATAGTCTTGTTTGTATCGAATTGCTGTATCTAGTTCTCTAGACGGAGTTTTATCGGTCTTTTTGCTGAATCCATGTAATAAAACAAACGTTCTGCCATCAAACGCAAAATAAAAAATTCTGCTGATATCACTCGCAAATTTCACTCTTAATTCATATATACCTTTATATTTTTGTCCTGTTATCGGTTTCACATACGGTTCACGCAACACCGAGCCGTGTTTTTCGAGCAACTCAATTTCACTAAAAGCTTTCGCCCTTAATTTCGGCGTTAATGAAAGCAAATAATCAATGACCGGAATATCTCCATTTTCTTTTTTGTAGTATTCCACTTGCCAATCCATTATACATCTCCCATATCAATATATTCCGTTCACAATTAAATGTTATCATATACGATAACATTTGTCAAGATATTTCTTACCTCGGTTCTATAGTCTGCCCTCGTGAGCTGTGCCGCCCATATGTCAAGACCAAAACACAGAATTTTATCAAAACCATTTTGCAATCCAAGTGTCATTTTTCTCGTTGTATTCATAACAGATTTCTGCAATATCTTCATCATACACTTTAAGAACGTCATAAAAACCTTTCGCAACAGAGGTGTTTGGCAAATCAGCCCTGTCAATCCAATGCATTTCACCTTCGTCTGAAGAACATAAGTTTCCGGAAAATAAATTCGTTTTGAATAGTAAAACTACATATCTTTCATCATCTTCTGTTGGGAATTGTTTAATGCCAACGAGCTTAGGCTTATAAATCGTTAAGCCTGTTTCTTCTTTCATTTCCCGTATAATTGCTTGTACAAATGATTCTCTTTTTTCCACATGCCCACCCGGAAAAGTAAATCCTCGCCAATCTTCTTTGACCCTATCTTGCAGTAATATTTGGTTTCCATCAGTGACCATACATAGAGCGGTTAATATAGCATTTTCACTTTTCCCCATAAAAACTATCCAACCTTTCTTGGCGTTGATTTCACGATCTCCGCCACACCCACGCAACCACAACCCTAAAAAACACAAATGGCGGGATAAACCACACCCGCCATCCATCTATTCACATTCTGCGTTAAGCACCATACCCCAGCTCAAACGCCGTCTTATTAAGCTCCAAAAACTTCACCGGAACAGTCTGTTCAAGCGCCGCCAGCCATGCATCCTTGCCGATATCGCCCGACTTCGCCATCACGCCAAGCAGCACCACGTTCACGCTCTTGACATTGCCCGCCTGTTTCGCAAGCGCAAGCGCATCAACCGTAACAAGATTGCTCACCGCAGGAGCCATCTTGCCCACAATATCTTCCGGATACGACGCCGCGCCGATTATAACCGGCATGGGGTCGATCTGCTGTGTGTTTACAATCATCGCGCCGTTCGGCTTTAGGTAGCTCATCCATCTTGCGGCTTCCAGCTCTTCAAATGATATGATAATATCCGCCTCGCCCTCGCCAATCAGCGGAGAATGCACCTTTTCACCGTAGCGCACATATGTTACAACACTGCCGCCGCGCTGAGCCATACCGTGAACCTCCGACATCTTAACGTCGAACCCCTGCGACAGGTATAGATTACCAAGTATACGGCTCGCAAGCAGAGTACCCTGCCCGCCAACGCCTACTACCATTACATTTTTCACACAGTTTTTACCGTTGCTCATAATGTCTCACCAACTTTCTCAATCGCGCCGAACTTGCAAACGTTTTCGCATAGTCCGCATCCGTTGCACTGTACGCTGTCTATCTGAATCTTGCCGTCCTTCACCGCAATCGCCGGGCAGCCCAGCTTTAGGCAAAGTTTGCAGTTTTTGCAGTTGTCGTTAATATTACATTTGCCGCTGTATTTCACACTCTTCAACAGCGCACACGGTCTTTGGCAAACGATAACCGACGGCGCATCCGCCTGTGTTTCCTTGCGGAGCAGTGCCTCCAAGCCTTCCAGGTCGAACGGGTCAACCAGGTGTATATGCTCCTTCGCAACGCCTACAGCCTCTGCCAGCTTTAGCAGATTAACCTGCGCGGTCTCCTCGTTTTTGATGGTGAAGCCCGTTGTCGGGTTCGGCTGATGCCCTGTCATACCTGTGGTAGAATTATCCAAAACCAGCACTGTGCTGTTGCCCTTGTTGTATACGATGTCTATCAGCCCTGTGATTCCAGAATGTATAAATGTGGAATCTCCGATAACCGCAACGGTATTTTTAGCAAATTCCCTGCCTGCACCCTTCTCCATACCATGCGCCATACTCACACTCGCACCCATACACACACACGCGTCTATGCTCTGAAGCGGCGGCAATGCGCCAAGCGTATAGCAGCCGATATCGCCGCTAACCGTGAGTTTCAACTTATTCAGCACGTAGTACACACCTCTGTGCGGGCATCCCGGGCACATAACAGGCGGACGTACAGGCACCTGCTCGCCGAAGCTTGCCGCTTTCTGCACTTCAACGCCGAGTATAACCGACGCAATGACGTCGGAGGAGTATTCGCCCAAAAGCGAGAACTTTTCCTTGCCGATAACATCAACGCCCATCGCCTTGCAGTGCGTTTCGATGATGGGGTCCATCTCTTCCAAGACATACACCATATCAAACTTAGCCGCAAACTCCGCAATCGCCTTCTGCGGCATGGGATATATCATATCAAGCTTTAAGTAGCTAACCGCGTCGCCAAGCGCTTCCTTTGCGTATTGGTAGCATGTACCCGCCGCGATAACTCCGATATTTCCCGCATTTATCTCCTGTTTCGCCAGCGTGTCGGATAGCTCTTGCAGCTTCAGCATACGGTCTTCCACGACGATGTGCCTGCCTCTTGCCTGCGCGGGCATCATAACATACTTCCCCGCATCCTTCACATACGGCTTAACCGCTATATCGCCGCGTTCGCCAACCTCAACAAGGCTCTGCGAATGCGAGATTCTTGTTGACAGACGTATAAACACAGGCGTGTCGTATTTTTCGCTTATCTCAAACGCCTTTATAACAAATTCCCTGCATTCCGCCGAATCTGCAGGCTCCAGCATCGCAACCTTTGCCGCGCGTGCGTAATGCCGCGAATCCTGCTCGTTTTGCGACGAATGCATGCCCGGATCATCTGCCACACACACAACCAAACCGCCATTTACGCCGGTATAGCTTACCGTGAAAAGCGGGTCTGCCGCCACGTTAAGACCAACATGCTTCATGCAGGTCATAGAGCGTGCGCCCGATATCGCCGCGCCGATAGAAACCTCCATCGCCACCTTCTCGTTTGGCGCCCACTCGCTGTACATTTCAGAATACTGCGATACAAACTCCGTTATCTCTGTGCTGGGTGTGCCGGGATACGACGCCACCACATGCACACCTGCTTCGTATGCGCCGCGCGCTATTGCTTCATTGCCAAGCATCATCTTTTTCATGCGAATCATTCCTTTCGTATTTGCGATTTATGTCTATATTATTACTTTCCAACAGATATCAATTTTGGAACTGCTACGGTATCCTTTATATCGTCGATATCGGCAGTTTGCTCTTCTATTTTTTCGAGCCTGTCGACTATACCGCCATGACCTTCGGCAACCAATCTGATATTCGGCTGCACTTCTGTTTCTACGATTATCGCCGTACGCAGCGCGGTTTGCTGTACAGCTGCGACATCTTGCTTCAAACCTTGCATATCTACCTCAAGGCTGCCAAGACGCTTGTTTGTATGTACCTGCTCCGCAACCATCTGCTCCTGTACATTCCTCACATCATGCATTTCCGACTTCATGCTCTGCATATCTGTTTGCATACCATGCATGTCTGTTTGCATACCATGCATGTCTGCCTTAACACCATGCACCTCCGTCTTAACACCATGCACCTCCGTCTTTAGCCCTTGAATATCGTCTTTCATGTCCTGCATGTCTGTCTGCACACCCTGCAACTCCGCTTTAACACTCTGCAACTCTGTCTTCATGCCTTGCATATCCGTCTTCATGCCCTGCATATCCACCTTGATACCCTGCATATCCACTTTCATATCTATAAGCATTTGCAAAATCTTTTCTTCGTTGTTCATAATTCCCTCCCTTTCGCAAAACCCAAGCCTATTATCACCGCATCATCAATTTTACTATAGTATACCCTGCATACACCCAAAAGTCAACACTCAGTTCCACTGTTTACGCAGCTGGCTCATTAATGAAATTTTACACGAATCATGCGCAAAATCCTGTCCGCATTCCTGAATATAGCTCTTTATTCACAAATTACATGCTTTTTATTGACTATCTTATACGTCTATCTTATAATAATAGTGTTATGATATCGATTTACGAAAGGGAATGATTATACAATGCAGAATTGCTGGAACGAAAAGATGGAATGCCTCGGCAGAACCGAACTCGATACCCTGCAGGGCGAACGACTTGCCGATATGGTAGAGCGCGTATACCAAAATGTTGAACACTACCGAAACAAGATGGACGAAGCAGGTATTAAGCCCGCAGATATCAAGTCTGTAAGCGACCTTTGCCGTCTGCCTTTTACCTACAAAACCGACCTGCGCGATACATACCCATACGGCATGTTCGCTGTGCCCATGAGCAATATCACACGCATACATGCGTCGAGCGGCACAACGGGTAAACAAACCGTTGTTGGCTACACCGCCGCCGATATCGACGTTTGGTCTGAGGTTATGGCGCGCACACTCAGCGCGGCGGGGCTTACGAACGAATCATTTATGCAGGTTTCCTACGGCTACGGGCTGTTCACAGGCGGACTCGGCGCTCATTACGGCGCGGAGAAGGTGGGCGCGTCTGTAATCCCTACCTCCGTCGGCAACACCAAGCGCCAGATACAGATTATGCAGGATTTCGGCACAACGCATATCGCTTGCACACCTTCGTACGCTCTGGTTATTGCCGAAACAATCGAAGAGATGGGTATAGACAAAAGTACGCTCAAATTGCGCGCAGGCACCTTCGGCGCGGAGCCTTGGACAGAAGAGATGCGCAAGGAGATTGAGCGCAGGCTTGGGATTAAGGCGTATGACATATACGGACTCAGCGAAATAATAGGACCCGGCGTGTCGTTTGAATGCGAATGCCAATGCGGTTTGCATGTTAACGAGGACATGTTTATACCGGAGATTATAGACCCCGACACAGGTGATGTGCTTCCGGCGGGCAGTATGGGCGAGCTGGTGTTCACAACCATTACCAAGCAAGGACTGCCTCTGGTACGCTACCGCACACGCGATATCGCATCGCTGAACTACGAAAAATGCGAATGCGGACGCGGTTTTGTGCGTATGACAAAACCACAGGGCAGAAGCGACGATATGCTGATTATACGCGGCGTAAACGTGTTCCCGTCGCAGGTTGAAGATGTGCTGCTCAAGCTTGGCGAAACATCGCCGCACTACCAGATTATCGTGAGCCGTGAGGGCAATCTCGACACCATGGAGATTCTTGTGGAGATGGGCGATACGCTGTTCTCCGACAGGATTAACCAGCTCGAAGGCATGGAACGCCGTATACGCGCCGCTATAGAAAGCACGCTGGGTATTGCCGCGAAGATTCGCTTGGTTGAGCCGAAGGGTATCGCAAGAAGTGAAGGCAAGGCCGTGCGGGTTATAGATAAGCGGAAATTGATTTAGATTTTGAATCCCGCTGTAGGGACGACCGCCCCCGGTCGTCTGTGGACATACGCAATTTATCCTATGTCCACAAGGCAGGCGGCACTACG
>JGI994J12354_10004020_pt1 | contig 13428 bp, 11 predicted proteins | sample IntmicLarv3ML3BL_FD_12354 | JGI IMG/M metagenome (IMG submission 12354)
CTAGCGAAAATCAGCAATGCCGATTTTACTAGGCTCGTTCTCATTTTGTATTACCATGGGCGGATTTCGGTATTACCCGACAGCCCCCTCTTATTTTGTGGGCTATGCTATTTTCCGACAGCCCTAATTAGCTGTTTTTAGTTTGTAATTGTTAATTCTGTCTCTTTATCAAAAATATGGATTTTTTCAGCATCTAGTGCAAATTTAACAGTGTCACCAGTTCTTGCCGTTGTACGAGGCTCAACTCTAGCTGTCATGTTAGACCCCTCGATATCGAAGTATAGGAATACTTCAGCACCAAGTAGCTCGTATACACGGATAGTAGATTCAACAACTGTTTCAGGTGAAGATTCAATAAACATCTGTGAATCATGTACATTCTCTGGACGAATTCCCATTACAACAGTCTTTCCATTATATCCACCATCAATTAGCTTCTTGCTTTTAGCAACTGGTAATTTGATATTGTATTTGCCAACCTCAAGGACAACGTCATTACCCTGAACATTTACCTTTGCATCTAAGAAGTTCATCTGAGGTGAACCGATAAATCCAGCTACGAATAGATTCTGTGGGTGATTGTATAGATTTTGTGGACTATCTACCTGCATTACAATACCATCTTTCATAACAACGATTCTTGTTCCAAGAGTCATCGCTTCTGTTTGGTCATGTGTAACATAAACGATAGTTGCACCAAGCCTTTGATGAAGTTTAGAAATCTCAATACGCATCTGTACTCTTAATTTAGCATCTAAGTTTGATAGAGGTTCGTCCATCAAGAATACTTTTGGCTCACGAACAATAGCACGTCCCATTGCCACACGCTGTCTTTGTCCACCAGACAAAGCCTTTGGCTTACGGTCTAGTAATTTGTCAAGGTCAAGAATCTTTGCAGCTTCTCTAACCATTTTGTCAATCTGATCTTTTGGAACTTTTCTAAGCTTTAGTCCAAAGGCCATGTTATCATAAACTGTCATATGAGGATATAGAGCATAATTCTGGAATACCATTGCGATATCTCTGTCTTTTGGCTCAACATCATTCATTACTTTGTCGCCGATTTTTAAAGTTCCGTCGGTGATGTCTTCAAGACCTGCCACCATACGAAGTGTTGTAGACTTTCCACACCCAGAAGGTCCAACAAAGATGATAAACTCTTTGTCTTCGATTTCTAAGTTGAAATCTTTTACTGCTTCAAATCCGTTAGGATAAGTTTTGTTAATATGTGATAGTGATAAACTTGCCATTTCTTTTTCCTCCTAATTTTTGAAATTTACTGTAATTAGTATACTAAATCTAGGTAAAATCGACCATGATACTATTGACCAAATATTTTGCTAATGACTTGTAAATACTGCCGAGGGAAGATAAGTTAGAGAAATGAAAAGGACAGATTAACGAAAAAGGCATGAGATTAATATACAAAATGACGAAAGAGGAAGAGCGTTTGCCCTCCCTCAGTAAGAAATGCTATTATCTATTTGTTAAAATATCTTTTCAATAAACCAGCAAAGGCTTTACCATGTCTAGCTTCATCTTTTGCCATTTCGTGAACGGTATCATGGATTGCATCTAAATCAAGGGCTTTTGCACGCTTTGCTAAATCAAACTTACCAGCAGTAGCACCATTTTCAGCGTCAACACGCATTGATAAATTCTTTTCGGTACTATCAGTTACAACTTCGCCTAGTAGTTCGGCAAATTTAGCAGCATGTTCAGCTTCTTCAAAAGCAGCTTTTTCCCAGTAAAGACCAATCTCTGGATAACCCTCACGATGTGCAACTCTAGACATTGCAAGATACATACCAACCTCTGAACATTCACCCTCAAAGTTTGCTCTTAAATCCATCAAAATATCTTCGGGTACGCCTTTAGCAATTCCAACAACATGCTCTGCTGCCCATGTCAGATTACCCTCTTGCTTTGTAAATTTCTCTGCTGGAGCCTTACAGATTGGACAGGCCTCTGGTGCAGAATCTCCCTCGTGAACATAACCACATACATTACATACATACTTTGTCATTTTAAATTCTCCTTTTCTTATTGAAATAATGTTTTATGAATTAATAATAGTAATTGTTACTAATATTAATTTAGCATAAGACTAGTTTCTTGTCAATAGTATTTTATTAATTTTTCATGCAACTAATTCTGTATGTAGGTGGGGCAAAGATTAAACTTAATGCCATTTTAAATACATATATAACTAATTCCGTATGCAGGTAGGGCAAAGATTAAACTTAATGCCATTTTAAATACATATATAACTAATTCTGTATGCAGGTGGGGCAAAGACCATAGAAGTGTGTGATGTGGGTTTCAATGTTTCCGTTAAAATTCTTTGCTGCGGTTTTTTCGATATGGTCAATGGATTCCATTTCTAAATCAAGAACCTGATGACAGTTGCGACAAGCAAAATGATAATGTGGTTGAGTGTTTCCGTCAAAGCGGTCAGGTCCATCGCCAGTGCTGATTTTTAGAATTTCATCACGGTCAGAGAGCAAGGATAAATTACGATAAACAGTTCCTAGACTAATGTTAGGAAAAGTTTCACGTAGTTCGCTATAGACAGTGTCGGCGGTTGGGTGGTCGTGACGAGTCGCTAAAAATTCCTTGATAGCTTCTCGTTGTCGACTATATTTTAATGTATTCATCATATACCTCACTTATATAAATAGTAATAGTTATTATTTTAATTATTATTATAGGTTACTCTGCGTATCTCGTCAAGGGGAGAGCGATCGGGTATTGTTAATATGGGAGATTTTATAGAAGATTCGGAATTAAAGAACCATTGTTTTGCTTTTTCCTCGACAACATATCCATTGCCACCAACGACGACTTTGTTTATTTGATTCTTAACCAATTCTAATTGAACGGTTATTTCTGATGGCTCATGAAGTGAATAACCTTGTTCGAATATATAGTTATCTTGCTTTATAATTTCATTTTTATGTAGGTAACAGGCTAAAGCACAATTTGAAGTGCCTGTTGCAGATTCTTCGGGAACATCATAAAGTGGGGCAAAATTTCTGCATACTATTCTATCATCATCAATAACAAAGGCATGAATTCCCACAGTATCATATTCTTTACTGATTCTTTTTATTTCCTCAAAATTTGGATTCATTTTATTAAGAGTAGCCAAATTCATTACTGGAAGCATGATATCCCTTAATCCAGTTGAAACAATTTGAATAGGTAACTGGTCAGATACAACTTTCATATCATAGCAGTTATCAAAGATAGTAGGTGCAATATATTCAAAAAACTGTGGCTTGTTTTGTTCCATAAAGATGGTATGGTTCTTGATTCTAATATCTAAAATACCACTTTGGGTTTCAATCCGATAGTTTTCTTTTTTTAGTAGATTGTGATTTTTCATTACTGTGAATGCTGCAATCGTTGCGTGTCCACAAAGTGGAACTTCCTCCGCAGGAGTAAAATATTCAATTTTAAAGTCAACATCTTTTATAGAAGAAACAGATAAAAAGGCAGTTTCAGCATAGCCCAATTCTGAAGATATGCCTTTCTTTTGCTTTTCATTTAGATTCTCGTTGGTGAAGCAAACGCCTGCTTTATTTCCGCCACTATTATTTTTACTAAAAGCACTTGCCACAAATATTTTCATTATGTTTCCCCTTTGTAATTTATCTAAAGCATAAATGTTATTTGAATAAGTTATTGTTGATGATTATAAGAAAGAAACTGGGTATTGTCAACATGAATAGTCAGACTTTTATTCATGCCCTATCATTCTTTATAGAAAAATACAATTGTATGTGTTATGATTAGAAAAAATATCAATCAGGGGGGGAATATGATGTATAGTTTGCTAATCATTGATGATGAAAAGAAGATATTAGATGGAATTACAGAGATATTTCCTTGGAACAATATTGGATTTGAAGTAAAAGCAGGCTTTACAAGTGCAACCAAGGCATTGATGTATCTGGAACAGGAACAGGTCGACGTGGTATTAACTGATATTTGTATGCCAGAAATAAATGGACTAGAATTGACGAAAAAGTTAAAGGAATATCCAGATTTGTTAGTGGTAGTTTTTAGTAGTTATTCTAACTATCAATATATGCGGGAAGCATTGCAGCTAGATGTAGTTGATTATCTATTAAAACCGATTAATTATGCTGAATTATCGGCTTGTTTTGAAAAGGTTAAACAAATTCTTGATGACAAAAATCAAGTCAGTGAGCAGCATGATGATAGTTATTATGGTAAATTAGTGCGTCGGGTTGATGAATACCTAGAGCAGCATTTTGGTAATGGTCGCTTGGCGGAGGCGGCAGAAGAGGTTGGCATCAGTGCAGCTTATTTATCAAAAATTTATAAACAGAAAAAAGGGATTGGTTTTGCCGAGAGCTTGAATAGAATTAGAATGGAAAAGGCGGTTGAGATGTTGAATGACCCTGAGTATAAGAGCTATGAAATTGCTTACCATGTTGGTTATGATAGTCCAAAGAATTTCACACGTGCCTTTAAATCATATTATAATATGACACCACGTGATTATCGCAATAGGATTAAGACTGAGGAAGAGAATACATGCTAAAAAAATATTTTCTTAGGCGTTTTCGTTCGCATTTTTTGTTGATGTTTTTGCCGATGGTACTGGTTTTTCTGGTCATTGGCTATTTTTTGATGTCAACACAGCAAAAAGCAATTGCCACAGAGGGACCAGCAACGCTTAATAGCTTTGAGGAAAGCCTTGAAGCCTCTTTATATAATATGGGTTATCAGTTAGATGTGATGATGAGTAATTCCTCGTTTTCACTATCGCTTAAGAATTTACTTAGTAAAGAGGGAATGGAACAGCGTGAACATAACTTTTTTGGTGAGGTTAAGAATTTTCTTAGTACATACGAGTTGGCTTATTCGTATGTACATTCCATATACTTATATATAGAAGATAAAGAACAGTTTATGACCTCGTCATCGGGGCAAATTGCTAATATTAATACGTACTATGACATGGAATGGTTGGACGATTACTATAGTATGGCGGAGGACGAACGAATTTTTACAAGTCTACGTTGGATTAAGCGAAATACGTATGATGAACCAACAGAAGTAATTAGTTTGTATTATCGAAATACCTATTTAGATGGTGTAATCGTTATCAATATTGATAAGAGTGAGTATGGCAAGCTGTTGCGGAATGTATTGATTTCAGAAAGACAAAAGATATTTTTGATAAACAGTCGTGGTGATGTTGTTTGTACAACTGACCAGACCTTTGAAATGATGGAAGTTGATAGTCCATTAGCAAAAACGATTCAAGGTTACATTAAGGGCGACCAGACGGACAATCTGAATAATCAATGGATTAGTGTTGACCAGGCGGCTTATTTTATATCGTTGCAATATTCAGATTATCTAGATATTTATCAAGTGTCAGCGATTCCAATTGGCTATTTGTTTGAAGAAATCAGGGTATATATTATCTTGGCGGTCGCAGTACTTATCTTGAATTTAATCATTATTATTGGCTGGGCTTATGCTTATACAAAGCGTTCCTTTTATTATATTGAGGAATGCGTCAATATTTTCTCCGCAGCAGAACGGGGGGATACAGCAAAGCCGAGATCTAGCGTTGTCAAAGATGAGTATAGTATGATTTTAAATAATATTATCTATTTGCATTTAAAGAGCAGTCAAATGCAGTTGGATCTGATGGAAAAGCAGCATTTGTATGAAATGACGGAGATGATGGCCTTACAGTTGCAGATTAATCCACATTTTATCTTTAATACATTGCAGATTATGGATATTGAGGTGGTACATAATATCGGAAAGCAGTCAACGCTTCATAAGATGATACAACAGTTATCCAGTGTTGTGAAATATGCTTTGACAACGCCAACCAAAGAGGTAACCTTGCGTGAAGAGCTGGCCTATTTGAAATCATATTTGGAGATTCAACGAATCCGTTTTGATAATAGCAGTATTACTTATTTTGAGGTTGATGATAGTGTGTTAGATGAGTATGTTTTTCGACTGTTATTACAACCGATGTTAGAGAATTGTTTTGAGCATGGTCGTAAGAGCGGGGAAGAACGTTTGTTGATTAAAATCAAGGTGTTTGACCAAGGAGAACAGATATATTTTGCAGTTGTTGATAATGGCAAAGGCATGAACAAAGAAGAGCTGGCACAGTTATATGAACGAATAAATGAAAAAGATTCTCACAGTATTGGACTAACTAATTTGAACAGGCGTTTGTTACTGCATTATGGTGTGGACAGCGGGCTGCATATTCAGAGTCGCAAGGGAGTCGGTATGGTCGTTCAATTTAGAATCCCAAAGAAAAATGTAAAAAAAGAGAATTTATCCGAAAAAATGATACCTTTTAGCAGAACCCCTTAAAAAAAGAGAACTATTCTTAATGAGGGGTTCTGTTATTTTAGTATTTCAGGTGCTATGATAGCATTATTAAATTCACGGGAGGATTATGTATGAAGATGAAAAGAATTTTGGCTGTATTGATGACGGCAGGGTTGATGGTATCAGCACTTGCAGGTTGTACTCCACAAGGTGGGCAAACAGACGCCCCAGCGGCAACACCAGAGGGTGGTGATACGGCAGCAGAAACACAGGCAGCGGGAGAGACAAGTGCCGAAGCAGCTCTATCGGGTGAGGACGTTACCTTACGTTTTTCTTGGTGGGGTGGTGATGAACGTCATGAAGCGACGTTAGCAGTAATTGAAGCATTTGAAAAAGAGTACCCAAACATTACAATTGAGGCAGAATACAGCTCTTATGACGGTTATGCAGAAAAGAAGACAACAGAATTTGCATCTGGCACAGCTCCTGATATCTTTCAGATTGAAACAGGTCTTGGTCCAGAATATCATGCACAAGGAGTTCTTTATAATCTGAGTGAAACCAGTATGGATTTTTCAGAATTTGATGCTGAATTTTTGGTTCAAAATGGACAGTTTGGGTCGGGTAGCCAGTATGCGATACCAACGGGACAGGCAGGAACAGCATTATTAGTAAACAAGACATTGGCAGATGAGATAGGTATTGATTTTAGTCAGCCATATGATTGGGACCAGCTATTAGAATGGGGACAAATGGTGCAGGAATATAATCCAGAGTATTATCTGTTATCACTTAATTCCACCTATGGAATGCCATTTTTTGTTAGGGCATGGGCACGTCAGGTAAATGGTGAAGCAATTCTCAATGATGCGGATATGATACTTAATATGACAGAGGAGCAATTCGCAGAGTGCTTCGCATTTATTCAATCATTATATGATAATAATGTTTGTGCACCAGCGTCTTATAAGGCACCATTTGGGGAAAATGAGCAAGAGGATCCAAATTGGATTGCAGGAAAATATGTAGCATCAACCTGTTATACATCAACGGTAGAGGTAATGTCAGCAGTGAATGATGAGATTGAGTACATTAGCGGGAATCTACCAATCATGGAAAGTGCAGTCAGTGATGGTTGGTTTAACGATTGTCCACAGTACATTGGTATTTATGCAGACTCTAAATATCCAGCGGAAGCAGCATTGTTCTTAGACTATTTCTTTAATAGTGAAGAAGCAGCACGTACTTTAGGTACCGTTCGTGCGGTTCCACCAACAAAGAAAGCACAGGAAATCTGTGAGGAAGAGGGAACATTGAGTCCACTCATGAAGCAGAGTGCAGAGGTTAGTATGCAGTATAATGGCAGAAGTGATGGTGGCTTGACAACAGGCTCAGAAGTAAATGCAATCTTAAAGGACGCTTATGAAAATGTTTCATATGGCACGAAAACTCCAGAGGCAGCAGCGAGTGAGGTAGTAACCCTATTGAATGATTTCCTTGAAGCAAACAAATAGGTAGTAACCCTATTGAATGATTTCTTTGAAGCAAATAGATAAAATCAAATAGGTGGGTAAAATAGGATAATTCATTCATGAGTTATCCTATTTTAGGAAAGGGACAAAGATGAGAAAATCACGTGGAATAGGACGAGAGAATAAGGCATATATCTATCTGCTGCCATGGCTTATTGGTATGCTGGTGTTGCAAATATACCCTTTCATTATCTCTTTTTACTATTCATTGACAAATTATAATCCGATGAAAGAGCCTAACTTTGTAGGTATCTCGAACTATGTTTCATTATTTACAAAGGACGCAGAATTTAGAAAATCACTGGCGGCAACGATTCAATATGCACTTTATACGGTACCGAGTAAGATTATCATGTCATTACTGATTGCGGTATTACTTAGTAAGGGACGTAAAGGAATCGGAATCCTGCGCACCGTTTACTATTTGCCATCACTGTTTGGCGGTAGTATTGCAGTAGCGATTCTATGGAAAGTATTGTTTATGGATAATGGTGTGATTAATAGTATGTTAAATGTTTTTGGCATAGGCACGATATCATTTTTTGGTGACCCGAAAACAGCATTACCAACTTTAAGTTCACTTGAGGTGTGGCAGTTTGGTTCCTCAATGGTGATGTTTTTGGCAGCCTTAAAGCAGGTACCAATGTCATTATACGAAGCAGCCGAGATTGATGGTGCAGGAAAGGTCAAGAGCTTTTTTAAAGTGACTTTGCCACAGATTTCACCAATTATATTTTTCTGTGTCATTATGCAGACCATTAACGCATTACAGAATTTTACCTCAGCATTTGTCATTACACAGGGTGGCCCAGTCAAGTCAACCTATATGTTGGGACTAAAGCTCTACAATGATGGGTTCTTATATTGGAAAATGGGTTATGCCAGTGCTACTTCATGGATTATTTTTGGTTTAGTGGCAGTCTTTACACTGGTACTATTTGGGTCGTCAAAGTTTTGGGTATTCTACGGTGATGAAGCGTAGAAGCAAAAAGAGTGAGAAATCAATATTCACTCAGCAAGTTTGTGTACGCACGCCCAAACTTGTGCAGCCCAAGCTTGTTATACATAAAATTGCGTGCGGGAATGAGGTTAAATATGACTAGGAAAAAGAAGAGACAGCTTCAGGAAATCATCATGTATGTGGTGCTGATTGGAATTGGATTAGTGATGATTTATCCATTAATCTGGATGTTTTTTGCAAGTTTTAAGACAAATAATGAAATCTATGGAGGTATGAAGCTACTTCCTGAATCATTTAGTTGGGAGGCCTATACGACAGGGTGGAATGCGATTGGTGGAAATACATATACAGACTTCTTTAGGAATTCATTTATTCTTGTAGTTCCGACCACAGTACTGACAGTGGTAGCTAGTACCTTAGTTGCGTATGGATTTGCGAGATTTGAATTTAAGGGTAAAAAGCTGATGTTTTTGCTGCTGTTGTCAACGCTAATGTTACCTAATGCGATTTTGATTATTCCAAGATATACAATTTTTCGTTCGTTAAGTGTATTAGATAGCTACTGGCCGTTTTACCTGATGTCGATGTTTGCTTGTTATCCGTTTTTTACATATATGTTGGTGCAGTTCCTGCGAGGGGTACCACGTGAGCTAGATGAATCAGCATATATTGACGGTTGTGGTACGTTTAAAACGCTGACGAGCATTTTACTGCCGCTTTTGAAGCCAGCAATGTTTTCGGCAGGGCTGTTTCAGTTTTTATGGACCTATAATGATTATTTTAATTCTTTAATCTATATTAATACGGTTAAAAAGTATACGGTATCAATGGCACTACGTCTGTCGTTAGATGCGGAATCAGTGGTGGTATGGAAAAATGTGATGGCAATGTCCTGTTTAGCGGTTCTGCCAGTAGTAGTTTTATTTTTCTTATGTCAGAAATATTTTGTTGATGGGATTGCAACGACAGGACTAAAAGGATAGAAAGGTGGTTATATGAAAGTAAAGAATCCAGTAATTAAGGGGTTTAACCCCGACCCTTCACTATTACGAGTAGGGAATGATTATTATATTGCTACATCAACGTTTGAATGGTTTCCAGGAGTGTGTATTCACCATTCACGTGATTTGGTAAATTGGCAGATAGCAGGCTATGGTCTGACTGATGACAGGGCTGTTGATATGACAGGACTTGATATGTCTTGTGGTATCTGGGCACCGAATTTGACCTATCATGATGGACTATTTTATTTGGTTTATACCATTGCTTATACGGATCGTCAGCGCTATAAAGATACCTACAATTTTCTGGTCACGGCTAAAGATGTGCGGGGGCCTTGGTCAAAGCCAGTTACATTAAATCGTTCGGGATTTGACCCGTCGCTATTTCATGATGGTGAAAAAAAGTATTTGGTGAATATGGTGATTGACCACCGGGTAGATGAGATACGATTTTCTGGTATTGATGTTCAAGAATATGATTGGAAGAATCAATGCCTAGTGGGTGAACCAGTGCGGGTTTCAAGAGGAACTGGACGGCTAGATACAGAGGGTCCTAATATATTTAAGCACGGAGAATACTATTATTTAGTGCTTGCTGAGGGTTCAACTAGATATGAGCATTGTACAACAGTACTGCGCTCGAAAGATGTATATGGACCATATGAAGAAAATCCTAATAATCCAATCCTAACTTCATTTAAGCAGGAGGATTGCCATTTGGAGCGAGCAGGACATTCACAGGCGATTGAGGGGGCAGATGGTAATTGGTACATGGCTCATCTTTGTTCAAGACCGATTAAAAGGAATAGTATTCTAGGGCGGGAAACAGCGATTCAGAATATTGAATGGACAGCCGATGGGTGGTTTAAGCTATCAGCAAATGACACAGGCAAGCCAGAGCTGTATTTTGAAGTTGCAGAGACGGTAGAGCAGCAGCGGGATTTGTCGAGTCGGGTGGATTTTGAGACGGAGGAATTACCACTGGACTATATGACATTACGTCGTTCCCATGCGACAAATGGCATTGCACGGACGAAGGGGGTCTTGCGGATTCAAGGCGGGGCTTCCATTATGAGTAAATATTTTCAGGGATTAGTAGCCAGACGGCAGCAGTGTTTGGACTGTGATTTTGAAACGGCGGTAAGATTTGAACCAAGACATTTGAACCATATTGCGGGAATGGTGGTCTACTATAATTATGACAATAATTATTATTTGAAAATAAGCAGAGATAATAAATATCGATTCCTTGCCGTTAGTGCAACGGTCAATAGGGAATTGACAGATAGTAAGGCAATCATGATTCCAGAGGACGTGGCAGTTATTTATCTTCGTGCTAAAATTAGGGGCGAAGAATTACAGTATTATTATTCGTTTAACGGCAAAAGCTATCAACCAATTGGAGCAGTGTTGGATATGAAAAATATATCTGATGAACATATTGTCGGCAATGGTTTCACTGGTTCCATGTTGGGTGTCAACTGCTGTGATGCACAGGGTGATGGTATCCATGCTGACTATCTGTATTTTGATTATAAGGAATACGAGTGATATACGGATAGGTCTTATAGATAAAAGGAGCACTTAGAAAATATAGTTGTGTACTTCGTATTTTTGAAATGAAGTACACAACCTTGGGTCTTTATCTCTCATCAAAAATAGGTCATCATTTCTTCATAAAGACCACTTGCTTCCATATTAGAATATCCATAGACCAATAGGATATCCATTAAATAAGGAGCATAAGAAACCTTTGCTAATTCCTTGGCAAAGGACATGGCGGCCATTTCACTCAAGGTTCTAATAGTTGAATCATTATGTAATGGTCCCAGTGACCACAGGCGTATTTTTTCTGTTCGGGAATAAATTTCTTCTTTATGTAACTCTTCTATATGGTGAAAGAGTTCGTGTGCCAGAAGCAGTTTTTTGATATCGGATTTTTTAATTATTAAGTCGGTAGCACTTGGTTCATTAAGTAGTTCTTCGGCTTTTTCTACAGCGTCCATGTAGATATGAATATGATTAGGTTCTCGATATTCAGCAAATAGCACACGGTTTGCATGTTTTGGTAAGGAGGGATATGTTACCTGCATATTCATTTTTTCTGCTAATATTGTTGGCTCATCAGAGTGGTATTGTTTGCAAATACGTTCATAATATTCTTTGCCGCAGGCAATGGCTTGTTTGGCGAAGTCCTTTCGCTGTTCCTCTGTGAATTTTCCATTTAGTGGTTCACGTGAAAAGGCATAGTGATACCAGTCGAACAAGTCGATGCTAGAAAGTGTCATCAACATAGTATATAAGTTTCTTTCCTCAAACTGGGGTCTTTGGTAGGGACGTGCTGTTCCACTTAAGATTCCTTTTTTTATTTCTTGTAACGCTTCTTTACTATCTTTTTTCATCATTTTCTTAAATCTCCATAAGAATATTTTATTTTTACTTTATTAGGAAATTACAGACTATAAAGCAAAAATGCTCTACGAGATGCACACTCGCTCAATTGGAAAAGCACTCGGTCAACGAGTTTGCAAGTAGACTCGTTTTTCTCTTGCTTTTAAATTTATTAAGTTCAAAATATCATATTTGCCACTTTTTCTCAAGTTTATTTATTAGGATTCGGGTGTCAAAAGGTCATATCAACCCAACAATTTTATTATAAGAAAAGTGTTTTTGTAGAAAAGGTGCTTTTGACACCCAAATCTTATTAGGAAATTGCTTCCTAAAAAATAAGAACCACCCCGCTATATCGAATAATAAAAGGCGAAATGCACAAAAAAACAAAAAAATATTGACGAATACAAGATAAAGTGCTATAAAATAATTATACGAATACAGAAAGTGTATACATAAAATACATACAAAAAGGAGTGGTGCCAATGGGGGATATTGACGTGAAGAAAAATGTGGCGTTGATTACTTTAGGAGATAGCCGAAAAGAATTTTACCAGTCTAGGATAGGAATTGTAACTGAAGAAACAAGAAAAGTGATGGAACAGTTATCAAAGGATTTTTCGGTATATCAAAGTGAGATTGTATATGATGAAAAGACGGGTTTACAGGTAGCAGATACAATTAAGGAAAAGGGAATTAAGGCAGTTATTATTTTTCTTCCAGTGTGGGGAACACCTAGTCTTGCTTTTCGTATTGCACAAAGTACGGAAATGCCAGTAATGATTTTAGGGAATCAGCGTCGAGATAGTTCTAGCTTGGTTGTGCTTTTGGCAGTTGCTGGAATGCTTGACCAATGCAGCAAAAAGTGTATACGAGTAGCTGGGGATATTGAAGAAGCAAGTGTCTGCAAACAGGTATCGGAGTACATTACGGCATGTAGTTTAGTGGAGCAGGTACGAAGAAGCAGCTATTGTATGATTGGTGGACGAAGTATTGGAATTGGGACAACGGTAGCAGACCCATCTCAATGGGAAAGGGTGTTTGGAATTGGTTTTGACCACCTAGATCAATTTGAAATCTATTATCGTGCAGAGGCAATAGAGACAGAGCGTGTGCAAAAGCATTTGGATTGGTGGTGTGACAAGGTAAATATTGAGTTTGGCGGTCTTTTTACACAGGAATCCCTAGAGCGGCAGGT
>JGI994J12354_10004021_pt1 | contig 13425 bp, 9 predicted proteins | sample IntmicLarv3ML3BL_FD_12354 | JGI IMG/M metagenome (IMG submission 12354)
GTTGCGTGCAGCGCTGCGAGCGCCGCGGCGACTGCGTCTTCAACCGTTTTGGCGGAGGTTTCGATTGCCTCGACACCGTATTCCGGCATATCCTCGAAGGCGAGTTCCTTTACAGGGCTATCGTCTGTGTCGTCTTCATCTTCGTCTTCGTAATCATCATCGTCATAGTCGTCGTCTGCTTCATCGTCGAAGTCATCCGCGTCATCATCGTATTCGTCGTCTGCTTCGTCGTCGAAATCATCCTCATCGTCAAAATCGTCGTCGAAGTCATCATCCGCATCGCTGTCGAGTTCATCCGCGCCGAAATCATCGTCGAAATCGTCATCAAGCTCGAGGGTATTGTCGAGCGCCGGCTCTGCGTCGAAAGCGTTGTCTTCCCTATCAAATTCGTTGTCATTACTCATGCTTTCACTACCTCCTTCTCGCCGCGTTTCGTGTAGTGTTTATGCAACAGGTACTGCTGTACCGTTTGGTATACGCTTGAGGCGATCCAGTAGAGGCCCACGCCGGCGGACATGCCGGAGGTCATGAAGAACATCATGACGGGCATCACGAGCATCATCATCTTCTGCTGTGTTTTCTGCTGCGAGTCGGCATTCGGGTTCGTTTTGTTCATAACGAATGAGGACAGGAATGTTGTTCCGGCGGTCAAAATCGGAATAATCACGCCGATGCCTGTCATACCCGCATTGTTGACAAGACTGATGCCGAAGAACGTCTCAATGCTTTGCTTGGTTGCATAGACTGCCTGTGTGTCCTGGAGCAAAGCAGGCTGTCCCGCCATGTTTTCGAAAACGATTGCCCAATCTGCCTCTGTGAAACGGTTCAGAAGCTTGAGCAGGTTTTCGAATGCCTCCGCGGCAGAAATGGTAACGCCTTGAACCACAGCGAAGTCAAATGTTGCTCCATTTTTGAGCATACTGTCAGGCACTTTGCTTTTGCCTAGCTCTGCAACAATGCCAATCCAGCCGTCCATCTGGCTGATGTTCGTGCCAAGGTTTGTATACACCTCATGGATGGAGGGGATGAACAGGTAACATTGGCGGAGCAGGTAGCTCAGCGCAAAGAAAATCGGCATCTGAATCAGCAGCGGCAGACAGCCGGAGAGCATATTGACCTTGTTTTCCGCATAAACAGCCTGAATCTCCGCGTTCATCTTGCGTTGCAGCTCCGGATCCTTTGTTCCGGCGTATTTTGCCTTGATTTTGTTAACTTCAGGTGCAAGCTTCTGCATCTTGAACGTAGACTTCTGCGACTTCATGCCCATGGGGAGCATCAGCGTACGCGCGACGATGGTCAAAATGATGATGGACCAGCCCAGCGAGTTCGGCTGCGAAATCGAATAGATAATGCGAAAAACAAAATCGATAATCATGCCGAGAAACATTGTAATCGGCCCGACGATGATGCCGGGTTCATTCTCGATGTACTGCAAAACCGCGATGCCTTGCGAAATAAACTGATTCAAAGCTTTTCCTCCTTGCGTCTATGCCGGGAATTTTTTCTACTTGTGCCTGTGCGCGGGGGGAACGGGGTCGTACCCGCCCTTGCAAAACGGGTGACAGCGCAGGATGCGCCGTACAGCCAGAAGGCCGCCGCGCGCCGCGCCGTGTGTTTCGATTGCCTCCTGCGCGTAGGCCGAACATGTCGGCGTGAAGCGGCAGGACGGGGGCAAGCCCGGCGAAATGTAGTTTCTGTATATACGTATTACAAATAAAAATGCCTGTTTCATGGCGGCACCTTCTTTATAATTTTCCGCTAAATTAGTCTTCGGCGCGCTTCGGCGCGGCGATATTCTGCCGCTGGAGAAGACGGGCGAGGCCGATATGGAGCTCCGCAAAGGAGGCTTCTGTTATAGGCGTTCTGGCAAGGGCGATGATGTCGTAGCCGCGGGGGAGTTCTGCCTCGAGGCGGCGGTAGCTTTCTTTCAGGCGGCGGCGGATGCGGTTGCGCACGACGGCGTTGCCTATCTTCTTGCTGACCGAGACGCCGAAGCGGTTAATGTCCTCGCCGTTGCGGTATGCAAAGAGGACGATAGACTTGTTCGCGACGGACTTGCCCTTGTTATATACAATCCTAAATTGGTAATTTTTTTTGAGTGATTGAGAATTAATCATTTTTTTCCTCATGGTAAGTAGGAAGTGATGTATACTTTCATGCTCCATCTTTAGAATGAAATTTTGAATCGCTCCACGATTCAAAACCACAAAAAACTAAATTCGCGATATGCGTTGAAGCATCGCATATGCGCTCATTAAGGTTTTTGCTTTTCATTTGACTATAAAAAAGAGGACTGTTTCATATAACAGAAGCAGCCCTCTCTCTTTCAAAGTCAATCTGTACAGACTTAGGCAGTCAGAGACTTTCTTCCTTTTTGCCGTCTTCTCAGCAGAACCTTTCTGCCGTTAGCCGTACTCATTCTCTTGCGGAAGCCGTGTTCCTTCGCGCGCTGCCGTTTTTTCGGCTGGAATGTCATCTTACTCATGAAAAGCACCTCCTTGCACATCAATGGCGCGTGCAAGCCCCAATGCCAATTTCCAGCATTGCTAAAGTGCCGCGCGTTTCTGCGTATTTATGTATTATAGTGGATAAAACGCCGCACGTCAAGAGGAAACATGCGGGTTTGGCCGATTCTGTGCAAAAAAGCGAAAAAGAGCGGCGCCGGTGTGTGAATAATTGTTGCTTATGGGGCAGATTTTTGGTATAATGAGATTCAGACCGTCTATGCTGAAAAGCCCGCAAATGCTGGGGTTGGAGGCATGTTATGCACATTTTTCCGAGATATTTGTGGATAGCTTTGTGGATAACTTTCGACAGTATTTGATTGTATTGATGGGACGGGGCTTAGCGACGTTTTTGATTGTGGATACAAGTTATACACATATCCACAAAAATCGTCATACGATGTTATGTATGCAGGGGAAAGCCGTCTCTGCTATGTGCCAAAATTGAGATAAGAGGCAAGGTGAAAGCATTGGACATGCATTTGGAATGGAGCAACACTCTCGCGCTTTTGGAAGGCGAGCTGATGCGAACGGCGTTTACGACATGGGTGAAACCCTTAATGCCGTACAAATTGCAGGACGAGGCGTTCTATCTGATTACAGAGGACGCGGATGCGAAGCAGACGCTGGAACTGCGGTACATGAACGTGATTACAAAGGCGCTGCGTGAAGCCTCGGGCGAGTATCGGATTCCTGTCTTCCTATTAAAGGAAGAATTGGAACAGCCGAGCTACCGCGTGGTGCCGGAGAAGAACATGTATCAAGCGTCGCTGCGGTCGAAGTATATTTTCGACACATTCGTCAAGGGCAAGAGCAACGAGCTGGCGTTCGCGGCCTCGTATGCCGTGGCGGAAGCGCCGGGGCAGATGTACAATCCGCTGTTCCTGTACGGCGGGGTTGGGCTGGGAAAAACGCATTTGATGCATTCCATCGGCAACTTGATTTTGGAATCAGAGCCGGAGGCAAAGGTGCTGTACACCTCGGCGGAGAGCCTGACGAATGATTTCATCAGCTCTTTGAAGAACAACAAGAATAAAGAGTTCCGCGACAAATACCGGACGGTGGACGTGCTGCTGATTGACGACATCCAGTTCCTGTCCGGCAAGGTGGAAACGCAGGAAGAGTTCTTTCATACATTCAACTCTCTGTACATAGCGAACAAGCAGATTGTGATTTCATCGGACAGGCCGCCTATGGAATTGAAGACACTGGCAAGCCGACTGACGAGCCGTTTTGCGTCGGGGCTGATTGTGGACATCACAATGCCGGACTATGAGACGCGGCTGGCGATATTAGAGAAGAAGGTGGAGATGGATCATCTCGTGCTTTCGGATGACGTTATGATGCTGATAGCGAAGGGGATTTCTTCCAATATCCGTGAACTGGAAGGCGCGCTGAACAAGGTGACGGCGTATGCAAAGCTGACAAACGAGCGGGTGACGCTGGAATTGGCGGAGCGCGCGCTGCGGGATGTTATCAGCGGCGGGGTGAAGCGCGAGATTTCTGTGCTGTTTATACAGGAGATTGTGGCGAACCATTTCGGGATACAGGTGGACGACCTGTGCTCAAAGAAACGCACGGCGCACATCACGATGGCGCGGCATATGGCGATGTATCTGTCGCGGATGCTGTTGGACGGGCCGCTGACAAAAATCGGGCAAGCGTTCGGCGGGCGCGACCATACGACAGTGATTCATGCCTGCGACAAAATTACGGGCGAAATCGAATTTAATGAAGATATGCGACAGACGCTTAAGGCGCTGGAGAAGACGATTAAGGGCGATGAATAGCCTCGTCTTTCCGAATATAATGCCCGCGCGAAGCGCAGGGCGGAAATTTTTTGGATTTTTTCCACAAAAAAGCAGGGGGCAGGGCTTGGGGATAACATTGTGCACAGGCCTGTGGAAATGATGTGAATATGCTGTGGAAATACTGTGGATTGTGTGTGGAAATCTTGTTCACTTTTTCGGATATGTGGAAAATGTGGAGAATGACAGAATCTGAAAGTGCGATTTCCACAATTTGGCGCAGGGTGTAAATGGCTTGTCCATGCGGGCTTGCGGGGGTTATGAACAAATCCACAGCCACTACGACTTCTACTACTACATTAAGATATATATATAGGCTATACGCCGATTAAATCCAAGCTCGATAAATTTCTGCATTCAAAATCGCGGCCTTAGGCGATTTTGAATGTGTTTAGAAATTTATGAATCAATTAATCGGCGTATATATAGGCTAAGAACCGTGAACAAAACAAAGGTGCAATCAAAAAACAAAATTAAAATCAAACCTCGCAGCCGGGGCGATTGGATTTTACAAGGAGGCTATTATGCAAATTGTATGTGAGAGACAGTTACTGAATGAATTTATATCTATTGTATCAAAGGCGGTGTCAGGACGCAGTACATTGCCGATTCTGGAATGCGTGCTGCTGGTGGCGGACGAGAACGGTTTCCGTATGATTGGAAATGACCAGGAGCTGGGCATTGAGACAATGCCGATTGAAGCAACAGTAAACGAACACGGCTCTGTGGCGCTGGATGCAAAGATGCTGAACGACATTATAAGAAGACTCTCCGGCGACAGCGTGACAATTCAATCGGATGCAAAGAACAATACGACGATTTCATCAGGGCGTGCGAAATTCGACATCATGGGCCAGCCGGGATCGGAGTTCCCGTTCCCGCCGGCGATTGAGCGCGGTGTGCCTGTGCAGCTTGGCGCGGCGGAGTTGAAGAACATGATTCGGCGGACGCTGTTCTCCGTATCGCTGGACGATGCGAAGCCTGCGCTGACGGGCGAGCTGTTGGATGTGAAAGAGAATTTGGTGAAGCTTGTGTCTGTAGATGGTTTCCGCATCTCCCTCAACATGCAGGAGACAGAAGCGCCGAGCGAGGATTTGCGTGCGATTGTGCCGGCGAAGACGCTGAGCGAGTTGAGCAAGATTCTTTCTGCGGATGAAGAGGCGGTCGTGGACATTTATATGTCAGACAGGCATATCCTGTTCGCGCTGGAGGAGTGCGTGGTTGTTTCCCGTGTGATTGAGGGGGATTTCATCAATTACGACAGCATCTTTACAGACGAATATACAACGATGATGACAGCAAACCGCGGCGAGCTGATGGACGCGCTGGAGCGTGCATCGCTGATTTCGAAGGATACGCGGAAGAATCCTGTGTGTCTGGAAATTGCGGAGAACGAGGTCGTGATTACATCGAAGGCGGAGCAGGGGAACATGTTTGACGCGTTCCCGATTCAGCAGGAAGGGCAGGACCTGAAAATCTCGTTCAACCCGCGCTATCTGATTGATGTGCTGAAGGCGCTGGAGTCGGAAGAGGTCGAGCTGCAATTTACAACGCCGTTGAGCCCTTGCATCATCAAGGGGACGGACAATGATAAGCATAAATATCTGGTTCTGCCGCTGCGGACGCGTGGGTAGGCTTTAGACTTGGCTTAGAAATTGGGTGCAGAAGGGTGGTGCGGAAGAGTGGATAAAAAGTATACGGTTTTCGTGAGCTCGACATATGAGGACTTGAGGGAGGAGCGGGCAGAGGTGATGCGCGCGCTTCTCGAATGCGATTGTATTCCGTACGGCATGGAGCTTTTTTCGTCGGCGAATGATGATTCGTGGACGGTTATNCAAAGGGCNATTGANGAATGCGACTATTATGTGCTGATTGTGGGCGGGCGGTATGGGTCGCTGGCCGATGATGGGCTGAGCTTTACTGAGAAGGAGTTTCGTTATGCGGAGGAGATAAAAAAGCCTATTCTTGTTTTTCCGCATGCGAATCCTTCTTCACTTCCTGTAAGTAAGAGTAACAGTACAGATGCAGAGCGGAAAAAGTTCAAGGCTTTTATGGAGTTGGTCAATAAGCGCCAACGCAGGACATGGAATACTGATAAGGAGCTTGGCGCGATTGTTGCGCAAGGAATCATAAGGTTGAAAAAGGATTATCCGGCGGTTGGCTGGATTCGGGGAGACAAGCCTGTCGGTGAAGAGTTATTGATTGAAAATCGCGATTTACAGGAGAAAAACGAAGAGCTGCAGAAGATGATAGTTCGGATAAAAAGAAAAACAGCGTTACATTCAGAACGGGAAAAAAAGTTAGTTTCCATAAAATATGAAATGTGTTTGGGCAGGAATAGCACAGAAAGAAAACAATATGCTTGGATCATAACATGGAATAAGCTTCTTGCGCATTGTTTTCCGAATTATGAAATAAGGTTGCATCAATCAGTGATTGAAGAGAATATAAAAAAATCTATTAGCAATCGGCATAAAGATACAATAATTGCGTTGTTATGGAATCCTTCTTTATGTGATGAAATGAAAAATAAGATTTTCTTTCATTTTCTTTCATTTGGATATATCACAGAGGTAATTACCGATGATGCAAACAAATTAGATCCGCAGTGGGCATTGACTGAAAAAGGCAGAAATATATTAATGAAATCATATGGAGTCAGCAAGAGAATGGGTACTGTTTAATTCCAAAAAGTCCATCAAAAAGGAGCGGTATCATGCTTGTTCGCCAAGTTTCATTGCACGATTTCCGCAACTACACGCGGCAGGTGCTCGCGCTCGCGCCGGGCATCAATATTCTCTGCGGGGCGAATGCGCAGGGGAAAACGAATTTTCTGGAGGCGCTGTATTTTAGCGCAATGGGGCGGTCGCGGCGCGCGGGGTATGACCGCGAGCTGATTCGGTTTCAGGCGAAAGAGGCGCATGTGCAGGTCGAGGTGGAATCCGGCCATGGCGGCGGGAACCGCATTGACGTGCATCTGCGGCGCGAAGGGCCAAAGGGCATTGCGGTGAACGGTCTGCCGTTGCAGAGGCTGGGCGACCTGTTCGGCGTGCTGCTGGTGGTGATGTTCTCGCCGGAGGATTTGCAGCTGGTGAAGAGCGGCCCGGCGGAGCGCCGGCGGTTCTACGACATGGAATTGTGCCAGCTGAGCCCTGTATATTACAGCGATTTGCAGCGGTATTACAGAGTGATGAAACAGCGGAACAGCCTGTTGAAGCGGTTGCAGAAGGGTCGCGACGAGGCGCTTCTGGCATCAATGGCGCCGTGGGATGCGCAGCTGGCGGAATACGGCGCGCGGATTGTCAGCCACCGAAGGCGGTTCACGGAGCAGATTGACAAGCTGGCTGCGGATATTCACAGCCGCGTGACAGGCGGCGCGGAGATACTGCGGGTGGCGTACAAGCCCAGCGTCAACGAGGCGGAATTCGGCGACAAGCTGGCGCGGAATATCGAGCGCGACATATACCTCGGCACAACGTCCATCGGCATCCAAAAAGACGATGCCGTCTTCTACATAAACGACATCGACGCGCGGCAATACGGCTCGCAGGGGCAACAGCGCACGGCATCGCTCTCCCTGAAGCTTGCGGAAATTGAGCTGATTCGCACGGAGAAGGACGAAACGCCTGTGCTTCTGCTGGACGACGTGTTCTCGGAGCTGGACGCGGACAGGCAGCGGTGCTTGATGGAGAGCATTTCGGATGTGCAGACCGTGCTGACGTGTACGGGTGTGGAGGATATTCTGACGAATTGCTTGCAGCAGGCATATGTGACGATGTTTCATGTCCGCGACGGGCAGATTTATGCGGCGGAATAAGTTTGTCAAGTTGCGTGATTTTACTTGGAAAAACATTCGTTTTGTGATATAATTGGAAGATAAATACCCTTGTTGATAAGGGCATACAAGGGCCATACGGCCCGCAAAGGAGCTAAACAATGAGTCAAGATACAAATCAATACAATTCGAGCAGTATCGAGGTGCTGGAGGGGTTGGAGCCCGTCCGTAAGCGTCCCGGTATGTACATTGGTTCGACAGGCGTGCGCGGTCTGCATCAGCTTGTCTATGAAATCGTAGACAATGCCGTGGACGAGGCGCTGGCCGGGCGGTGCAGCGAAATCAATGTCACGATTCATCAGGACAACACGATTACCATTAAGGACAACGGTCAGGGCATCCCCGTCGGCATTCAGGCGCAGAAGGGCATTCCCGCGGTCGAGGTCGTTTTTACGATTCTGCACGCGGGCGGCAAGTTCGGCGGCGAGAACAGCGGGTATAAGGTTTCGGGCGGTCTGCATGGCGTGGGCGCGTCTGTCGTGAATGCGCTGTCGGAGGCGCTGACGGTTACGGTTCACTCCGGCGGTAAAATCCATACGATGGAATTTGCGCGCGGCGATGTGACAAAGAAGCTGACGGTCATCGGCGACACGGACACAACGGGCACGACGGTCTGGTTCAAGCCCGATGGGCAGGTTATGGAAGAGCTTGTTTTTGACTACCAGATTCTGAAGCAGAGACTCCGCGAGACGGCGTTCCTGACGAAGGGTCTTAAAATCACGCTCACGGACGAGCGCGAGGACGAGCCGCATAGCCGCACGTTCCATTATGAGGGCGGTATCGCGGAATTCGTGCAGTACATCAATAAGAACAAGGAAGCTCTGCATGAGAAGGTCTTCTATGTCGAGCAGGATAAGGACGGCGTAAACGTCGAGGTTGCGATTCAGTACAACGACGGCTATGCCGAGAATACGCATTCCTTCGTCAATAATATTAATACGATTGACGGCGGTATGCATGTCGTGGGCTTCCGCTCCGCGATGACGAAGACGATTAATGATTACGGCCGCCGTTTTGGCCTGCTGAAAGATAACGACTCGAATCTCTCCGGCGATGATGTTCGCGAGGGTCTCACGGCTGTTATCAGCGTAAAGATTACCGAGCCGCAGTTCGAGGGGCAAACAAAGACAAAGCTGGGCAACAGCGAGGCACGCACGGCTGTTGAAACGGTTATGAATGAATACTTGCAGTATTTTCTGGAAGAAAACCCCAACGTCGGGCGCATCATCATCGAGAAATCGCTCCTCGCGGCGCGTGCACGTGACGCGGCGAAGAAGGCACGCGAGCTTGTACGCCGCAAGACGGCTCTGGAAGTTGGCAGATTGCCCGGCAAACTGGCAGATTGCTCCGAGCGCGATCCCGAGCTTTGTGAAATCTACCTCGTCGAGGGTGATTCCGCCGGNGGCTCTGCGAAGAATGCACGCACGCCGAAGACGCAGGCGATTCTGCCCTTGCGCGGTAAGATTTTGAACGTCGAAAAGGCGAGACTGGATAAGGTGCTGGCGAACAACGAAATCAAGGCGATGATTACCGCCTTCGGCACAGGCATCCACGACGACTTTGACCTCTCGAAGCTGCGTTATCANAAAATTGTTATCATGACCGATGCGGACGTCGACGGCGCACATATCCGCACGCTGCTGCTGACATTCATGTACCGCTTTATGCGTCCGCTCATCGAGAACGAGAAAGTCTATATTGCCCAGCCGCCGCTTTACAAGGTGACGAAGGGCAAGGAAGAATATTATGTCTACGATGACGCGGAGCTTGAGCGCCTCTATGCGCAGATTGGCCGCGATGGTATCAAAGACATCCAGCGCTACAAAGGTCTTGGCGAGATGGATGCCGACCAGCTCTGGGATACGACGATGGATCCCGAGCGCCGCATCCTCAAGCAGGTGCAGCTCCACGATGCCATCGAGGCGGACGAAATCTTCACCCAGCTCATGGGCGACAAGGTCGAGCCGCGCCGCGAGTTCATTCAAGAATACGGCAAGCAGGCTATTCTGGACGTGTAATGATTTGTCGAAAAATCGCTTAAATATACCGAAAGAGGTACAATATGGAAAATCAGATGCAAGACAAAATAATGCCGATTTTGATTGAAAAGGAAATGAAGGAAGCGTACATCAACTACGCCATGAGCGTTATTGTTGCCCGCGCACTTCCTGATGTGCGCGACGGCTTGAAGCCGGTTCACCGCCGCATTTTGCATTCCATGAATGAGCTGAATCTCGATCCGTCGAAGCCGTATAAGAAGTCCGCGCGTGTGGTGGGTGATACGATGGGTAAGTACCATCCGCACGGCGATTCATCTATCTATGATGCAATGGTGCGCCTGGCGCAGGATTTCTCAATGCGGTATATGCTGGTGGATGGGCATGGAAACTTTGGCTCAATGGATGGTGATTCTGCCGCCGCCGCACGTTATACAGAAACGAGACTCGCGCCTATTGCCATGGAGCTGCTGGCGGACATTGAGAAGAATACAGTTGATTTTACAGAGAACTACGACGGCGAGTTCAAAGAGCCAACGGTTTTGCCTGCGCGTTTCCCGAATCTGCTGGTGAACGGCTCGGCCGGTATCGCGGTCGGCATGGCAACGAATATCCCGCCGCATAACCTCAGCGAGGTCATAGACGGCGTTCTTCTCATGATTGACAACTATATCAACGAGCAGCGTGAGACGGACATAGACGAGCTGCTGGGCGTCATCAAGGGCCCTGATTTCCCGACGGGCGCAACCATCCTCGGCACGCGCGGCATCAAGCAGGCATATCTCACGGGCCGCGGCAAGGTTCTCATCCGTGCCACGGCGGAGATTGAGACAATGCCGAATGGCCGCGATATGATTGTCGTGTCCGATATTCCGTATCAGGTCAATCGTGCGACGCTCGTGGAGAAAATCGCGGACTTGGTTAAGGAGAAGCGCGTCGAGGGCATATCTGATCTGCGCAACGAGTCTGACCGTTTCGGCACGCGTATCGTTATTGAGCTGAAGAAGGATGCAAACGCGAATGTCATTTTGAACAACCTCTACAAGTATTCCTCTTTGCAGGAAAGCTTCGGCATCATCATGCTTGCGCTGGTCAACGGCGAGGCGAAGGTGCTGAACCTGCACGAGGTGTTGAATGAATACCTCAAGCACCAGAAAGAGGTCGTCACCCGCCGCACGCAGTTTGATTTGGCGAAGGCTCTCAAGCGTGCGCACATCGTGGACGGCTTCCTCAAGGCGCTTGACCATATCGACGAAATCATCAACATTATCCGCTCGAACCGTGAAATCAGCGTGTCGAAGGGCATTATTATAGACCGCTTCGGCTTTACGCAGGAGCAGGCCGATGCCATTGTCGAAATGCGTCTGCGTGCGCTCTCCGGCCTCGAACGCGAGCGCCTCGAGAAGGAAGCGGCAGAGCTTGCCGCGCTCATTGCGGGCTGGCAGGCGATTCTGGCAGACGAGTTGTTGCTGTATGGCGTGATTCGTGACGAGCTTTGCGTGGTCAAGACGAAGTTCGGCGACCGCAATCCGCGCCGCACGGCCATTGTGCCGTATGAGGGCGACATTGATTTTGAGGACTTGATTGACGAGGAAATGAGCGTCATCACTATGACGCATCTCGACTATGTCAAGCGCCTCCCGCTCGACACATACAAGAGCCAGAACCGCGGCGGCCGCGGCATCGTGGGCATGACGACGCGTGACGAGGATATCGTTCGCGACCTGTTCCTCACGAGTACGCATGCCGATGTGCTGTTCCTGACGACGAAGGGTAGAGTATACCGCATCCGCGGCTACGAAATCCCCGAGGCAGGGCGCACAGCGCGCGGCACGGCCATTGTCAACCTCATCCAAATCAGCGGCGACGAGAAGATTGCGGCGGTCATCCCTGTGCAGGATTACGAGGCGGGCGGCTATCTCATGATGCTGACGCGCAAGGGTATCGTTAAGAAGACGAAGCTCTCCGCGTTCGCCAATATTAAAAAGAGCGGCCTTATCGCGCTCAACATCCGCGAGGATGACGAGCTGATTAAGGTGATGTGTACCACGGGCGATGATGCTATCCTTATTGCCACACATAGCGGCATGGGCATCCGTTTCGCCGAGAAGAATGTGCGCGAAATGGGGCGCACGGCGACGGGCGTTAAAGCCATCAATCTGCGCGGCGACGATTACGTCATCGGCGCGGAAATCGTGGACAGTGAGAGCAAGCTGCTGTTTGTCTCCGAGAACGGATACGGCAAGTGTACCGAGGAGAGCGAATTCCGCCTCCAGTCCCGCAATGGCGTCGGCCTCAAGGTCTATAAGACGACAGAGAAGACGGGTAACGTTGCAGGCCTCGCCGCTGTGACCGATAAAGACGAGCTCATGATTATCAACTCCGAGGGCATCATCATCCGCATACGTATTCAGGATATTTCGACCAGCGGACGTATTACGCAGGGCGTGAAGCTGATTAATTTGCAGGATAATGTGAATGTCGTTAGCATCGCGAAAATTCCTGAGGATTATGTGGGGTTGGATGAAGAAGCAGACGAGAATGCGGAAGAGGGAACAGTTGCCGAGACTGAAACAGCTGATAATGAGTAAGTAAAATTACAAGGTTGGCAGATAAACAAAAGCAGTCATTCTGAGCGGAGCGAAGAATGACTGCTTTTGTTTATTGTTTATGATTCATATGCCTTTCGACAGAATCATTGTACAGCGATGTTTGTATGTATAGATAGGTCTTCCGGCCGGCATTTGTGTTTTCATCCGACAGTTGATACAGCGTGTCATATTTATAAATTTCGGTCATGGTTTCGCATGAAAATTGCCGAGTGCCTAAAAGCGCGTGGTTATGGTATATGTATGGTGCATCGGCAGAATAAACGGTGGGAATCCGTCCTCCGGATGTATCATTCCGCCATGCCAGAAAGGTGTTTTGGAAATTGGCATCTGCTTGAAAGATGATTGCAAATGCGCCGCCGAGGCGTTTCGGCGAGGTGACCCCAAGAAGCTCAACAATCTCGATATCGCCGCCATTGTTGAATCCAAAATATTCGGATAGAAGCGCTTGGTGTTCTTTCGAAATTTCAGAGCCGGTTTGCGAATGATGTATATGCCACTGCCCGTTATGTTCATAGAGCCATGTGACAAGCGGGAAAATGGAACGCAGCACCAGAAAAATCGAAAGTGTTATAAACAATACGGAGACAACTTTTTGCCCAACCCGCCGGTCGCGCTCATCCTCTGTTTCATTGGTCAATGGATTCGCCGCCTTCCGCCGCCAGCCGTGCT
>JGI994J12354_10004022_pt1 | contig 13419 bp, 14 predicted proteins | sample IntmicLarv3ML3BL_FD_12354 | JGI IMG/M metagenome (IMG submission 12354)
TGTTACACCGCTTTCGGTTGTGGTAATCGTCTGCGGCATTTTATTGTCATTGGTCAAAGAACGGCTTTCAATTATCGTGGTATTGGCATCTTTTTTATATGATGTCGTAAGCTTTTCGCGACTGTCGCTGTCATAAGTCACGTATAATAGCGTTATAGAAACAACGCTATTATACGTGATTAGTGATTGAAAGAAAATAAGCATACGAAAGAATATTTGAAAATTCTGTAAGCTCTGCAGCTTGAACAAAAGATAAGAATTACACAGACAAGAATCATCGAATGGTATTTGCGGCATGGAGGAAAGGCTTATATCTCATTTTCAGGCGGGAAAGACAGCACTATCTTGTTGGAGGATGTGCCTTTTAAAATCAGCAGCGAATGTTGCAGGGTTATGAAGAAAGTTCCGTTAAAGAATTATCACAAGCAAACGGGCAATTTTCCGATAACGGCTCAAATGGCTTGTGAGAGCAGGTTGCGTTTTCAACAGTGGTTGCTAAACGGATGTAATGGTTTCAATATGAAAACACCTATAAGTAATCCAATGTCATTTTGGACAGAACAAGACGTTCTCAAATACATTCGCAATTATAAGATTCTCACAGCAAGTGTATATGGTGAAATTACCGATGATGGAAACGATATTCTGAAGTTGTCAGGCGTTCAAAGAACAGGTTGTATGTTTTGCATGTTCGGCTGTCACTTAGAAAAAGAACCGAATCGGTTTCAAAAAATGAAGGAAACCCATCCCAAACAATACGAATACTGTATTCGCCCGGTTGAAGACGGTGGATTGGGGTTGGGAAAAGTTTTGGATTTTATAAACGCAAAATACATTTGATTAATTTTCGGGTCACGACCAACGTGAGAGGGAGCAAAATTCATGTTTAATAAAGGAATTATTGAGCAATCGGAATGCAAATTGTCAGTATTACAGAAAATGTCTTTGAAGGCGCTCGATTTAGTCACCGCTACAATCAAAAACTTAGGCTAAATAAACACCGAAATAGACAATTCAATAACCGAAATATCCGAATATAAAACACAACTCGAAAATACCGAAACGCAGTTATCAGAAACCAAAGTGAAAAACATCAGAATCTTAAACAAATTCAAGAACTTAATCGAAAATTAAACTTTTTACTTTTTAATGAGAGCTCAAATAATCTTAATATAGGACAACAGTTTATGAATATTATGTGATATGAGGTTTCTTCGTTAGGAGGTTGTTGCAATATGAATGAAAGAGTTTTATTTTATAAAAAGAGCGTTAATGGTATTTCTTGCAAGGGATTTTACATAAAAAAAGATAGAGAACAAAAAATCGGAGAAATCATGGCAAAAGTTTACGAAACAAGTATGAGAATAAAAAAACGTCACATTGATGAAGAAAAGATAATGATATAAATTAGTTTTATTGACTTTAGATTATAAACCTGTTGTACTAAGATGCTTTTAAATATAAGGGGGGGTATATAATGATTGCTCTATACGCACGTCAATCTGTGGACAAAAAAGACAGTATATCCATAGAAGCGCAAATTCAAGCTGGTCAAAGAATTGCAGGAGATAATTTATACAAGATTTATGATAATGACAAAGGATTTTCAGGAAAAAACACTGATAGGCCCGATTATAAAAGGCTTGTCACCGATATTAAAAACGGAACTATAAACAAAGTTATTGTATTTAAGATAGATAGAATTAGTCGTTCCATTGTTGACTTTGCAGACATAATTCAATTATTCGAGAAACATAAAGTTGAATTTGTTTCGGTTACGGAGAATTTTGATACTTCGACACCAATGGGTCGAGCAATGCTTTACATAATAATGATTTTCGCTCAATTAGAACGCGAAACCATACAAGAAAGAGTTAGACACAATTTTTACGAAAGAATGAAAGTAGGTATTGGAAAAAGCGGGCGTCCTCCTTTTGGATTTATTAAAGTTCCTGCTGTAATTTTAGGAAAGAATACAAAAATATTGCAATCAAAAGAAGATGAAACCGAATTAGTAAAGCAAATTTATTATACTTATGCTAATACAGACATAACACTACATAAATTGAAAGTTAAACTGACACAAGAAAGCGATTTAAAACCATTTTTTACAGATACATTTTTAAACTGTCTTTTACGGAATCCGATTTATGTAAAGGCAAATGCAGATGTTTATACATATCTAAAGTCAAAAGGAGCTATTATAGAAAACGATATTGAAGACTTTGTGGGAACAAATGGCTGTTTTGCATATGCAAATGCTAAAGAAAGGACTACACAAAGATTTACAGATTTGCATAAAACACATATTGCAATACAACCGCATGAAGGCATAATTGATTCTGACACTTGGTTAAAATGCAACTATCGCCTTGATAAAAATAAAGCGTTTAAAAACTCCGGCACAGGCAATTATATATGGTTAGCAGGGTTAATGAAATGCGCCTATTGTGGGTATTCAGTTTTCGCAACGGGAAATAAGCCAACAACATTAAAATCACCAACAGAAATGTATATAAATTGCAGAGGTAGAAGAAAACATATATGTTATGAAAGAACAAAAGCATTTACAACCACTTTTATTGAAAATCTTGTTAGTGAAATGATTTTAGAATATTTGAATCAACAAAAGGATGTAAAATTGCTTGAAAAAGAAAAGAAAACTAATAATAAACTTGATTCATTAAAAAATGAACTGAGTATTATTAAAATGAAAATTAAAAATTTAATGAACTCGATTGCTGATGGAAATGAAATTCTTTCAAAATATGCAAATGAAAAAATCAAAGAGTTTGACATAGAACAAGAACGCCTTAATGCTGAAATAACTAAAGAAGTTATGAACAGTAAAGAAGATGATAGATTAAAAAATGTTGATAAAGACTATATAATAAATAATTGGGTTGATTTGGGATTTGATGATAAAAAGAATATAGCAAAACTTGTTATCAAAGAAATAGTCGTTTCTAATGAAGGAATTGACGTTGAATTTTTTTAAGCATTAGTTTACCCTTATGTTCTTCTATTCCGCGAAAAACGGCTCTATGCCCGGCGGTCTTTGAATATAGGTGTTAAATATTTCGTCCGCGATGACACTTACACTTTCATAAATGTTGCGATTTTCCACAAAATATTGATCATATCTTGTCGAGTTTGTAATATCAAAATTATACCCCTTCCCTCTGTACCATTCTGTGAAAACACGATTCAGTGCAAGAGAAATTTGTGCATGAATATTTGCTCTGAGTGAGTGATATGGCCAATCGGGATACACCTCTGAAGACGCGACATTTTTGACATAATCCACAAACGGTACAGTTAAATTTCTGGCATTTGATGATGGTATTCCCAAATGAACCGTAATGTGAGTCGGTATAAACACTTCGCGATGAATCAGCAGCGACGGAAAATCAAATTGCTCAAAATCATTATCGCTATTGCTCGACTGTTCTTTCATCTCAAGCGCGTTTTCGCCAATTTCAAATTCTTCTGTCTTTTCAGGATAACCCGGCTTGACAGGATGCAAATCAATAGGCAGCTCCGACGGCATCTGATCGTATATTTGAACCCCTTTAATGACGACCCTATTAAACCCAATCGCCTTAATTTCCACTATATAGCGGCTATACGGCTTTACTTGTGAATTCGGGTCAAATTGTGTTTCGATCGGAGGCGCTTGAAGCTTGACGCGGTTTGATATTCCGCTTTGATTTGTAAAAACGGAATCAATAAGCTTTCCGTTCATGTCATAAATGTTTACTGCCGCACCCGAAACCGGCAAAGCGGAATCGGCGGTCGTTAATCGAATTGTAAGAAATCCTTCACCCATTATAAACTCACTTCCTGAAATAGAATTCTATTTTCAGTATATGCAAGTTTCAAATTAAGGGTTCATTTTTAATGTGTTTTAAATTTCGTTTGCAAGCATTTGCTTAAGCGTTTGTTTTAAGCGAATCTCTTTCAATTCGCTATCTGTTGTGTAAAGAATTTCCGAAACCTGACAATGCGAATTGTAATTCATCGGTGCCATAGACGAGCAATAGCCCCCTGCCCCACCAATCACAACATAGTCACCGATTTCAGGCTCTGCCATTCCTCTAGGAAAGTTTAACCCATCGGCATTTAAGCATTGAGAATCGCCGCTTTCACAACATTTTCCGACAAGAACAGCTTGAAAACTGTCTTTGCTTTTTTCGTCAAATTCAGACGAAAGCAATTCGCCGTCTTTTGAAATTATATAGAAAGGATGCTGAGAAGCATACAAAAGCGGGCGGGCATTAAGCTCCATTCCGCCGTCTAATATAATAAAATTCAAACCGTTTTCCCCTGTTTTCTTTTTGTCTGCAACACTTGTTATGACAAATCCGGCATTCGCAACAACATATGTCCCGGGTTCAATTTCCATTTTAAGCTTACGACCTGTCCGCTGATAAAATTGTTCCACTCTTTCTTTTGCATAACTACCCAATTTATTAATATCCGCCGAGCTCTCCTCCGGCATTCTCGCTTCTTTCAATCCCCCGCCGAAGCTTACAGTTTCTGCGTCGGGAAAATGTTTTTCAATAATATCCAATTCCAAATCGATATTATCACGCCAAATGTCAGGCGAAGACCCCGAACCTATGTGAATGTGAACATGGTCAAAAACAATATTTTTTTCTTTTGCGTATTCCAAAGCCCTTGGTATGTCTGACAAATGAATCCCGAAACACGAATAATTGTCGCCTGTGTTCCGCGTGGCAGATTCACCAGAACCAATCCCGGGATGAACTCTAATCGCCAAATCAATTTTGTTTTCTGAAGCAAAATCGCTAATATTGAATAACTGTTGTAACGAACAAACATTATATTTTAAACCTTGACTAATCATTTCTTTCAAGGCATTCATTTCGTTATTAATCGGGACTTCCTGTGTTGTAAGAATAATATCTTCATAGCTTATTCCCGCCATATTAGCCCGTCTTGCTTCGTTCATAGAGCTTGCGTCAATTTTCAAGCCCTGACCGCTTATTATTTTAAGCAAGGCTTTTGTGGAATTGGCTTTCATGGCATATCTGACAATAAGCCCATAGGCGTTCGGCATAGATGACAACGCTTTACATTTTTCAACAATTGTTTTTTCATCATATAAATAAAACGGCGTACCGAATTGCTCCGCCGCTTTTTTGATAATATCGGAATTCATCATCATAACAACATCTCCACTATTTCGTATACCCTTCATCTTCCAACAACTCGCCACTCAAAATGAATCCGCGCGCCAGCTCGTCGCACCGTTCGTTTCCCGGGTTATCGGCGTGACCTTTAACCCAAATGAATTTCACATCATGCTTTGAAAGAAGCTCCAACATCCGCTCCCACAAATCTACATTAACCGCAGGGTCGCTTTTATTTCTTTTCCAGCCGTTTTTGCGCCATTTTTCAGCCCAACCCTTTTCAATCGCATCTACAACATATCTTGAATCGCTGTAAATTTCGACCTCACAAGGTTCTTTAAGTGCCTCAAGAGCGGTTAAAACAGCGACAATCTCCATTCGGTTGTTTGTCGTCAATTTATAACCGCCGCTCAATTCTTTTTTTTGCCCTTTATACAATAATATTGCGCCGTAGCCGCCCGGTCCGGGATTTCCCGAACATGCGCCATCGGTATATACAGTAATTTTTTTCATTATTTCACATACTTGTCAATTATTTTCTTAACCATCGCTTCATCGTCGGTTATTTTCGGTGGATTTGCTTCTTCATAAAGCTCCCATTCCTCAACATGAACTACTTCTTCGCCTGGAGGAATTATTGTAATTTCCCCAAGCGTTTCAACCTCAAGCATAACTTCATTTGTGTAAGTTTCATAACAGCAACCGTCATCGGGATAGAACCCGTCTTCAATCGGGTCAAACGATTTAACGAACGCCTGACCGCTTATGAAATAAGCACCCCAGCCCGATGTGTTGTTATATCCCAATTTATACGGTGTTTCGTGACCCGTCTCTTGTTTCATAAAAATGAAATTCTTACCGAAACGAACTCTATCGTCACTCATGTCGCTGTATGACCAGAACGAGAAGTTTCTGTTGTTCAAAAATCCTGTCTCATCGTTTGTCTGCGGCATAATTTCAATTCCGCCCGCCGCCATTACAGTTAAGCACCACGGCGCAAGCTCGATTTCCCACAATCCAACATTTTTAATGGTGTGTTCAACCGTAACACTTTCACTGCCTTCAGACACAACGATTGTCATAATCTTCTGAATGCCGTTATTCTTTTCAACCGTCGCAGCAAACTCTGCACCGTTTTTTATCTTTGTTACAGCAACCTTGTCGTTATCCGGATGATAGCAACGCGGCAAAATTTCGGGAGAAATCCACAAACGATGACCGCCGTAAAGCTTGTGAACATCACCGCCGAAAACTTCAATCGGGTCGCCGAGCGGCGTGTGTTTCACGTCGTTATACATTATGTTTTCCATTCCGACACGCGAAAAATGAATTATGCGCGGCCCGAAATCTGTCGTTACATAAAGTTCGATTATACCATTCGAAATTTTTACACAGTTTCCGAAATTTCCATATGTAGTTTCAATGATTTCAACCTTAGCCATAAGGCGATTCCTCCTGTAAGTAAATTATTAAACAACGGGTGGCGGTGTCAAAACAGGTTCTTTAATTCCTGCGATTTCGCTCTTTCTTACGGGGATTCTTACCCCACGGTTAGAGCCGAATTCGATAACATGAGCGTCAGTTCCAAGCTCAACAATTTTGCCGTAAAATCCGTTGTTTGTAACTATATTGTCGCCTATTTTAAGCGAGTCCTGCATTTCAGCCGCTTTTTTCTGTTGCTTTCGTTGCGGACGAATCATGAGGAAATAAAAGCCAAGTATTACCGCTCCGTAAATTACAATCATCATTCCGTAATTTTCGAAAAATCCTCCCGGTTTCTGTTCCGCTGCTTCGGCTTCGTTTGTCATCTCGGTGCCTGTTCCTGTAGTTGTTTCCTGTGCCGTTTCATTTTCAACCGTTCCGTTTTCAAGAATTAAATTGTCGGCGGTGATTGTAAAAGCACCGATAGCCGCGTCAAAAGCGACTGTTTGATCTCCTAAAGGAAAATTAATCATTGTGTACCTCCGTTTTTTAAAGTGGTTTCATTGTCGGGAAGAATAATACATCCCTAATCGAATAAGCTCCCGTAAGAAGCATTACAAGCCTGTCTATTCCTACCCCAAGCCCGCCTGTCGGCGGCATTCCGTATTCAAGCGCCGTGATGAAATCTTCATCAATCATGTTTGCTTCGTCGTCACCCGCAAGTCTCAGCTCTTCCTGATACATAAATCTTGCACGCTGGTCAATCGGGTCATTAAGCTCCGAATAGGCGTTGGCAAATTCGCGTCCAACTATGAAAAGCTCGAATCTTTCAACATAATCGGGATTGCCCGGTTTTTTCTTTGCAAGCGGCGATATTTCAATCGGATGATCGATTACAAAAGTCGGTTGAATCAATTCCTTCTCTGCGTATTGCTCAAAGAAAAGGCTTAATATGTCGCCCTTGCCGTGTCTTTGTTCAAACTCGACATGGTGTTCCTTGGCAATTTTTCTTGCTTGCTCCAAATCTGTTATCGCGTCAAAATCAACGCCCGCGTATTTTTTCACCGCATCAACCATCGTAATTCGTTCAAACGGTTTTGCAAAATCTATGTCATTGTCGAAATAGGTGACATTCGAGCAGCCGTTTACGTCAAACGCTGCTTTTTTAATCATTTCCTCCGTCAAATTCATCATGTCTTCATAATCGGCATATGCTTCATATGATTCAATCATCGTAAATTCGGGGTTGTGCTTGACACTCATCCCCTCGTTTCTAAACACACGCCCGATTTCATAAACACGTTCAAGTCCGCCGACAATAAGCCTTTTAAGCGGAAGCTCAAGTGAAATTCTAAGGTGCATGTCCAAGTCGAGCGCGTTGTGATGTGTGTTGAAAGGGCGAGCCGCCGCGCCGTTCGGAATTTGTTGAAGAACAGGTGTTTCAACTTCTGTATAATCACGGTTATCCATGAATTCACGAATGCTTTTAATCGTTTTGGCGCGCTTTACAAATGTTTCGCGAACGTCGGGATTAACAATCAAGTCAATATAACGCTGACGATAGCGTATTTCCTGGTCGCGCAAACCATGCCATTTTTCGGGAAGAATTTGAAGGCTTTTGGTGAGTAGCTTAACCTCATGAGCCTTAACCGAAATTTCACCCTTTTGCGTGCGAAAAACTTCGCCTCTTATTCCCAAAATGTCGCCTATATCATAATGTTTAAATTCGGCATAATCTTCCTCGCCGATTTCATCTCTTTTAACATAAGCTTGAATTTTACCCGGTCTGTCGGTTATGTCACAAAACGACGCTTTTCCCATTATGCGTCTTGTCATTAACCTTCCCGCTATATGAACCTCTTTGCCCTCATATTTCTCAAAAGCTTCGGTAATATCTTGGCTGTGAGCGTCAACGGGATATTTAACCTCGGTGAACGGATCCTTTCCCGCCGCCCTAAGCTGGTCTAACTTTTCCCGCCGAATTTTGAGCAACGCACTTAATTCCTCATGCGTTATTTCAGGTGTTTCTTCAACATTTACGTTGTTTTCTTCTAAGTTGTCTGACATATGTTGCCTCCGTAGTTACGCAATTTCAAGTATTTTATATTTTATTATTCCATCGGGAGCTGAAACATCAACCAATTCGCCTTTTTTTCTTCCGAGAAGTGCCGATCCCAACGGTGACTCGTTCGAAATGCGTCCGCCCATCGGGTTCGCTTCCGCCGAACCGACAATCGTAAATTCGACTTCTTCTTTATATTCCTCGTCAAACAATTTGACTTTGCTTCCAATACCCACCGAATTTTTATCGTGGTCGTCTTCGTCAATAATCTCAGCGTTTCTCAGCATTTTGTCAAGAATCGTAATTCTCGCTTCCATGCGCGCCTGTTCTTCCTTTGCCGCGTCATATTCGGCATTTTCAGACAAATCGCCCTGCCCTCTTGCCTCTTTTATCTTTTCGGCAATGTCTTTTCTTTTAACTGTTTTAAGCATAATAAGCTCATTTTCAAGTTCTTTTAATCCTTCAAGTGTTAACATTGTTTTTTTATCCTGCATCCAAGTTACCTCCCGCGTGTCATCTCAAAGGCTACGTTTTTAAACGTGCTTATATAACCGCCGATTTGTTTTCAGCAAATTATATATTAAGAACGCATTATTGTCAATGACATTATTTCGAATCTTCCTTGGAGTTCATTCCTCATACCACCCGGCTTGTGCGCCGTACATTTCGGCATATAACCCGCCGCTTTTGAGCAATTCGTCATGCGATCCGATTTCCACGATTTTGCTTTTATCCATAACAACAACCCTGTCGGCAATTTTGGCTGAACCAAGGCGGTGTGTTACGATTATGGCGGTCTTTCCTTTGGAAATTTCAACGAATTGATGGTAAATCCTGCTTTCTTCCAAAGGGTCGATTGCGGCTGTCGGTTCGTCAAGAACCACCACATTGTGCGTTCTGTATAATCCTCTGGCGATTGCCACTCGCTGCCATTCGCCGCCTGACAAATCAACGCCCTCAAATTCTCTCGAGAGCATTGTTCGGCTGCCGTCGGGAAAGCTCGAACCATTTATGTCAACTCCCGCTTGCTCAGCTGCTGTGTTAATGTCGGTTTTGTTGTCGCTTTGGCTGATTTCGACATTTTCTTTCAGTGTCATTTGATAACGCTGAAACTTCTGAAAAACGCCGGACATTCCTTTGAATAAGGATTGATTATTGACAACGGATGTATCCATGCCGTTTAGTATAACCTTTCCCTCCACAGGAATATACAGCCCCATAAGCAAGCGAACAAGCGTCGTCTTTCCCGCGCCGTTTTCGCCGACGATTGCAACCGTTTCACCCGCTTTTATTTCAAGCGACACTCCGTCAACGCTTTTGTTTTCTGAGTTTGGATATGTAAAGCTGATGTTTTCGGCAACTATCCCTTTGTCAAACTCAGGCTCGGCGTTCGCGCCGCCGCGTTCGGGCATTTCCATGAAGCGAATGAAGTTGTGTGCCTTTCCCATGTCCGATGCCATACGCCCAATATGCATATTAATCATTTCCTGCATTAAGTTGAACATGAATCCTATCGAACCGAAAACAGCCGCAAACGCGCCCACCGTTATTTCCCCCGACATCAGCGCGGTTACAAGCATATATAAAACCCCTGCATAACCCAATGCACTTATTATGCTTATCCCAATCTCAAGCAAATTCGTTTTTTTGCTTGCCGCCCATTCGGCAGCACCAAGCTTTTTCATACTTTTTATTAATCGTTTTAAAAAGAACGAATAAGCGCCGAGCATTCGCGTTTCCTTAAAATATTCCCTGTCTGTAATCGTCTTTCCGTAATAATCATATTCGCGCCTGACAGGTGCCGCACTATCTTCAAATTTTGATATGATACCCGTTCGTATAATTTGGCTCAATGCAACGGGAACAAATATCAATGCTATTGCAAACGCAAATTGCGGCTTAAGATTGTGAAGATAGAACCCCATAAAGGTGAAATACGGAACGTAAAAAAACAAACCTGTAAACCCGGTATGTAATGTTATAACAGCCGTCTTTCCGCCATGTACGGCTTTATCCATGTCGTCATGAAAGTGTGTATCTTCCAAAACCACAGGGTTTATTCGCGCCATTTTATTATGTATTATTTTAAGCACTTCTCCATCAAATTCAGAAAATATAACGGAGGCTATAAAGTTGTGAACACCGTTTAAAATATGTTGTGCAACAAAAGACAAACCAAGTGCCGCAATCATCAGAAAAGCATGACTTAACGCTCCGTTTTTTGTTAGTATATCACTCACCGAATCATAAAATTGTTGGGTGACAAAGGTTGCAAATCCCCAAGACACGCCATGAACAATAGCAACAATATTACTTATAATAAATAATATCGGTACCGTATCAAGGGTTACCTTCATTCCAAATTTAATAACTTTAAATATCGAAACCTTCGGGCGTTTGTCTTTTTTTGAATCAACCATTAACAATCGCCCCCTCATTATTCTTTTCGTTTCTGTACCATTCGGCTTGTGAATTAAACATTTCGCTGTATACGCCATTGTTTACTGTCATAAGCTCTTTATGTGAGCCGCTTTCGACGATTTTCCCGTCCGACAGCACATATATTATGTCCGCAAGCTTCGTCGAGCCGAGACGATGGCTAATAAAAATCGTCGTCATTCCTTTGGAAATTTGCTCGAAATTGCGATAGACCGTGCTTTCGCTGACGGGGTCAAGCGCAGCAGTCGGCTCGTCAAGAATTTTCAGCGGCGCGTTGCTCATAACGCTTCGAGCCATTGCCGTTCTTTGCCATTCGCCGCCGGAAATGTCCGCGCCGTTTTCCATTATTTTGCCCATTGGTGTTTCAAGACCGTCTTTCAGCCTCACAACGGTTTCAGACAAACCAACAAGCTCGACCGCATTTTCTATTTCCTTTTCATTGTCATTATTTTCCAAATCCGCAACCGCGATATTATCGCGCAATGTTATGTAATATTTGGCAAAGTCTTGATAGACAACCGACGAAAGCCCTTTTATTTCCGACTGCGATAAATCTCTCAGCGAACGGTCATCAACCAATATTTCACCGTCATAATTTGTATATAAACCGGTAATAAGCTTCGTTATCGTCGTCTTTCCTGCGCCGTTTACCCCAACAAACGAATAATGCTTTCCGTTTTCTATAACAAACGAAACATTGTCGAGAATCAGCTTTTCCGTGTCGGGATACTTAAAGCTCACATTTTTAAACTCAATTGTATTAAATTCCATGTTTTTGTCGGGTAACGCGGTTGCATCCTCATGCTCTTCAAGTACCGTAAATTCCGTTAAATCCTTTAAGTATTCGCGCTTGCGTGCAATATCTTCAATCAACCAATTTATTCCCCACGAAAGTCTGGTCGAAAGTCCGAAAACAGCGCTCATCAGCGCAATAAACATTCCGACAGTAATTTTTCCGTCAATGACAGGTGGAAGCATCGCGAGCATAGCACCGACAGAATAAACAGAGGTTATAATCCCTGCCGATTTTGACTTAATAAAATTTCTCAACTGCACCTTTAATCGAAATTTTCGCGCAAACTCATATTTTTCGGCATATTGAGCGCTAAGACTTTCCGTATAGCCGTAAACAGTGCGTTCTTCAACAGCTTCGCGGCTTCTCATCACATCGGAAAGATAGTTGACGCGACGATCTATCTTTGACATTTCCTTGTCCGCATCATAACTTCGCTTTCCCGCTTTCGTCGCTATGTAAAGAATCGGCAAACTCACGGCAAACATCGTAATCGCTATCCACCACACCTGCGTGAACAGCGAAACTATTATGCCCATAACATAAACAACGAGATTTATAACATCCAAAACGCGGTTATACATGTCCCACACACTCCAGTCGAAGGTCGGGCATATACGGTTAATAAGGTCGGCTGTTTTTGAATTTTCTATGTGCCGATATTCAAGCCGCGCACGTTTTTCAATCATTTCCGGAACGAGCTTGTTGCGAAAATAAATATTTCGTTTCGTGCCGACAAAATTCATGAGAGCGCCTATCGTCGCATTATAAATCATAATCCCTGCAAGCAGCACAACGGGAACGTAAACAGACGACATGGCGGTTTCTTTGTTATAAACCGCCATTGCTTTATTTAGAAAATCAGCAGTAATGAAAATTTGAAACGTGGGAAGCAATGCGTCTGTCAGGCTTTTCAACGCGAAAATGATTGTATAGAACGGTGATGTTTTGAACGACATTGTTATCATGTCGGAAATGCCGTATTTCTTTTGTTTTAATATCATAGGCTTTATGCCTCCATAGAAAGGGTTAAACCTATTCTATCAGAAACGTCGCTAAAATTCAACAAATTGTTCATGCATCCTTAGCCTTAGGTTCAAACACCAAAGCCACAAGGAGCCCGAACAAAACAGCCGCCGTTATCCCTGCCGCTGTCGCTTTCAACCCGCCTGTAAACACACCGAGCAGCCCTTCTTCATCAACCGCCCGCTTCACACCCTTTGCAAGCGCATAGCCAAAACCCGGAAGAGGAACGGTCGCGCCCTCTCCCGCGAAATCGGCAAACGGTTCATATAAGCCAACACCGCCCAAAATGCATCCGAGCACAACAAACAAAACGAGAATTCGCCCCGCCGTCAGCTTCGTTTTATCAATCAAAATTTGCCCGACGACACAAATAGCGCCGCCGATAATAAACGCTTTTAAAATATCCATTTTAACGCTCCTTCGTGGTTACTCATGACTAATCGCCATGCAATGAGCAATTCCCGGAATACTCTCGCCCTGCTGTGCCGATGTCTTGCTCATCAACGCACCCGTCGGCATAA
>JGI994J12354_10004023_pt1 | contig 13416 bp, 10 predicted proteins | sample IntmicLarv3ML3BL_FD_12354 | JGI IMG/M metagenome (IMG submission 12354)
GATTCANNATATCCATTCAGACGTTTCAAACTGGAATAAGTAAGAGCTTTCGCCGCTGTCGCTAAGTTTTTAGTAAGCTTTTGAATTAATCAGTGTTTACTATAGCCTTTTATCAAATTTTATACAAATTGTTTTCCTTGTCTTTTATCCGGATTCATTGTAAAATTAATTTATTCAACATTTGAGGAGACCAACTATGAACGCAAACATAACAGTATTAGGCGCAGGAAGCTGGGGAACGGCGTTGGCTTGTCTGTTGGCTCAAAACGGGCATAAAACCGCTTTATGGGTAAGAAACCCTGAAAAGGCGTATGAAATAGCCCGAAAACGTGAAAATTTTGAATATCTACCGGGAACAATTTTGCCCGAAGAGTTGATTGTTACTTCAGAAATGGTAAGTTGCTTACCCGAGGCTGATTATATAGTAATCGCAACCCCATCGCCATCCGTTCGTGAGACAATGGAACGGGCTAAACCGTTTCTGCATGGAAATCAGATAATCGTAAATGCAACCAAAGGACTTGACGAACAAAACCTGCTGAGATTGTCGGAGGTTATCGCACAATATACGAGCAATCCCGTGGTGGTGCTTTCGGGTCCGAGCCATGCCGAAGAGGTTTCCAAGAACTTGCCTACTACATGTGTCGCCGCAAGCTCCGACAAAGCTTCTGCCGAAGCCGTTCAAGCAGTTTTCATGAACAATCGGTTCAGAGTTTACACCAACACAGACACAATTGGGGTCGAGCTCGGCGCGGCGTTTAAAAATGTTATTGCATTAGCAGCAGGAATAAACGACGGTTTGGAATATGGCGACAATTGCCGTGCTGCGCTTATGACGCGCGGAATGGCGGAAATCACCAGACTTGGTGTCGCCATGGGTGGAAATCCCGCTACTTTCGGCGGCTTGACAGGCATCGGCGACCTTATTGTTACCTGCACGAGCATGCACAGCCGCAATCGGCGCGCAGGAATTTTATTGGGAAAGGGGCTTGCCCTTTCGGAAGTTTTGACTGAAGTGCGCATGGTTGTTGAAGGGGTAAACACAGCGAAATCTGTCTTGCTTCTTTCCGAGAAATATGGGGTTGAAATGCCTATTACTCTTGAAATTAATAAAATATTGTTTGAGGGAAAGAATCCTCAGCAAGCAGTAAATGATTTGATGAATCGAGACAGAACATCTGAAATGACACGGTGATTTTCAACAGAAAACATTCTCGCCTTGTTCAATAATCGCCGTGGCATTGGTCGCGTCGGTTATCATGTTCAAGAATTGCTCCGTTTTGTCTGTTCCCACCAGCACAGTAAAAGTGACATCTGCGCCAAAATCAGCAGCGGTTATTGTAAAGCCACCGTTTTCTATGTCATATCTTGTTTTGCCTGATTGGTGATAGCTTACGACGACTTTTGTTTCTGTATACGGCAATTTTTCAACTATTTCGGCAGCTTCAACCGCCATTTTTGCCGCCTTGGAATATGCACGAACAAGACCGCCCGCGCCCAAAAGCGTTCCGCCGAAATAGCGCGTGACAACAATTAAAGCATCTGATAATCCTAATCCTTCAATCACATTTAAAACAGGCGCACCCGCCGTGCCGCTCGGTTCGCCGTCATCTGAAAACCGCTTGGTCACACCTCTTCCCTCGCTGTTTCTTATAACATAGGCGAAAACGTTGTGCCGTGCGTCATAATGGCGCTTGCGTATTTCGTTTATTGCTGAAGCCGCCTCTTCCTCGCTTGTCACGGGAACAGCCGCGGCAATAAATCTTGATTTCTTTTCAACATGTTCGGCTTCCGCCCTATTTACTATTGTTTTCATGGCTCTCCTCTTAATCGTGAAATTAAAAATATCATATTTGTTTTGTGCTGTCAATATAAGTGTACGTCTAAAAACCTGTTGCAATTAAGCCTATATTGTATTAAAGTTATATCATGATAATTATAAATAAAACTGCTTTACCATTACTGATTATTTTATTAATTTTAACCGGTTGCAATACCCGAACCTACGAAAACGAACCAACACTTACACCTACACCTGTTCCTACCGAAATGCCGTTGCCTACCGAAGTTCCGCCGACACGAAACTTCACCTCGGTAACAGGCGTAATTACCAATGTTGAAGGTCCTGTAGATAAAGACGGCTCGGTTCCTTGGTATGTTGATTGGCTGAGGATTGATATTGAAAAAGACGACGGCACTCCTGCCGTTATTATCGGCGTTCATCAAACCGCATATCTCTTCGGCAGCAAGCCGACAGTGGGAATGGCTGTTGAAGCGTTTATTGCAGATGATAATCCCACTATTACGGCAGAGCCTCCAATGTATGTTTCATCTGCAATTATAGCAGATATGCCTCCCGATTTCAACTTCACCACCAGTTGGATTGAATCGGGTGATGATATAAATTCTTACAACAGCAGTGACGGCACGTTTTCTTTTAAAACCGACTCTGAAACGATAATTACTACCGCCAACGAAATGTTAAAGAATAGGTCTATTCCGGAATTAAATAACGTGGGTGCAGTAGTGGTTTATGCTTCGGAAACCGAAGACATTCCACTTGCTTCGAGCGTAGTCATATTAGATAACTTATGGGATAGAACACCCCCCGGCGAAGTTGCTTTGTCCTTCATGGATTATATTTTTCCTGCATCTGATTTCGAGAAAATAGACTTGCCAATATTTGTAAATGACGATGAAATCGAAGCTCTGCCTCCTATGCTTGCGGCAGACGGAAGCACTGTTTTAGTGCCTTTTCGACAAATATTCATGTCGGGCATAGGATTTGGCGATTACGCCTATTTGACATTCGACGGGCAGCTTGATTTCGGCGGTGGCGGAGGTGGCTCGGAAAACAGCTATTGGATGGTCGGAAGCACAATTGTAAAGCATATGGGTTGGGTTTCTCATTTGAACATACCTCCCATTATTGTAAATGGGGTTATCTATGTGCCGCTGCTTTCGTCCTTTGCATATGCCGCACCATATTCGGGTGCGTGGCTTTTTGATGATAAAATTGATATTTATTCCCCAAACACCTACCCTTACGGCACATGGTTCGGAAGATATACATGGGAGGATGAAGAATCATTTATTTCCAAAGAAGAAGTCGCTGCAATGTCTATTGTTGTAAACGGAATTGAACTTGACATTCCTCCCGCTGTTTTAGCCGAATATGACGACCTCATGGTTCCTATAACACCCATTGCAGAAGCATTAGGTTATCGTGTTCGGAAGCAAGATGAAAAAACGCTTTTTATTTCCAAAGACTCATCGGAAAATGAAACTCAATGGAATTGTGAATTGATTAATGACGAATCTTACGTAAATCTCGAATTTTTTCCTCATAGCTTGAAAGCTCATTTCATCATCTATGAAGACCAAATTTTAATAAACGCATTTTAAAGGAGAATCATTATGAATTCAAGAGAAAGAGTAATGAATGTTCTTGCGGGAAAGCCCGTGGACAGAGCGGCTGTGCAGTATTATTATTCTCCCGTGGGCTATTACGAGCACGGCGAAAAGTTGAACACTCTTTATGATAAATATCACGGGGATTTTGCACCCTTTGAACGGCATCAAATTCCCGTTATTTCAAAGGACAAATACGATAAAAACGGTAATTATTATGACATAAATGCGGACGAATGGGGAACGACCTATGAATTTCGCACCTACGGCATTATGGGTCATGCTTCAAAGTTTCCCGTCAATACATATGAGGATGCAAAAAACTACAAATTTCCCGAAATGTCAAACGACAGCGCGGGATTGAAAAACTATATTTCCGATTACAAAAAGAAATATTTTTCTTTGATGGGAAGCAGCGCATCTATTTGCGAACGAATGTGGGCAATCAGGGGCTTTGAGCAATTCATGATGGATATATATGACGATTCCGATGAAATAAACGCGCTTATGGACAGGCTCGCGGAATATTTTCGCTTGCAGGTGGAAGCGCTTGTTCTCGCGGGTGCCGAGGGTGTCAGCTTCGGCGACGATTTCGGGACGCAGGAAAGCTTGCTGTTTTCAAAGGACGTTTTCAGAAGAGTAATCAAGCCTCGCTTAAAGCACATGATGGAACCTGCTGTTAAAGCAGGCTTGCATATACATTTTCATTCCTGCGGAAAAGTTTTGGAATTGTTTGATGATTTCAAAGATTTGGGTGTTAAAAGCATTTGGCCGCAGCTTCCTGTGTATGACATGAAAGAGCTTCGCGACGCTTTGAAATATTACGATTTTTCCATCGCAATTCACACAGACAGAGCTGTAACTATGACCTCGGGAAGCGCCGAGGAGGTTCGTGAACTCGTCATGCTCGAAAACGAGATTTTTAAACCTAAAGACGGCGGAGCATGGTTTTATGTTGAATGCGACACGGGTTTTCCTTTTGAAAACATTCGGACATTGGTCGAGAGTGTTTACTCTCTATGAGCGTTTTTATCACTTTCAACCCCTCTCCCAATTCATAAAGCGTTTACAATTTATTCACCGTTCTATCACAAATACATCACAATAAAACGCAAAAATGTAGACATGATATAGTCGTTTAAGTTGAAAACAGGCTTTAACCTTCGCCTTTCAACTAAAAACGCTATAGTTGAAAGAAGGAGGAAATTCAAAATGAAGCAAACTCAATTAAAGCGTTTTGCCGCACTCACAGCTTGCGGCTTGATTGCTCTCACGGGCTGCTCGGCAGATTCTGCGGCAACGTTAAAGCAGACAAACACAGCAACGGCGACGATAGGTAATCTTCAGCTCGGTCTTGTGGCAGACGGACGTTCCGTTCTTCCCGTGACAAGTCTTAACTTCGAGGTTTCGGGAACAGTCAGCAAAATTTATGTGGAAACCGGTCAACTTGTGGAAACAGGCGACTTGTTGGCGGAACTTGACGACAGCGATTATCAACTGGCAATTACAAATGCAACGAACAATCTGGAAAAAGCAGAGGTTTCCTATAACGATGCGGTAAACCAGCATAAGTTTTCGTTGACGAACAGCGAAAAAAACTTGGAATCGCTGAAAAACAAGCTAAACGAACCTTTTGACAGCTATTCATATGACACATCAATCTCTGACGCCGAAACTACACTCGAACGAAAAGCCAAAGAGCTTGCCGAAGCGGAAAAAGAAGCCGCAGATGCGTTTGACGATTATACATACAAAAACACAATTGAGGAAGCCGAAATAAATGTTTCGCGCAAGCAAAAGGAACTTGACGAAGCCGAAAAAACGCTTGCAGGCGAGGGTTTTACACAGGTTTATGACGCAAAGCTTTCACTGGAACGAAAACAGAAAGAGCTTGACGATGCAATCGCAGGCAAACCATTGGATACATATTCCTACGAGCTTGCCATTACCGATGCGCAAACGAATTTAAATCGAAAGAAAACCGAACTTGAAGACGCGGAAAAGGCGGCAAGAGGAAAGGCAAGCGACGCAAACTCAAATCAGGCAGCCATAAACGAAGCGAAAATCAAACTCGAGCGCAAAAAAACCGAGCTGTCCAAAGCCCAAAAAGTGCTTAACGACACGCAAGGAGACATATATTCTTACGAAACCTACAGCCAATATGAAGCCGCGGTTGACAAAGCTCAATCCGATTATGACAGATTGGTTGAAGAAGTTGACGATGCTCAGCGTTCTTATGACAAAACCTATATCGAAGCAGACAAAACCGTTGACACGCTTAGAGAATCAGTCTCTGACGCAGAAAAGCAGCTGGAAAAAGCGGAAAAAGACCTTGAACGCGCTTTAGAAACCTCGGGCGAGGACACCGAAACAAGAATCGAAACACTTAAAACGAACTTAGACGATGCTCAAACAGCCTTTGAAAAAGCGTTGAACGATGCCGAAAAGAATGTTGAAAACGCGAAGACATCGTTGGCAGACGCTGAAAGATCGTTGAAGAAATCGAAATCAGATATGGAACGCGCAAGCAAAACATCGGGCGAGGATGTTGAAAAACGATTGGAAACCGCAAGGGATTCTCATTCGGACGCGGAAAAAGCGTTGGAAAAGGCAAAAACAAGCCTTGAACGCGCTAAACTGGATCACCAAAAAAGCATGAAAGAAACACAAACTTCCTACGATCTTGCGCTCATGAGCTATAACAACGACAAGGAATCAGATTCGTCGATTTTAAACGCTTCTCTTAATGTCGATGATGCGAAATCAAGCTTGACGGAAGCCCAAAACCGACTTAACAAGGTTAGAGTTTATGCGCCAAGCGACGGCAAAGTGCTAAATATTTCTCTTAAAGAGGGCGAAGCCGCCGCCGCTAAAGACAATTCGGGGCTTATGTTTTTTGGAACAACCGACGTAAATTCAAACTTCATCACTCTTTGCGATGTCACCGAAGTTTTCGTCAAGGCTTCCATAAGCGAGGCGGACATTGACGGCATTAAATTAGACCAAGTTGTTGATGTCACAATAGAAGCACTCGGCGAGGACAGTCTTTACGGAACGGTTTACAATGTTTCAAGCATTCCAACCACCGATTCAAGCGGAATCACGACATATGAAGTGACAATTCGCCTCGATCAATATAATCCAAATGTTAAAGACGGAATGAATGCGCTTCTCAATTTCATTAAAAAAGAACGCAACAACGTGTTGCTGATTCCGAATAAGTCCGTGTTTATTGAAGACGGCAAGCAATATGTCAACGTAGTTAAATCCGACGGAACATATGAAAAACGTGCGGTTGTTTGCGGGCTTTCAAACGGGACGCAAACAGAAGTGGCAAGCGGCTTGGAAGAGGGCGAAGTCGTTGTAAACGGGAAGGTGAATTAGATGAAGCTTACAGAACGGCTGAGGAGCGTTTTTCTCAGCGTCATGGCGAACAAGTTTCGGGTGTTTCTTACCTCACTCGGCATAATCATCGGGTCATTTACGATTATAATGGTCGTCGGAATCGGCAAGGCTTCTTCCGACGCGGTTTCGGAACAATATAAGCGGCTTTCGGTCGAAACAATAACAATCGCGCGCGGAAGGCAAGCAATGACAATCGGGGGCGGCGGTGTTATCTCTGCTTCAAAATCTGTTACAAAAGATCAGTTGTTAGCTATGGCGAATGAACTTGAACACGTTAAAAGTGTTGGGATAAGCACCTCAACAAATTCTCCGATTGTCTTCGGCACTCTTTCTGAAGACATATCTGTTCAGGGCATAAACGAGGCATATGCCGAAATAACTCACCTTGACATTAAATGCGGTGAATTTTTCACCGACGACGACGGCGCACGCCGAAGCAAGGTTGCCGTTTTGGGCGAAAATGTCGCAAAATTCCTTTTCGGCGAAGAGGATTATGAATATTGCATAGGCGAATCGGTTCGTATTAAGGGGCAGACCTTTACTGTCGTGGGCGTTTTAAAACGAATCGGTGGAACGGGCGGCGTCGCGGGCGGCGCAAGCATGGCGGCTTCTGGTTCGGCAGACGACATGGCGTTTATTCCCTACGATGTCGCATTGAAATATACCTCGGGCAGTCAGGGAATGGGCGGCGGAATGTCGATTGCCGCCAGAGTCATCGGAGGCGGCACTGCAAGCTATGTGGCTTTGGCTTCTGACATTAACAGCGTCGATTTGGCAATAAAAGAAATTCAAGAGTACATATTCGACATAATGGGTGATTACACCTCCTATACCGTTTCGGACGCGGGAAGCTCTCTTGCTTCGGCTCTCGAAACTTCAAACACGATGTCGGGGCTGCTTATGGCGGTCGCCGCGATTGTTTTGATAGTGAGCGGAATCGGCATTATGAACGTGCTTTTGGTTGCTGTTAAGGAACGCACGCGTGAAATCGGCATTCTTAAAGCAATCGGCGCGCCACGCGGCGTAATTCTGACGGAATTTCTGCTCGAAGCGGTGTTCATCAGCGTAATCGGCGGAATCATGGGCGCTTCGCTCAGCTATTATGCGCCGAATGTTCTTGCAAATTGGGCGATTGATTATGCTCCGTCGTTTAACGGTTTGCTTTTGGGCGTGGGTTTTGCGGTCGTGACCGGCGTATTTTTCGGATATTATCCTGCTTATAAAGCATCGAAATTAAAGCCTATTGACGCTTTGAACGCCGAATAACACTTGATGAAACGAGTGATTTAAGTTATAATGCAGGAAAGAATATTAAATTAGGAGGAATTTAAATTATGAAGAAATTTATTACGAAAACAACCACAATAATCGCGATGACAACTCTCGCAATAAGTCTTGGTGCTTGTGGCAAAGATGACTCCCCCATTTCCGAGGCTACAGCGAACCCAACGGCAAATGTTCAACAAAATAATCAGCCCAACGACATAATCGGCGTTCCCGGCTCAGATTCTTCGGAAACAAATCCGATGATAAATCCGAGAATGGACATTGAAGAGGTTGAACGCCCCGAATTTGAAGAAGACCCGAATACAATAATCGGCGAGGTTTCCGAGGTTATCGGAAACATGGTGGTTCTCAAAATGTTTGAAATGCCGGCGGGTTATTCTCAAATGCTTTCGAGAATGTCCGAAATGCTAAGCGGCGGCGATGGCGGTCGAACCTTCCGAATCGGCGAGGGAATGGAGCTTCCCGAGGGTTTTGAACTTCCCGAAGGCTTTGAACCGGGTCAACTTCCCGAGGGCTTCGAACCCGGTCAAATGTTGGAAAGTTTTGACATGAGCAATCTGCCCGAGGGTATTGAACTTCCCGAAGGCTTTGACGGAGCAAGAACATTCAGATTCGGCGGCGAGGGTGTTGAAATTGACGGTGAGGGCGGGTTTACCATGCCCGAGCGGGTTTATACGGGCGAAGAACGCGAAATGATTATTCCCGTAGGACTTCCTGTTATGACTACAACCGACGGCGAAGAAACAGAAATTAAGCTCGAAAAAATCAAGGCAGGTTCGCTTATGATTATTAATCTTGACGAAGATGGGCAAACCGTTATCAAGGCGCAAACGGTTCCCGACATTATGGGCGGAGGAATCAGAGGCGGCGCAAGAGGAACAACAGGCGGACAAGGCGGCGGAAACGCAAGCGAATCGGTAATAACCATAACCGGTGATATGCGCGGCGGTGCCGCGGTCGGCGATTCGGTCAGCGACAATGTTTTTATATATATTGAACAATAAATCAAAGAATGGAATTGATAACAATGACGAATTTTCCTGTTATTGAAATGAATAATATCGTAAAAGAATACGGCAAAGGCGGCGGCAGGGTTCGTGCGCTTGACGGCGTGTCGATTCGTGTCGAAAAAGGCGAATTTGTCGCCATTCTCGGACCATCAGGTTCGGGCAAAACAACATTGATGAACATAATCGGACTTATGGATTCGTTCGACGAGGGTGATTATGTTCTCGACGGCGTTGACATCACAAAAGCAAAGGAACGTTCCTATGCAAAAATCCGAAACAGCAAAATCGGATTTGTTTTCCAGCGATTTAATCTAATACCCAAATATTCGGCGCTTTATAATGTTGCGCTGCCTCTGTTGGTTTCGGGTTCAAACTGGCGTCAAGCAAAGACAAAAGCCAAAGAGGTTCTCGAAATCGTCGGGCTTGCCGACAGAATGAAGCACAAACCCACGGAATTGAGCGGCGGGCAGGTTCAACGTGTCGCAATAGCGCGGGCGTTAGTTGGCGGTTCTCCGCTGATTCTCGCAGACGAACCGACGGGCGCATTGGATCGAAAAACAGGCATAGAAGTTTTGGAATATATGCAGAGCTTAAACCGTGAGGGAAAGACCGTGATAATGATAACGCATGACCAAAACATCGCCGACATGGCGCAGCGAACCGTACGCATTGAGGATGGAAAAATAGTTTAAGGGCTGATTTGTTTATGGAAAAAGGATTAATTCTTATAACCGACGACGAAAAGCGCATAGCTCGCTTGGTAGGCGACTTTCTTCGCGATGCAGGCTTCCAAACCTTGGAAGCATTCGACGGCGAGGCGGCGTTCGAGCTTTTCTGCGCCAACCAAAACAAAATATCATTGGTTATTCTCGATGTGATGATGCCCAAATCAGACGGCTGGGAAACGCTTAAAAACATCAGAAGCGTCGCACAATCTGAAGTTCCCGTTATAATGCTTACGGCGCGCGGCGAGGTTGAGGATCAGCTTGAAGGCTTTCGACGGGGCGCAGACGACTATGTGACAAAGCCGTTTTCGCCGAGCGTTTTGGTGGCGCGGGTTCAAAGCTTGCTCAAACGCATTAAAAAAGATGGTGAAACGGTCATTCAAACAGGCGAAGCAAAGATTAATATGCAAACGCGTGTCGTAAGCGCCTGCGGTATTGAACAAACTCTCACGCCGAAAGAATATGATTTATTGGCATATTTTCTCAACAATAAAGGCATTGCTCTTTCACGCGAGAAAATTCTAAACGCCGTTTGGAACTACGATTATTTCGGCGACATCAGAACGGTTGACACTCACGTAAAACAACTTCGCGCTAAACTTAACGAAGGTGCTTGTATTCAGACTGTTCGGGGATTGGGATATATTTATGTTTAAACCGACCGTAAGAAAAAAATTGTTTCTCATTTTGGCGGCGTTAATGCTGATGTTCGCGTTATCGGCGCGCTTTTTGTGCACATTTTTTCTTGAAAAATATTATATAGGTCAAAAAAAGAACGAGCTTATAAAAACTCTTCCAAAGGTTCAGGAAATGCTTAAACGCGGGGAAGAGTCGAGCGAAAACATTTTCACCTTGGAACGCGCCTCAAACATTTCGATTATCATCACCGACAACGAACACAAGCCGCAATATAACGTCGGAATAATCACGAGCATCGTGGATGACAGAGCCGAAATTCGCAACGGCGGAAAAGTGTTCGCCAGCGTTGCCCTCCCCTCTTTCGACCGCTATTTCAACGAATATGAGGGGAAACCCGTGTTTGTGAAAACAGCTCTTCCGTTTATTGAAAACGAACGAAGCTTTTTGAGCTTGGTCTCAGAAATAACGCTTGCCGACGGAAGCAGCGGGTTCGCTATTTTGCAAACATCTGTCTTCGCCATAAACGAAAACGCGGCTGTCGCGGCTGATTTTGTCGGTTATGTTTCGTTGGCAATTTTTTTGCTCGGCTTGCCTGTAATATTCTTTATTTCTCGCGGAATTTCACGTCCCATTATAAAAATTTCAGAAACAGCGCAAAAGATTTCATCTCTTGATTTTTCGGAAAAGTTGAAAATTTCCTCCCGCGATGAAATAGGCGGTCTTTCCGAGAACATAAACGAGATGTCGGAAACGCTTGAACAGACGATTAATCAGCTTAGAGAAAATCTTAAAACAAAGGAAAGAATCGAGGTTTTCAGAAAAGAATTCATCGCAAACGTGTCGCACGAACTTAAAACCCCGATTTCGCTTGTCGGCGGCTATGCCGAGGGGTTGAAGCTGAATGTTGACGGCGATGAAAAGGATTATTACTGCGATGTAATCATTGACGAAAGCGCGAAGATGAACAAATTGGTTCTCGAGCTTTTGGAGCTTTCACAAATAGAATACGGAAGTGTGGCGCTTGAACGTGAAAGCTTCGATTTGTCGTCACTTGTGACGACTCTTGCCGAGAAATACAGAATTTCTTTCGAGAAAAAGAATATTACACTCGAAACAAACACCTACCCAGATGTTTTTGTTTTCGCCGATCCCGATAAAATTGAAAGAGCACTTACGAATTATATTATAAACGCTCTTCATCACGCGCCCGAAAACGGAAAAGTTTCTGTCGTCGTAAAACAATGTGAGGAAAAGGCGGTCGTCCGAGTTTACAACGACGGCGCTCACATCGAGCACGAACACAAGGAACGCATCTGGCACAGCTTTTACAAAGCCGACGCTGCCCGAACCCGCGAATATGGCGGACAAGGACTCGGACTTTCCATCGTTCGCGCCGTTGTTGAGGCTCATGGCGGAAATTATGGCGTTGAGAATGTTGACGGCGGGGGTGAGTTTTTTATTGAGCTTTGATTTTATCTTTTACTTTCTCAATTTTATCGGTACAAAAATATCAAGCTGATGTTTGATGTCCTGGACGCTCGTCTAATTCAAGTCCGATTTTTTCTACTCAATTTTCTACCCAATGCCAAGTTAAACAAGCCTCCTCCTTTTCTACATCTCTGTCAAGAGTGTTTCAACAATAGAATCTTCGTTAATTCGTATTGTTTTGACCTCCTGCGGATTTAACGAAACGGCAATCTCACGGTTAAGCATCTCAAGCGATATATTTGTCTCTGTTTTGCGCCCTGCCGTTTCGACAACACGAATAATAACATCGCCGTAAGCTTCCGACGGTTGCTCTTCGGCAAATTTCAAAACCTGAACAATAATATTTTCGCAGGAAACGCTAATCCCCGAATAGCTTGCGGTAAGCGGACCGTCGTGGTGGGTTTCCGCAACAAGAATCGGTTTTTGATTCAAAACAGCGGCAGTTTTCACGATTTCTGACACGTTGTTTTGGTTGTAGGGCGTAAGAATATACTCGAAGTATTGTTCGCCCTGATCCTGATATTCAACAAATATATCTCTTGCCCCGAAATGGTCGGCATAACAAGCACTTCTTGCAATAATCATTCGCATGTCGGCGGAGTTTACCGAAAAACTGTATTTCGAGTCATTTATAAGTGCCAGTCCAAACCCTTTATTTTTGTCAAAAACACCCATCCACTCGTGCGAAGGTTCTTCACATCCGTCGGTTTTTTTGCAAATAAAACCGTAAGGCATTGAATACGCCGCCTCAGGATCGTTTATGTCAACAGGAAAAGAAAGTTTAACTATTTTTAATTTCTCGTGAAAATCAAGCTTGCAACTCACTTCCAATTCCTTGCTGTTCGGGCGCAAATAAAAATCTTGCGTAAAAACAGAATGCCCAAATCGGCTTTTCACGCGAATTCCGACACGAACAGGTCCTCGTTCCGTTACCGAAATTTCGGCGTCGGTGAACACGCCTATTTCCTTTTCAAACTTGAAAATAGCATGCGCCCACGTGTCTGAATCGTGGTCGTCAATGACTACAGGTTTTGCCATGGGCTGTCCTGCAAGCTCTCTGTTAAACTCCTTATCGTAAAAGCTTGTTATATATCCGCTGTGTCTGTCAAAAGCAACGCGAATGAGATTGTTTTCAAGAAAATCTTCGGCGACCGCCAATGTTTGTTCGGACACACATTCAAATTCAGGATCTCTGTAAACGTAATATGTAGCATAACCAAACGCGGGAATTTCCGCCTGAAAAAGCGAAACAAAGCAATCTGCGCCATTGGTTTGCTGACCGCGAATCGTTTGCATCGGAACATGCTCTCCTGCTTCGTTTCTGACGCAAGAAACAAGCGAACTCGTTTTCATAGCACATGAAACAGGGAAAGAATGCGGGTTGAACAGCACCACAGGCGAACCCTCGCCGCTTTTTTCCCATAAAATCCACCCGTTTTTTTGCGGCGGGG
>JGI994J12354_10004024_pt1 | contig 13416 bp, 8 predicted proteins | sample IntmicLarv3ML3BL_FD_12354 | JGI IMG/M metagenome (IMG submission 12354)
CTGGAAGATGTATTCTGGCATTTCCTTCTTCGAAAATGGTCTTTTTGACGGCAACCACTTCTTGACTAGATGCACCCCACTTGAAATCCGCTCACCTGTTTCACTATCCATTCTATCGGCACCACATACACAGATATCCGCTTCATCCTTTTCACACCGCTTATACAACTTTTCCAATGCATAAGGCATAAACAAATCATCGGCATCCCAGAAGACAACATACTTTCCAGTCGCTTTTGAAAGTCCGTTATTTCTGGCTACACCCGCATATTGATTCTTCTGCTCAACAACCAACACCCTTTTATCTTTCTGGGCATATTCCTTTAATATGTCTAAAGAATCATCACTTGAACCATCATCGACACATATGATTTCGATTTCTCTCAATGTTTGATTAATCACGGTATCGAGTGTTTCCCTCAGGAATTTTGCGCTATTATACACTGGCATAATTACTGATACTCGTACTGTCTTGGTAGCTTCCATAGGTTTTTATATCCCTTCGCTCTGTCTTTGACAGTTTAACTTCATTTTAATTACCATCTTACATTTTAGTATAGATAGGCACTTTTGCCAACCCTTTTCCCGTTTAGCATATAACTTCGCAGGCCGAAGTAAATGAATAAATTACTTTTTCTGTTACTTTTTGCCCCGTCACTCTCTCTAGTGCTTCAGCATAATATTCAAGTTGCTTGCCGTATTTCTCCGCTAGCATTGCTTCTTGACCAACTATTACCTTATCGGTTTTGTAGTCAGCGACTACTATTTTATCGCCTTCGAAGAAGAATATATCGATAATACCCTGAACTAGAATTGTATCTTCATCAGAAAATCTAGCATCTTTTTCACTTGCCGGAACACTCATCACAAATGGTTGCTCTTTGTGTAGGCAATTATTGATTGCTGCTGCTTTCATCCTCTGTCCCAATTTGGAGTTAGCAAATAACCAAATATCTTCAATCGAAACTATGCTTTTAGTTATCTCATCAATTTTCTTTTCCTCGTAAAGTTTCTCTAATTGACTGGCTATTTGTTCTTGGCTTTCAAGCTCAAGGAAATTCAAACATTCCATCACGCGATGATATGCCGTTCCACGTTCGGCACCAGACAATTTCTCCTCTTTCTTTTCGATAAAGTTAGGAATCATCGGAATAATATCCGCCTGATAAGACGTTCCTTCTTCTGTCTCTGCACGCTTTAAATCTGCTTTAAGCTCTGAAACAGTTGTCTTTACAGGCACTTCAATCTGACTTTCATATGGATAAACAAAAGAAAATTTACCGCTTAGCTCATCTTGAAAGCTTTTGTCTACTATTGGTGTTTGTTCCAAATTAGTCAAAAGTTTCTTATTAATATCTTTTTGCACCTGTCGCACCACTGCTTCTTCCACCAATTCTTCTTGTGTAACTAAGCGTATTGCAACTGGTGTCTTGTCTAAAAGCCTTGGATGTTCTATCTCGTATCGCTGATAAAGTTCGGTAAATGAATCACTTTTCGCCAATGCTGGTAATACCCATCCCCAATAATCACGTGCTTTTAGCCGCGTTACATAGGATAAATGCTTCTGTTGCATCCGTGCTATATTGGCGCAACTTATAATTCTGCGCTCAAGATGCTCCACCATTCCCGTCATAATTAACTTTTCTTTGGCACGAGTTAGCGCGACATAAAGCACTCGCATTTCTTCGCCCAAACTTTCCGCCACTGTCTGTCGCTTGATTACCTGCTTTAGCAGTGTCGGAGCTTTAAGCCGTCGTGTTGGTTCAATATATTCGGTGCCGATTCCATAATCTTGATGAAGAACTATCGTCGCCGAACTATCTCTTAGGTTGAACTTCTTGCCCATCCCCGATACGAAAACTATCGGAAATTCCAACCCTTTGCTCTTATGAATACTAATAATGCGAACAGTGTCATCATTCTCACTGTTGACATTTACTTCACCAAAATCAACGCTATACTTTTGCAAGTATTCAATATAGCGAATAAAGTTGAATAATCCTCGATAACTTGTTTGCTCGAACTCAATCGCCTTTTCAATTAACATATTAATGTTCGCACTACGCTGGTTGCCTGCTGGCATAGCCGTCACGAATCGACCGTACTCTGTCATCGTCAAAATATCTCGAATCAATTCATGAATTGGTGTGTATGCTACTTTGCCACGCACTTGATTAAAGATATTATAAAAGCCTCTTAATTTTTCATATAGAGTATCGTCATCATGCTCTGATGCCACACTTTCACTGTCTTGATATTCTTCACAGTACCTTTTACATCCTTCGTAAATCCTGTCTTTAGGATACATACTTTTTATCGTTGCTAGCTCGCTAACCGTACAACCAACAATCGGCGAACGCAAAATGGCCGTGAACGGAATTTCTTGCTGTGGGTTATCACAAATGTGCAAATAGTTTAAAACCGTCGCTACTTCTATCGCCGAAAAGTATCCACTCTTTGACATTACATGTGCCGGCACTCCTTGATCTCCTAGCACTCGCGCAAAAGTATCTCCCCATCCTGTAATCGTTCTCAATAAGATGACGCAATCACTATAACGTGCTTTTCTATAGCCATCTATCGCCTTGTCGAAAACTTGCGCCTTACCGACTATCTCATGGATTCGATTAGCCACCATGCGTGCTTCTATCTCTTGGGCGTTGATACCTTCTTCATCTTTAAGTAGTTGCCCCTCTTTTTCCATCAACAAAATTTCACTTGTTGCGGCGCTGTCCGTTTCTTTGAATTTTGCACCTACGTACAGAGCCGCCTCATCGTTATAAGTGATGCCCCCAAGTGACTCTTGCATAATTTGATAAAAGAGGTAGTTGACCGTTTCTAGTACTTCTCCTCTACTACGGAAATTTTTGTGCAGGTCAATACGTTGACACGGACTTTCTTCTTTCGTATAGCTTGAGTGCTTTTCCATAAAAAGTTCTGGACATGCCAAGCGGAAACGATAAATACTTTGCTTAACATCTCCTACCATGAAAATATTATTTTTGCCCTGATGTTCTCGCGAAACACTTTTTAGTAGCATCTCTTGTACGCGGTTACTATCTTGATACTCATCAATTAATATTTCCACAAAGCGTTCACTTAACTCGCACGCTGCCTGACTCGGCTTGATATCATCACCGCCATGCTCTATCAAGATATCAAGTGCCAAATGCTCCATGTCAGTAAAATCTAGGATATTTCTCTGCCGCTTCTTCTCAACGAAACGCTCCATAAATGCCTTTGTCAATTCCGCTAATGTTGCCACTACTGGATAGCATTTATCAAGATTGCCCCATACCTCTTCGGCAACCGTATAAAAGTACAGTTTTTCAATAGTCCCTAAAATGTCTTTTAGTTCTTTTCGCTGTGTTTTAACTTGTTCCTTCTTCTCCGGCGATACACCCTCGCCTCGCTTTGTTGATAGTCGCTGCCACTTGTGTCCTCTTAAAGTGGCACCAAATTTCTCGTAGTCGCCACCACTAGATAGTAACATCATCACAAGTTCGCTATCATTGAGTAACGCCTCGACATACATATCGGGGCCATCAATTTGATTACTTATCTCTAGATTCTGCTTGGCTAAAGCCTCGACCTCTTGCAGATTTAGATTGATATCTTGCCACATCTTCTCAAGCCATTCTCCACCTTGGCTATCCTCACGATAGGACATCACACATTCATCTAGCCACTTTGCTGGCCACGGATGACTCATCGAAAAATCGTAAAGCTTTAGAAGCACTTCTTCGATGTTTGCATCATTTTTCCCTGTTGCATACCATTCGATGAAAGTCTCAAATTCTGGCTGTCCAACAGCATAATATTCTTCTAATACTTCCCTAACTACTTCTGCTTTTAAAAGCTTTAATTCTCCCTCATCCGCAACGCGATAACCAGGGTCCAAATCTATCAGATGGAAATAATTCTTGATTACGTAAGCACAAAATCCATCGATTGTATTAATCTGTGCGTTATGAACAAACGCCGTTTGACGCTGTAGATGTTCATTTTCAACGTCGTTTTTTAAGCGTTCTTCTAACGCCACTAATATTCGCTCCTTCATCTCTGCTGCTGCTGCTCTAGTAAAAGTCACAACCAAAAGCTCATCAACATCTATTGGCTTTTCGCCTTCAGTCACCATCGTCAAAATGCGTTCTACCAAAACAGCCGTCTTACCCGAACCTGCGGCAGCGCTAACTAGCATGTTGCGGTCACGAAGTCCTATGACATCTTTTTGTTCATCAGTCCACTTAACTGTCATCTTGGCTCCTCCCCATCCATCTGCTGCCACAAAGATTCCTCTTCGAATTGTGACAACCGTCGATATTCATATCCACAAATACGCTCATCAAAACCACAGACAACTTTATAGTCACAGTAGGTACAAGCATTCTTCTTGTTTAGCTCGTATGGATTGATTGTTGCTTCTCCACTGATAATTCGTTCTCCGATTGATTGAATCTTATCATTAACATATTTTGATAATATTTTGAACTTTTCCCCGTCAATAACGGATGAGCCTCTTGCAAAATTACCGTCTTTGCTATATTTTACTGGAATTGCAAACGACTCTTTGTTTCCATTTGCCAGTGCTTTGTCTAGATGTTCAATCACTTCTGGTTCTGCTAAGACCAATCCATTCATCTTTAAATCTTTCAAAATTTCACTTCTTAGTACGGCGTCATCCTCGCTACCATTACCATCAACCATTGGATCCTTGATATTGTAATAGAAGATTCCCGCTGGTTTGACTTCCTTGTCGCTGTGTTTCTTTTGCTCAAGTTCCATGGCAGCGTTTAGATACACCACTAGCTGCAGCTGCAACCCGTGATATAGTTCAACCAAATCAAGTGATTTATTGCCTGATTTGTAATCAATTATTTTGACATAAACTTTGTCCGCCGTTTCGCACACATCCACTCGGTCAATACGACCACGCAACTGCATCGTTGCTTCTTTAGACAGGTCAAATTTAACCGCCGCCAAATCTTCATTCATCGCAAATGAAATTTCAATTCCACCAGGTTTAAAGTCTCCGCACTTTACTTGCTCTTGTAACGCCCATACGGTTCTTCGCATAATTCGTTTGACGCGGTTGGCCATATACTTGTTACGAGCACTGCTATCGATAATAGTATTGCCGTAATCCGTCATCACATCATCTACACAATTTTCAATTATGTTGTCACGATATTCATCAGAAATATTTTCTAAATCCTTTTGCTCTTGCTCAAGTCTTTTGGCGAAAATCTCTAGCGTCTCATGCATAACATTTCCCATGTCCATGGCGTTAAATTCATATTGACTTCTCGCCCTAATGCCAAGTCCATATTCTAGAAAATGGGCAAATGCACACGCGGAAAACAGCTCTAGCCTAGTGGCACTATTTTTTAGCACATCCCCATATAGCGCTCTTGCAATACTTTCTTCAATCACATCATCAGGGTTTTGATAAAAAGCAGCTTGCAAAAGTCTTGATGCTGTCTCTTTATATGTTGGATTGTTAAAAAACCACTGAAAAAGCTGTAATGCCTTCTCACTATCATCACCTGCTGCAATATTTCTTACCACATCTGCCAATACATCTATACCCTGCCTTAGACTCTCTATCGTTTCAATTAGCGGCCTATCACCAATCTCTTCTATCTTGATAGTCGGAAATAACTTGCAAATCATAAAAATCAAATACGCTGGAGTGTTGCTTGTTCCCGAAAGACTTGATTTTGAATAAGACAAGTACAAGTCTTGCGACGGCTTTGTCATATTTTGATATAGGTAAAATCTTTGAATGTACATATTTTCACGAGCTGATGGTGATAAAGGTTCTTCATTTTCCTTTAGGAAATTACGCTCATTTTCCGAAAGAATCCCACCTTTTCCTGCCGTTTGTGGGATGATTCCATCATTAACACCCACAAAAAATAGCACCTTAATATCACTTAGGCGTGTTCTCTCAATGTCACCGATGATAATACGGTCTGCTGATGGCGGAATGATGCCTACTTTACTCTCGGCAAATCCCGTTTCCAAAATCTGTTGGTAGTCCGCGCGTGAGATTTTTTCTTCGCCCAAAACCTCCACTAACTTGTCTAACAAATTCATAATAATACCATATATCTGTGCATATTCTTTGACTATTGCTGCTTCCCCTTCTTGAGCGAAATAGTCTTCATAGACTTTTAACTTTTCTTGGACTTGGCTTTTGACAATAAATTCATATAAACTTTCAGTTCTCTTACGAACAGTTACATTTTTCTCCGAAAAACTCTCAACAAATTCGATGACTTCTGCTAACAGCTGCTCTCTAACACTATTTATCTCTGTAATCTTGGCTTTATCCATCCCTCGATAAGTTCTCGTCCATGACTCCTGCCACCTGCTTTTGCCACGAATTCCTAGCGCAATCACGTAGTTTTCTAACATGTCAATATCTTCGGTAGCAACATCACTCATCCCACTACGAAGATAACGAAAGACACTTTCGTAGCTCAGATTAGATACCGCCATATCCATTACTGCTCGCAGATACTCTACGAATGGATTCATCAGTATCGAATGTGTTTGGTCCAAGAAGTACGGAATATTTTCACGCTTTAAGATTGGCACAAGCTGTTCGCCATAACCACTCAAATCTCCCGTCATAATTGCGATTTCACGATAGCGCAAACCCCTCGTTTTGACTAAGCGATGGATTTTCTCTACAACATTTTCCACTTCACGAGATGGGTTTTCCGCTTCTGCAATGTGGATTTCTTCCTGTTCCTTCTCATACTTTTCAAATGGATATCTAAACAAATTCTTCTCCAAGTGATACAGCGCTTTACCTATCTCTAGTCTGCTTCCCTTGGCTTCGTCTATCCAGATATCTTGTTCTACTTCGACATTCTCCGCATGGGCCATAGCGGTAAAGCTTCTCTTCATCTCTTCGCTCATACTAAATAGATGATGATATGAATTATGCTTCGCCCCCTCTAATCGCTCATCCAACGTTACGTTTAAGTAAACTTTCGGACAAGTTCTCAACAATTTCCTAAGCAACTGATACTGAACTGGCGTAAAGCCCGTGAAACCATCCAAAATAATGGTACTGCTAGACACTTTTGCTGATTGCTCTATCAAACCACTTAGCACCTCAAGCACTTCTTCCTGCGTAATATTGCGGTCTTTTAGATAGTCAGTAAAACCTCCATAAATCGTCTTAATATCTTTTAGTTTGTGGCAAAGCATCTGCTTGCCCTGCGCTTTTTCAATCAACCGTTCTACGTCATTTGGAGCAATTTGATATTGCATAAATTCCGAAATCATTGATTTCATTTCGGCAATATATCCTGCCTTTTTCATGTTTTTGCCAAGAATACCCAGTTCCCTCTTCTTTTCTTGAACTACTCTTTGTAGCACAAAAGACTTCCCCGTTTCTTCCAAAAGGGGCGGACAATTCTCTCCCACTTCTTCGAAAACGCGATAGGCCAGTCTTGCAAAACTCAAGACATCAATATTCATAATTGTTCGAGCCGGGTGCATATCCACGAGTTGTTTCTGCGTCTGCATCGTAAATTGCTCTGGTACTATCACAAGATAATCATTTGTTGGATATTGCTGTGATTCGGCAATTATTTTTTGATAAAGCGCACGCGACTTATCAACTTGTGAACTACCCAAAATGAACTGTAAAGACATAATTTCTCCTATAAAATCGACACTGCCACTGGCAATGCCGATTCTCTATTTTTATTTATAGATTATCCAACTCATCCATCCAAACTCTTACTGCTGCATCGCTAGGCATCCGCAAGTCACCACGTGGTGAGACAGCCACACTACCAACCTTTGGTCCGTCTGGCAAACAAGAACGTTTGAATTGCTGTGAAAAGAATCGCCAGTAGAATTTTTTGAGCCATTTTAAAATCTCTTCTTTATTGTATTTACCTGCAAATGTCAGACACGCAATACGATATACCTTAGCCGGTTCATAACCTTTTCTAAGGATATAGTACAAGAAGAAGTCATGCAACTCATATGGTCCCACCAATTCTTCGGTTTTTTGTGATATCTGGCCATCCTTTGGTGGTATTAGCTCCGGACTTACCGGTGTGTCCAAAATATCTGCCAACACTTTAGCTAGCTTCTTGTCACCACAAGTGTCTGCATAATAATCAACCAGATGTCTTACTAATGTCTTTGGTACGGAAGCATTGACTCCATACATCGACATATGGTCGCCGTTATATGTCGCCCAACCTAATGCCAATTCTGATAAATCGCCTGTTCCCACGACAAGCCCGCCCCATTGATTAGCCATGTCCATCAAGACCTGTGTCCGCTCGCGCGCCTGGGCGTTTTCATAGGTCACATCATGTGTTGTTAAATCATGCCCAATATTCTTCAAATGCAATGTTACCGCTTCTTTGATATTCACTTCAATCAACTCTGCTCCTAAACATTTGGCCAATGTGCAAGCATTTTGATAAGTTCTATCTGTTGTGCCAAAACATGGCATCGTTACTGCTTTGATATCTTTTCTTTTTAACCCTGCCAAATCAAAGGCTTTTGCGATAACTAAGATCGCCAACGTCGAATCAAGTCCACCCGAAAGTCCCAATACAGCCGTCTTGCATCCTACATGTTGTAATCGTTTTTTAAGTCCCATCGCCTGAATCATCAAGATTTCATCGCAACGATTAGCTCTCTCTTGATTGGAATTTGGCACAAATGGACTGCCCTCAAAATGTCTCGTCAACTTCGTCTCTACCATCTTTAACTTAAATGGTATGAATTCAAAATATTCCATACATTCGTTGGTAAAGGTATTCTTGCGCCGACGTTCGTTGGCAACGAAGTCAATATCGAGGTCTCCATAAACAGTTTCATTTTCGAACCTTTTCGCCTCGATGAGTAGCTTGCCATTTTCGGCTATCATGTTATGTGCGCCAAATACCATGTCCGTAGTTGATTCACCATCGCCTGCCGTTGCATAGATATATCCGCAAATCATTCGCCCTGATTGTCCACAAATCAAATCACGCCGATAGTCAGCCTTACCTGTCAATTCGTTTCCTGCCGATAAGTTCACTATCACCGTTGCCCCTGCCATCCCCATATCAACACTTGGTGGATGTGGTACCCACAAATCTTCGCATATCTCTGCACCAACTATCAATCGTGGCATATCTTCGCAAGCGAATAAGATGTCCGTTCCAAACAATATCTCTTGACCGCCTAACTCAACTTCACAATTATCTTGAGCATATGCCGCAAAATGTCTGCCTTCGTAGTACTCGGCATAGTTAGGAATATTGGTCTTTGGTATTATTGCTAGGATTTCACCACGGTTTAAAACTGCGGCAACATTGTAAAGTTCGCCATTTAACTCAAATGGCAACCCCACGAAAATCAGTGCATCAATCATCTTAGTATCACGTGCCAACCACAAAAGCTGCTCCTTAGCACTTTCTAGGAGTCTATCTTGCCAAAACAAATCTGCGCAAGTATACCCTGTAATGCACAGTTCCGGGAATACCATTATCTTGGTCCCTTGCTTTTTCATTTCTTTAGCGATTCTGCTAATCTCTGCGGTATTGTGAACACAATCAGCCACTAAAACATTTGGTGTTCCTGCCGCTACTTTGATGAATCCTTGTTTCATAATATTGCCCTCGCTTATCTACTTAATCTTAAAAGCTCCTTTAGCTCCGCTACGGAAAACTTATAATTGGTATTGCAAAAATGGCAATTCAGTTCAACTTCTTTGCCCTCATCAATCATCGCTTGTAATTCCTTTTTACCAACGCTGATTAATGCTTTTGCTACTCTTTGCTTATCGCAATTACAGTTAAACTTTGTCGGTACTGTATCGTTAATGGTCAAATCTAATCCGCTAAGAAGCTTTTCCAGAATTCCTTCAGGCGTTAGCCCTGCTTCAAAAAGGTCTGTCACTGATTCAATTTCTTGTAAGTTCTCTTCTAGCTTAACAATAGTGTCCTCTTCGGCAAAAGGCATAAGTTGAATGATGAATCCACCTGCCTGTTTAACCGTGTTGTCCTTATTCATCAACACGCCCAATCCAACTGTCGATGGCACCTGCTGACTATTTGCAAAATAATATGTCAAATCATCGGCAATCTCGCTAGTTTGTAGCATCGTTTGCCCCGTGTATGGTTCTTTCATTCCTAGATCCATAATAACATTCAAAAAGCCAACGCCTACCGCCGCGGCAACATCCAGCTTACCCTTAGCATTCGCTGGTACGCTCACCGAAGGATTCCCCACGTAACCTTTGACATTACCCTTACTATCGGCTGTAACAGTAATTCCATTGATTGGTCCACCTGACTTTATCTGCAGCGTTAAAAGGTTTTTATCACCTTTCATCATAACACCCATCATCGCTCCTGCACTTAACAATCGGCCTAATGCCGCCGTTGCTGTAGGACTTGTATTATGCTTTTCTCTAGCTGTTTCTACCATGTCTTTTGTATATGTAGCGAAAGCTCTAATCTGCCCTTTGGCCGCTGTCGCTCTTACTATGTAGTCCATAATATTCACTCCTTCTTTCATATGTTTATAGTACCATTTGCACCACAAAGGTACAATAGCAATTTCCTCTTGTTTTTCCCTAGTTTATTGATATACTATAAAGAATGGAGGAATCACAATGATTACATTATTAAGCAATTTATTTATCAAAGATAACAAGAATTACACTAATCCTACGGTTCGCCGTGCTTATGGCATCCTTGCTAGTATCGTTGGTATCGCTTTTAATGCTTTGCTATTTGCCCTAAAGTATTTCGCCGGGATTATATCTGGCTCAATCGCCATCACCGCCGATGCTTTTAACAATTTATCTGATGCTGGTTCTTCAATCATCACTTTGATTGGCTTTAAATTTTCAGGAAATAAGCCAGATGCCGACCATCCCTTTGGCCATGGCCGTATCGAATATCTTTCTGGTTTAGCTGTTTCAGCTGTTATCATCGTAATGGGCTTTGACCTCATCTTAACTTCACTTAGGAAGGTCTTCGCTCCTTCTGCAATTACCTTTAGCCGCACCACGGTTATAATTCTAATTATCTCAATTATAGTCAAACTGTATATGTACAAATATAACAAAAGCATCTCTCGTAAGATTAATTCTGCCTCCATGGGTGCTGTTGGTATCGATAGCCTTGGTGATGTAATTGCCACATCTACGGTATTAATTTCATTAGTAATATCGGTTTTTACCGACTTAAATATCGATGGTTACTGCGGTGTTGCCGTGGGATTATTCATCATTTATTCTGGTTATCAATCTTCAAAGGAGACATTAAGTCCGCTTCTTGGGCGCCCTGCTGACCCTGAATTAGTCAAGAAAATCGAGGATATTGTAATGGCTCATGAAGAAATATTAGATATTCATGACCTAATCGTTCACGACTATGGTCCTGGCCATCTGATTATTTCTCTACACGGTGAAGTCGATGGCAGTAAAGATATTTACCTTCTCCATGAAGCGATTGACAAAATAGAAAAAGAACTAGCTGAAAAGTTGGATTGCACTGCCTGTCTCCACATGGATCCTGTCGTTGTCGGCGACAAAAGAACTAATCAAATGCACACAATCCTTGCACATGAAATCAAAGCTATCGACCCTCGAATTACCGTTCATGACTTTCGCGTAGTCGGCAATGGCTCGGCTAGCAATTTGATTTTTGATGCTGTTGTTCCTTTTGATTTTGAGATGAACGATGATGAGTCTCGCCAGTGCATTGAAAACTTAGTAAAATCACTCTGGCCACGTTGTAATGCCGTTATCACTATTGACAAGTCTTACACTTAGCAACTACATAAATCCTTTCGCTATCTTCTTTTGGCTCATCAAAGGTCAATGCGTCATAAGTCGCTACAACGTCCATCTTTACTTTTGTCAGTAGTTCTTTTATCAGCGCCAATGAATATGCTCGTTGGTGATGGAGTTCTCTTTCTTTCTTATAAAGTCCATTTTCAGTTGGTATAAACAACGTTAAGTCATATTCATTAATTTGCTTTTCTTCGTCGTAGAAGTTTTCCCAAATGAAACTACCCTCTTCACGCTCTTCGGCAAATGTTGCCTCTCCCATTACTTCTTTGTATTTATAAATAGTGTTCAAATCAAAGATAAATACCCCATCTGGGTCAAGATAATTGTTTGCCAACTTAAATACTTTAAGCAAATCTTCCTCTGTCAAAATATAGTTCAGTGAATCACAAATGCTAACTATGCCTCTTACCGTTCCGTACAATTCAAATTCGCGCATATCTTGCAAAAGGTACAAAATATCGTTTCCCGATTCGATTTTCTTGGCTGTCGCAATGTTTAGCATCTCTGGCGAATTATCGACACCAATCATGTCATAGCCTTTATCTGCCAGCAGCTCTGTAATAGCTCCTGTTCCACAGCCAAGGTCAAGTACCAACCCTTTCCTTATACCGCTTCTAGCTAATAACTTCTCAACATAATCGCTCCATGCCAAGTAGTCAACATCGTCCATAAGGATATCGTAAATTTCAGCAAAATTCTTGTATGACTCCATCTATTTGCTCTCCCTTTCTTTACTAGTAGTAGTATAACATAAAATCAACAAATCCACTTCAATTTCCTATCAAACCAAAAAGAACCCACGCAACTTATCGCGTGGATTCTTGACATTTAATACCTCTTTTTAAAATCGTTTACACATCTGCCTTCCAAAGTCCATGAATATTACAATATTCATAAATCGTAACTGGTCCCTCGGAAACACAAAACTCTGCTGACGGGCTACCTAATGGATCAAGACTAACTCGCTTGGTCTGATTACCATGGGCAACTAAAATCCAGGCAATGTGGTGCTTTTCCATCATCGGATGTAACGTGCTACCCACTGTGACTTTTAGTTTTCCGTCTTCGAAAACTCCTACTGGAACATGCTTCTCTTGTGCCGCATCTTGAGTATTGGGAATCAGTTCAGTCATTGCTTTGCCGCAACAAGTCAACTCGCCGCCGCCTCGTTCAATCAATCCAACAATATTACCGCAAATCGAACATTTGTAAAAACTACGTTCATTTCCCATATGGATCACCTCTCTTTTCGATATGGCTTTATTAAGTTTGTTATAGTATAGTCCCTTTAGACACTCATTTCAATAGTAAATTATTGGATTAATAAAATTTATTTGTCGCCTCATCGTAGATGTATCCACTCAGTTCTAATTTCTCTCTCAATCCACCTTCATCAATCTGTAAATCCTCACATAATGCCTTTAGTGAGTCGTACTCATCGCGCAATTTCATGTTGATATAACTCAACAACATAGCTGGGTCGTTTGGTATCATACTATTTCTCCCTTGAGCAAGATATGTTTGTTCACACTAGCGGCATCTGCTAAAACTCTCCTTAGCGTCTCCCACTTATCAACATC
>JGI994J12354_10004025_pt1 | contig 13415 bp, 17 predicted proteins | sample IntmicLarv3ML3BL_FD_12354 | JGI IMG/M metagenome (IMG submission 12354)
ACACCTTGGGCGTTCTTTACATTGTTGAAAGCGGTGATAGTGTTCACACTATGCAGGACCTCCGCGGAAAAACGATTTACGCCAGCGGAAAAGGCGCGACCCCTGAATTCGCGCTGAACTTCCTCCTTACCATGTCCGGTATTGATCCGGCAAAGGATGTGACCATTGAATGGAAAACCGAACATTCTGAATGTGTCGCCGCCCTCGCTGCCAGAGAAAATGCGATTGCTATGCTCCCGCAGCCGTTTGTCACAACGGCGCAAACACAAAATGAAAACATTCGTATCGCTCTTGATTTGACAGAGGAATGGAATGAGAAAATGGCACTATCCGACACCGTAGCCCCCAGTACGCTCATTACCGGCGTTGTCGTAGTGAGAAAGGATTTTGCCGAGAAAAATCCTGAGGCAGTTTCTGATTTTCTTACTAAATACAAGGCGTCGGTTGATTTTGTAAATTCTGATACAAAAGCTGCTGCTGCACTCATTGAAGAATATGGTATTATTCCTTCTGCTGTCGCGGAAAAGGCACTACCCTACTGTAATATCACTTTTATCGAGGGCGAAGAAATGAAAAATCTTCTCCCCGGCTATTTAACCACCTTATTCGACCAGAATCCGCAGGCAATTGGAGGCGCGCTTCCCGAAGATGACTTCTACTACGAAAGATAAAANAAGAAAACNTAAAAATGTCCGTCTGTGGGCAATCGCTTTTTGGCTCATTGTTTGGGAATGTGCCGCAAGGCTNNTCAATCAGGANATATTTCTCGTATCTCCTCTTTCTGTCNTAAAAAAAATAGCCGAATTCATNATNACATGGGATTTTTGGAATTCTATTTTCTTTTCCTTATGGAGAATCNGNNNCGGNTTTCTTCTCGCNACGNTTCTCGGGATTCTTTTCGCGGGATTAAGTGCCCGATTCACGCGGATAAAAGAGCTTCTTTCTCCTTTTATCCTTATTCTAAAAGCAATCCCTGTCGCTTCCTTTATTATTCTTTCTTTAGTCTGGATCTCTTCAAAAAATCTCTCTGTTCTCACTTCCTTTATGATTGTTTTTCCGATTATTTATACAGGCATTCTGGAGGGTATTCAAAACACCGATCAAAAGCTTCTCGAAATGGCGGATGTGTTTCAAATAGCAAAAACAAAAAGATTTCGCTATATCTATGTATCACAAGTTCTTCCCTTTTTTCACGCTGCCTGCTCGGTAGCGTTGGGACTGAGTTGGAAAACCGGCGTCGCCGCAGAGATACTCGGCATCCCGGACGGCTCTATTGGTGAAAAGCTCTACAAGGCTAAAATCTTTTTGAATACACCGGATATATTTGCATGGACCACCGTGATTATTTTGGTAAGCTTTTTGTTTGAAAAGGTATTTCTTTTTTTTATCCGCCGGATTGTCTCGCGATTGGAGGCGTAAGAGTGAAAAAACGTCCGTCGGAGACCGCTTGTCCTTAGGTATCGCTCGCTCCCTGCGGAGATGGTTCCTCAAAAAGCTTATTCACTTCGAAAAGGCGTTGAGCGGTTCTTACGGTTGAAAATGAATTGATTATGCGTGAATTTGTAACGCATTATAACAGTGGAATGGAGGTCATTATGTTCAAAATTGAAAATCTTTCAAAATCATATGGGGAGAAAACCGTTCTTTCCCAATTTTCGGCAGTCCTCCCCGAAGGAGAAATCACCTGCCTCATGGGTGCATCCGGTTCAGGAAAAACCACCCTGCTTCGTATTCTCACGGGTCTCGAAAATAAAGATAGCGGAAGCCTTGAGGGTTTTTCGGGAAAGAAAATCAGCGTGGTTTTTCAGGAGGACAGACTTTGCGAAAACCTAAGTCCTATCGCCAATATTCGCCTATGCGCGCCCAATGACTGCAAAAAAGAGGAAATTCTCATGGGCATGAAGGCTGTGGGACTTTTTGACTGTGAAAAGCAGCCGGTTCGGGAGCTTTCCGGAGGCATGAAAAGGCGAATCGCCCTACTTCGCGCTTTGTTTTCTACTTACGATATTCTTTATTTGGATGAACCATTTCAAGGCTTAGACGAAGAAACAAAAAAATTAACCACACAGTATTTCAAAGAAAAAACGTCGGGGAAAACGGTATTTTTCATCACGCACAGCCTCGAGGAATGCAAAAGTCTTCCCGTCACCAATATTCTTCGCTTGCCCTAAAAACATCAGATTTTTTTCTCGTATAAAAAATACAAGCCTTTTCTCATCGCCATAACCCCCACGCCCTCATATCCAACCTTTTTATATAATAAAAGAGCGGGGCGATTCCCCGAAAATGTATCCAATCGAATACAGGAGATCCCTTTTTCCCGTAAAATATCTTCGCAAAAATACATAAGCTCTGTCGCGACCCCTTGTCCCTGCACAGACGGGTCAACACAAAGCCTATGAAGTACATAATAGGAATCAGACGGATATTTCCAGTCGCCTAAGGAGTAACCGCTGTATGGCTCCCGATTCAAAACGACCGCACCAACAAGCTTTTCACGCAGAATATATAAATACATATTTTGCTTTTCTATATCGCCCGAAAAAACTTCCCTTGTCGGATATTCCTCATCCCACTGAATGATACCCGCACGCTGCATACCCTTTACTACTGATTTATATAAAGAAACAATGTCCGGTAAATCTTCAAACTGCGCCTTTCGAATCAGAACCCCTTTTTTTCTTTGTTCCAAGGTTTCATAGGCTCTTTTCTCTTTAGCGTCTGGTATTTTTTCTTTTTTTTCCACAAATGCCACCGTTAAAATATCTTTTTACACGAAAAGGAATGAATACGGATTCTCATGCCATTTTACGATTTTTAGAAGGTCCTCAAAAGAAAGCCAAACGGTCGCCGTGTTCTCGTTCGGATGAACGCCGATACAGGCTTCCTCTTTCAAATCCTCATCAAAAATGACCTCTACCGCGCGAGCTTCATCATACAAAATCCCCAAGGGAGAAACAGAACCTTTTTTCAAATGAAGATATTTTTCCAGACGTTCCTCAGAAGCAAAGCTCAAACGCGTTGAACCGATTTTCTCTCCCAAATCACGCAGATTCACGGTCTTATCTCCCGACAAGACAACCAAAAAATGTCGTTTCCCCTTACTATCCCGAAGAAAAAGATTCTTGACGATAACGCCTTTTTTGAAAAGAGGCAGCGCCTCTATTTCTTCCATCGTAAAAGCCGCCGGATGCTCGTCTAATGTGTAGGATATTCCAAGCGTATGAAGGATATCCAGAACTTCCTTTTGCATAAATATGAATTACCTCACCGTATTTTCCAAAGAACCAATTCCCTCGATTTCAACCACTACCGTATCACCGGACTTCATAGGCCCCACCCCTGAGGAGGTTCCGGTAAGAATCACATCGCCCGGATAAAGCGTCATATAGGAGGACAAATAACTCACAAGCATTTCCGGCTTAAACAAAAGATACGAGGTATTCGATGACTGCTTCACTTCCCCGTTCAAAAGCGTCCTTATTAAAAGATTGGAGGTATCCAGCTCTGTTTCAATCCAAGGACCTAACGGTAAAAAAGTATCAAACCCCTTTGCCAAAATCCACTGACCGTCCATGGGCTGCAAATCTCTTGCCGTGACATCATTGGCACAGGTATAACCGAAAATATAATCCTTCGCCTCATCCTCTGAAATATTTTTGGCGGTTTTCCCAATCACAACTGCCAGCTCCCCTTCAAAATCCATCCGATCACTGATTGGCGGATGAATAATAGCTCCAAACGGCGGCAAAAGAGTAGTTTCCGGCTTCATGAAAATAACCGGAGAATCCGGAATTTCTTTATCGAATTCATGTATGTGGTCAAGATAGTTGAGACCAACGCAAAGAATCTTTGACGGAGTACCCGGCGTCAAAAGTGAAATATCTTCTTTTTTTCTTTTTTCTCCGGTTTTTGTAAAGCCCTCGGAAATGTTACCGTCACAAATCCATACGTCATCACCTTCTACCACACCCCAAGATGTTTCTCCCTGATATAAAAAATGAATATATTTCATATGTACACCTCTCTTTTTATAAAATACGTTGTTTTTGATTGTAGAGCCTTTTTCGTTTGTCTGTCAATAGATAGACAGCACATGGCTAAAAAATCCGGAAGGTGATAAAATGAAAATAGAGTAAATTTACAAATGAAAAGGAGATACGTAATATGAACTATCCGCCCATCCCTTCTATCCCTTATAATCCTACACTAAGCGGAATTGCAGAAATGCTTCCTGAGATTGTATATTCCACCGCAAATGAAAAACCGCTGAAGCTTCACATTCTCTCCCCATGGAGAAATAAAGAAGAAGAAAAAGAGCCGCCGAAAAATCCCCTGATTGTCTTTATTCAGGGCAGCGGCTGGACATCGCCTAAAACATATTATGAGATTCCTCAATTGAGTGAATATGCCAGAAAAGGATATGTTGTCGCCACCGTTTCCCACAGAAACAGCACAGAGGGGCATCCATTTCCCGCCTTTTTGCAGGATGTAAAAACCGCGATTCGTTTTCTTCGGAAAAATGCTTCTGAATATGGAATTGACCCGAATCGGGTTGCCGCATTCGGAACCTCATCGGGTGGAAATACAGCACTGCTTCTCGGCATCACCGGAGATGATCCGGCTTTCCAAACGGCTGAGCATGCCGAATTTTCCGATTCTGTAAAAACAGTCATAAGCTGCTTTGGACCTACAGAGCTTCTTCGCCTTGTCGATGAGCGCATCAAAAACAATCAGGGTGCCGCAAGTAATGCTAAAAACATTCTTTATCATCTGTGTGGAGGACCCGCAGAAGAAAATACCGAGATTCTTCGCGCCATGAGCCCTTACTGGCTGTTGGAAGAAGGAAAAGAATATCCTCCGTTTTTCCTCCTGCACGGTGACGCAGATCCCGGTGTTCCTTATTCTCAAAGTGAAATCATGTATCAGAAGCTTTTGGATTATAAAGCAGACGCGCAAATGCTATGTATCGAAAATGGCCCGCATGAAGGCTCCTTCTGGAGCCAAGAGGTTCATAACAGAGTACAGGCATTTCTCGAAAAAACTCTTTAATAAAGTCTTTTCATAGCTACAAGCTCTTTTTACCACTCCTATGTTAGCGGTGTGTAAGAAGAGCTTTTTTGGTACACGCTTCGTATCTTTTTTCTATTTTTTTCCAATCCACTAGCTGAAAAAAATCCCGAATATAGTCACATCTTTTGTTCTTATATTTCAGATAGTACGCATGCTCCCACATATCCAACGCAAAAATCGGAGTCCACTCGCCTTTAGAAAGATATAATGGATTTTCATAGTTCGGGGTGCTTTCGAGGCGCAAATCGCCATCCTTATTGACAGAAATCCATATCCATCCCGACCCGAATTGTGTCGCTGCCAGAAGCGTTATTTTCGTCTTTAGTGCCGAAAAGCAACCAAAGCACTTTTCTATTTTTTTCAAAAGGCTGCCTGTGGGAACGCCGCCTCCTTCCGGTGACAAAATATCAAAAAACAGTGAATGGTTATAAAAATTGCCCGCAAAATGAATGATGGCGGAACGCTGATAATCATTTTTTACGCTATCTGCTTTTTGAAAAAGCTCTTCTATGCTTTCACTTTCAAACCCCGCGTTCTTCATTGCGTCATTTAGCCTTTTTATATTTTCTTCATAATGATTCTCATAATGTGTCTCTACTGTCGAAGCATCCATAAAAGGTTCCAAATCAAAATACCCATACAACAAATTCTTTTTTCTAAACATATTTACCTCCATTATTATTTGTAATTTTTATCACATTATAACAATTACAGTATTTATCAAAATGTACAATTCGTAAACAATTAGAAAACCAATCGTTTTTTTCTATAATAAAAAATACCGCTTTTCCTTTAGAAAATACTGTGCTATAATTCCGACGGAGTTGTCCTCATTTGATCATGTTCGACCACGATTTTAAGGGAAATGTTTGATTTCTATTTGTATGAAACTAATAGTAAAACCATACTGTCAATTTGCCTGTCAGAACACAAACATTTTCCTTAAAATTTCAAAACCACAGAAAGAAAGCTTTTGTGGCGTCAGTGAGGATGATAACGACGCAGATGCGCGAAAAGATTCTCTCTGGAGCGTATTGTACATAGTCAAATGAGGGTACCAAAAGCTAACTCAATATATTTTATGAAAGAAGGCGAGAAAATGATTAAGACTGTCATCTATGGATTTGGAAATATCGGACGTTTTGTATATGATGCTTTATCGGAAGGTAAGGATTTTGAAATATCCGGTATTGTGAGTAAGAGCTATCCTGATACCTCCTATAAAGGTATTCCGGTAGTAAAAAGCATCGATGATATCAAAAATATTCAGGTCGCTGTTTTGTGCTCAGGAAGTATGGATGTTCCGGATATTGCTGCCGCACTATTGGAAAAGGGTATCTACACCGTAGATAGCTTTGATATTCACGGTGATATCGTGGATGTGAGAAAGCGTCTTGCCCCGATAGCCGAAAAAAATGGCGTGAGTGCCATTATGGCGGCAGGCTGGGACCCCGGTTCTGACTCTGTGGTTCGCGCTTTGTTTGAAGCTATGACACCCAAGGGCCTTACCTACACCAATTTTGGTCCGGGTATGAGCATGGGACATACGGTAGCCGCCAAAACAATAAAGGGCGTAAAAAATGCTCTTTCAATGACCATACCCCTCGGTACATCTGTTCACAGAAGAAATGTTTACATTGAGCTCGAGGATGGTGCAGATTTTATGACCGTTTCTCAAAGCATTAAAAATCACCATTATTTTTCCCATGACGAAACACATATCATGCAGGTAGAAAGCGTGGACGATGTAAAGGATATGGGACATGGCGTTGACCTCACGAGAAAGGGTGTTTCCGGTACTACACAAAACCAGAATCTTCGCTTTACTATGAGCATCAACAACCCTGCGCTCACCGCGCAAATTCTGGTAAGCTGCGCTAGAGCTGTTATAAAGCAAGCCCCCGGCTGCTACACACTTATTGAGATTCCTCCGATTGACCTTCTGTATGGAGATAAAGATGACCTGATAAGAAGATTGGTATAAGAAAAAAGAGGCGGAATCAAAAAACTGATTCCGCCTCTTTTTTTGCCACATAAATGGATTCTTACTCCGTCTCGTTTTCCTCTGGAGCTTCCGCAGGCGAATGAACACCCTGCGAGCTGAAAATATAGCTAAAAATCGTGTTTGTGCCTTGCCGAAGAAAACGGCTATGTAAACCGTTTCTGCTTTGCCGAGCGGAGACGGTTGTTACTTTTCAACTATTTATTAATAATATTTGTAGAAAACATCTTCAAATTTCTAAGAATGACTATAGCACATAGAACACCGCCAATAATACAGCCTATAATGTAAAACATGATACCTTCACGCTCAACAAGCAAAAGCATTGAGCAAATATTAATCATAAAATGAAAAACCACTACAGGAAGCAAGCTTTTATCCGTTTTAATGTAAATCCATGCCATTAAGATAGAAAATTCAACACATAATAAAATAAATAAAAGATAGCCAAGCAAACCAAACATTGGGATTTTACCAAAATGCCATGCTCCCCATAAAAGCCCTGTAAGTATTGCGCTTATAAGTAAAGATTTTTTCTCGTAAAAAGCGGATAACAAAAAACCATTCCAACCAACTCGCTCGCAAAAACACCCGACAATAGAAGCGACTATCGCCACGAGTAAAGATATATTTAAGCCATAACCATTTGGTACATATGGCTTATTCAAAAAGGATAAAACCATTGAACTGCAAAATATTATAACGATAGGTATAACTATAGAAATAGCTATCCACTTCACTTTTCCACGGACAGCAATACCCCATTTTAATTCCTTAAAAACCGTAAAATCTTTCATAAACACGCAAAGTAACAAAAGACCAAGCAAAGGTGACGTTTGAATAAATACCAAGGCAATAATATTTAATTCATCAAGTAATGCAGAACTGATGCCGCCGCTGATTACTGAAAACAATAACGTAAATACATAAAACCATATAATATTATATTTTTTCATATTATGTTTCCTTTCCTTTTTTTATCATTTATATTAATACAACAAAACCAAAAACCGCCGCTTCTGCCACGCCACATGAATGAATTCTTACTCCGTCTCGTTTTCCCCCGGAGTTTCTTCCGGTGCTTCCACAGGCGGCGGTTCTGTCGGTACAACTTCCGGCGGTGGTTCCGGTGTCGGCTCCGGCACTACCACAATTCCCGTTTCCTTATCCATTTCATAAATCACGCCGTCCGGTCCAAGTACACCAATTTTGACTTTTTCACGAATCGGCACATAATACGAATCCGCAACCTTTTCTTCTCTTATAAGAACACCATCTTTATAATATCTTTTATAGCTTGTTGTGCTGATTTCATTTCTGGCGTGTATTTCAATTTCCTTTCTCCCAAAAGGCAGTTCTGGATCAGCTTCGAAAATCGGATCTTTCGGCGGATTTTCCAAATTTATAACACTTTCCACTCTAATATTCATCCCATCTTCAATCGGACGGCCATAGAATTCCACAATAACATCAGGTGCCTGATAATACGCTCGAATTGCAATTGGATATTCCGTATTATTTGTAAAACGAAATTCCGGCCCGCCCCAAGAAACCGTCGCGTCCGTACCCTTATGGGGAAGATAATCACTTGGCCATGTGTGAGGAAATCTGCTATTGATTTTCAAATCAGCCTTTAATGCTGTAATATAAATCATAGAATTGACCTGGCAAATCCCGCCACCTAGTTCCTTTGTCGGCTTTCCGTCCAAAATCGCACCGGCTTCTCTAAATCCTCTTTCCTGCGTTCTTTGACCGACCACCATATTGAAATCGAAAAAAGCACCCGCTTCAATAATCATCCCATTAATCATTTCACAAACCAGCTTGATATTATGCGTTCTGTCAGGGTCATCCTCACAGGTAGAGACAGACTTATTGATATACTGTACTGTGTCGTCAAGCATTGCTTCTGTGATTTTGGGTGCTTCCGGTTGTGCATTTACCACAATCACTGCACTATATGATTTTTCTTCTAAAAGTGACTTCAACTTCGTGACCGCTGCCGTCACATCAAGGAGCAATCCGTCTTCTTCTTTTTCATACGTAAAAAGAATATTCTTCGTATCAAAGCTCTTTATAGAAGCATTTTTCACCGGAACTTCTTTTCCTAAAAGAAATCTTTCGAAAATACTCTCCATCCGAGAAATATCATAAGAATATGTAAGAGCTATATATTTAGGATTCTGCTGTAAGTCAAGATATTCCGCATATTTTCTCGAAAGAACAATATCCGCTTTCATCTCTTCTGAAAAACTATCGTCTAAATTTGACATATCATCCACACGTGCAAATAGAAAAACCTCTGAAATGACAAATTCTAAATTTGAATGAATTGTAATCTCTGAAAAATCTACCAGATGCCTTTCGGCGTTTATTTCAATTTCATAAGAAAAGTGCGGAAAACGATCATCATTCTCTTTCGAAAACAAATCGCGAACCTCTTCCTTTGTCTTTCCCGAAATATCCTTTCCGTTCAAAAAAATTCCGGAATAAAAAGTATCTACCTCTAATAAAGAAAGAATCTCTTCTCTTGTTTTTCCTTTGAAATCAATTTCTGTAGAGGACTGCGACCCTTCATTATTATTCACCACCACAATGATAATTCCTATCACTAAAGTCAAAAAAAACAGCATCAAAATCAATCTATTTCTTCTTTTTTGCGCCAATTTCTTTTTTCTTCTTACATTTCTGCGATCCATTTTCGTCCTCATCCCCTAAAAATCATTGAAAATATTTTACCATGAATTTTATTATCATACTATGGAAAATTGATTCATTTCAAGGGAAATATCAGAAAATATTAATAATAAATATTAGTAAATATATTCATTTGATAAATATGCCTTTTATATAGTAGTGTTTTCAAATTTATCATTTCTGATTCGGCACGTATTTTTCCAATATTTCCAGAATATCCGTTGTATAAATATTTCCGCCGAGAACATCGCCATTCGGGTCAACACAAATAGATTTAACATCATATGGATCATCAGAATACGGATTCACGTGCGGAACACTTGCATCAAAGTATTCGCTCAAATAAGTAAGCGCGTTACCTTTAGGAAATATCACGTTCCCATTAGAGGGCAAAATGCCAATCGCGTTAAACTCCGACAGTATTTCACGGGTTCTACAGTTGAATGGATTATCTGCGACTTCGCTGACAAGCCATGCAGGATGCACACGAATCTTGGATACATCCTGCGCATATAACGCTTTGGCAAATACCATGACAGGCTCAAGCGGAATTGTTTCCTGGTGAAAAGCATCAACAGACAGCAAAACGCTATTCACACCACTTTCAACGAGGGATTTAGCTACACGCTCTATTTCCCCTTCCTCTCAACTGAAAAAACCGTTCGTAATGACTGAACGACTGGCAATGCCCTCCTCACGCGCCGCCGCGTGAATTTGACAAACTTCGTTTGGATATAAAAGCGGTTCGCCGCCGAATGTCATAAGCGAATCTATATGGTAATTGCTTGCTACCTTCTGTACCAAATCAGCGGCTATGTCACCATTAATATGTTCTCCTGTATCGGTATGCTCACCTACCGAGCAATGCTTACACCGTCCTGTACAGGCTAATGTAACTACAAACTCTATACGATTTAGGTTTTTCAAATAAGGATTCATTACCATTTTCCTTCCCTTTGATTTATTTTTTAGATTTTGAAAAAATTATCGTAGAAGCTCTCAAATATCACTGTTTTTTGTCTTTCTCGCGATGTACTTTCAAGATTTTGAAGTTTCTGGTTATTCATCGAATTCACCCTCTTTAGGTGTATATGCCCCCGTCACCTCAATAATATTACCGTCCGGATCAGTTAGCTGAAAATAGTAGTATGGACTGACATTACACACATATTTGACCTTCGTCAAATCATCGGAAATATGTAGATCCTTTACTCTTTTATATTCTTTCCGTAAGTCCTCGTCCCAAAAGTTCAAAACAAATTTGCGGGTATTAGAAGCCAGCGCAATTTCCTTCAAGCTATCCATGAGTTCTGAATGCTCGCCCTTTTTTACTACCTTGTCAGGATAATCCTCGTCAAAATGTCCATTCATAATTGAAATATTATGACCCTCAAAAATAAATTGCGCGAATCTACTCATATTTTTGCTCGTTACAGGCATTTCAAGCAATTTTTCATAAAAGGAGATTGATTTTTCAAATTCATTCACTATCAAATATATAGAACCCAAATGCAAAGCAGTATCCTCCTTTTGAAATTTATTCTATACCCTCGTTTTAGAAAAATAGTACCATCACAGCCGCCATACACGCAACTCCTTATACGGATTACATTCCGCTAATACAATTCTATTTGCATACCCGCACAAAGGCATAAACTTTCTTGCAGCAACTTCAAAAGCATATGACAAACTCTCCAATGTCAACTTAGTAGCCAATGTTGTATGAGGAACCCAATTACCGGGTTGATAATATCTATCCATATGTTCAGCAATTGGCTTTATAAATCCGTTTACTGTTTTATTTGCATTCATTATCTGCTCACTTACAACAGGAGCAGCAAATAAAACATGGGGAATAAACGTACCCAACGATGTCCAAATTATGCTAAACTGTGAAAAATCCGTATGTGCATATCAATAACATTCTATCCTTGCAATATCCGACGAGCTAAACAATGAAAGCGTTATGTGTGGAGGAATTTTGTTATCAATCATATATGTATTTGTCTTATCACACGCCAATTCTTCCATGAGATTGTTGAGCTTGGCTTCCGTGTCTTCATCAAAATAGAGAACTATTGCATACTCCATCGTTCACCCTCCTATATTCATTTGCTCTTACTATTGTCATCGAAAAGTCCTATTTTGAGACAAAATCTAAACGAACGAATTTTTTTCCGTTTGACAAATCATATAGCGTCTTATTTTCGCACAAATACCCACACTTACTCATGGCTAATTGAATAGCGTCCTCACTTACTTCCTCCATCTGCGTTACAACAGCATCAAACATATGCTCTACACCTGATTCTGACGCGATTACGCCATTTGGATTTACCTGTATCACACAGGACACTATTTGCCCATGCCTTGGTAATCCGTTGACAATCTTCATAAAATTATCAAGATGTATATGCTCAACCAGCAGATTGGAAATAATGATATCACATACTTTCAAAACACCAATCGCCAAAGTCGTATCCTTCACTAAATCCAGCTCATAAAGGCTAATTTTGTCCAACAAATCAACATATCGGTTCTTACATTCTTCAAGAAAGCAAGAATTAATATCGATTCCTATGATATGACCAATCCCGGATGAATGGATATGTTCCAAACCATTTCCATTGGTTATACCGAGTATCGCAGCACAAGATTTCGATCGTTTATCAAACGGTATAAGCTCGAATTGTTCTTTTATTATTTTATTAAGCATTTGCGTTTGCTCTACATGAGGATGGGACATATGCCTATCATAATCGTGCGGAGCTATCTCGTGCCAAGCGCTTTTATTCATTTGAAATCCCTTTTCTATTTAGCAATATAATCTTATTTCACCTGTCCCTTATCCTTCATCTACTGCTTTTGCTTCCAAAAGTATTTTCCTTATAAAGTCACTTTTACCATTTGTATAGGAATCTCTATCGTTTGGAAATTGCCTCGCTAATTCCATTTTGATTTCCTCATACTCTCTTGCTTTTTCGGGATGGGAATTCATGTAATCCCGAAAAATAATGTGATTATTCCATTCTGCGCTATTCATCACCACAATATGTAAATTAGACAAAACAATATCGCTTTCCCTATTCGATTTAATGGCGCACAGAATAATTCCCGGCAATGGTTGGGTAGATGACTTGTAAATTCTATTTTCACTAAGCCTTGAGAAAACATCAGCAGACAACGCCCCAAAGCTCCTTACCCCTACAACAATATCCAGTATGGGTTTGGCTTTAATGCTTTTAATTGCGGTGCTGCCTATGTGCTGAATATCCATTGCCAAATCCCCAAGTGCCACTCTCACTCTGTCAGCAATTTCTCTCGCATTTTCCTCCCATTCCACCTGATGTTCACACAGAAAAACTTCCTTACGTTTTAGTCCTAACATTTTTCCGCCTCCACAGGACTCCATTTCCATTGGAAAAGATAGGCTAAGAATCTTGTCTATTAAGTAAATCAGTTTATGGATTTACATAAGCGTCCCCAGCCTCAGCCAAACCTTCCACTTCAAAAACATCCAAAAACCTTTATAAGCACAGTCTGCCCAACACATTTCCTTCGAAATCATACCGGATGAAAACACCCTCCTCAAATATCATGTAGGAATGAATTCCGTCACCCTTCGGGATGGAAACCGATCCCG
>JGI994J12354_10004026_pt1 | contig 13409 bp, 15 predicted proteins | sample IntmicLarv3ML3BL_FD_12354 | JGI IMG/M metagenome (IMG submission 12354)
GTCGGGTTTTCTGAAAAGCCAAGTGCCGCGAGGGCGACAAGCTGTCTTGCGAACACGGGGGTTTACATTCTTTCGCCCGAAGTTTGGGATTTAATTCCCGCGGGCAAGAAGCTGGACTTTGCGGGGGATATATTCCCGCAAATGTTAGAAAAGCAGCTTGCGCTTTATCAATATGAAGAGCAGGGGTACTGGTGCGATATCGGTGACATCGGCACATATATAAGCGGGCAGGCGGACATGCTTTCGGGCAAGGTCAAACTTCCTGTTCCTGTGCCGCTTACTGACGGCAGCTTCGTATCGCCTACTGCTCGGATAGAGCGTGGGGCGATGGTGCATGCGGGAAGTGTAATCGGTGACGGCGTTTATGTCGGGCGGGCGGCGAAAGTTATAGACAGCGTTATCATGCCCGGGGCTTTTATTGCGGACAACGCGACCATATCGGGCGGAGTTGTTTGCGCGGGGGCGCGGGTCTTACGCGGTGCGGGAGTATATGAAACTGCGGTCATTGGCGAGCATGCTGAGGTCGGAGCGAATGCCACTATTCCACCCGGGGTTAAGGTGTGGAACAACAAGAAAGTGCTTTCGGGAGATACCCTTAAAGACAACCTCAAATATGGCTACAGCGGGGAAAAGCATATCGGCGAGAATGGATTTTTCGGCGAAATCGGGGCGGAGATTACTCCGCAAATTGCGAGCCGCATTGGTGCGGCTTTGGGGAGTTTAGTGTCCAAGTCGGGCAACAGAGAGGATTGTCCTTCGGTCGGTATTGGGTTCAGCGATTGTTCTGCCGCTCGCGCGATTTGTGATGCTATTGCAGCGGGTGTTATGGCGGCGGGGAGTAAAGTTTTTGATTTCGGGTCGTGCTTTCGTTCGTGCTTTGATTTTTGCATGCAGAAGAGCGGCGGGGAATATGGTGTTTTTATTGATGTTTCGCCGTTTGCGGATGCGCCTTCAGAGGGAGGTATCACGCCCGTGACGACTGCGAATGCTTCGTTTGCGAAGATTGTTCTTACCAATAGTTTTGGGTTTCCGCTTCCGCGGAATTTCGAGCGCAAGGTTGAGCTTTCTTTTAATAAAGATGATTTTCGGCAGGTTAACGGCGACAGATATGGCGAGAGGGTTGACCTTTCTGCGCTTACTTCTATGTATTCGGCGAAACTTTCTAAGGGGCTTGAAGAGATTGCTCCGTTTGAGAGATTTGTTTTGCAGAGTACTAATACGCAGGTGCAGCGGGTTTTAGAGCAGTTCAATATATCTGACAGCCTTGTAGAAAACTCCTTTGTGCCAAAGGAGTTGGTGGAACATTCGGCTGCCAAAGGCTTTGACGCAAAGCCTCTTACTAACGAGCTTCATATTTCGCCTGACGGGCGGAAGCTTTCGGCGCTTGTTTATCACGGCGACAGGAAGGACATAAAGTACATCTCCGCAGAGCGGATTTTCGCATTTTTATGCGACGACATTCTTTCGCGGGGGGAAGATGTTGCCGTTCCGTACTACACAAGTCATTTGATTGACGACATTGCCAAGGCGTACGGGCAGAAAGTTTTTCGGTTTCACTCGTGCCCTACCGACGAAGATGAGGACTGTGACGTGTGCAAGGCTTTGGTGGAAAATCCGTTTTCGCGCGACGGGATTATGCAGCTTTTCATGCTTTTGAATATTTTGTCCTCGCATAAGATGCGCCTTATTGACGCGATTGAAACTGTACCCGACATCATCGGCATACGGCGGAGTATCACGGTGCATAGTAATCCTGCGGCGATTATTGCGAGGTTTGAGCGCGGCGAGGCGGACAGCGAGGGGGTGACGATTTACAAGCGCGGCGGCGAGGTTAACATTCGCCCTGCGAAAACAGGGCGGAGTATTTTGATGTTTGCGGCGTGCGAGAAGGTAGAGTTTGCGAAAGAGATTTTTGCGGAGCTTGAAGAGAAGATACGGAAGTTTGACCGGTCAGCGACCGGGGGCGATGTGTAGCTTGGGGGCTCGGTAAGATGGCTGTGCGGGATGGCCACTATACTACTTTGTACTACTTTAGGCGATTTGCCACTTCTTGGGGATCTTTTATGTTATAATATCATTATTGGAAATTTCTAAAAAGGTAACGGTAATGAAACACATTGAAGTTCATAGAAGATTGAAGTTTAATATTTGTTACGCAAGAAAGATGCAGGGACTAAGTCAAGTGCAATTGGCTGAAAAGGCAGGGATTAGCGGAACGTATATGAGCAGAATTGAGGCTCCCAACGGTGACGCTGTGCCGTCGCTTGCTGTGATTATCGATATTGCCAATGCTTTGGGGATTGAGCTTGATAAGTTGTTTGATTTCAAAGATTGAACTTTCTAAAACGCTTTACGGTTTGTGCAAACAAACCGTGCGTGTCCGTCCGCCCCCACGGCGGGCACGCCCAAGCTTACGCTTTTATGGGCGTGGTTCCGCCTCGAACGGACATCGCACTTCTTTAAGTTTTGGTAAAAAACAACCCCGCTCTTAAACTTAGAGCGGGGTTGTTTTTTATAGTTCAGCTTCTTTCTCTATCAAGCCCTCTAATTTTTTGTCGGGGTATTTTGCTTTGAGCTTTTCAATACGCTCCTCTAAGCGCGGGTCGATATAGACTTCGGAGTTTTCTGCGCTTACACGCTTGATTATTTCTTCCCATAAGAGCCAGTACGCAGGGAAACGGGTGTCGACATGCACATTTATTATAGTTGGTTGACCATTTGAATCATACGCATATTCCTCTTCTTCGAGGGTATAGTTGCCGAGATATTCGGAGTATCTTAAGGTAAGCCAACCTGTAAATCTATCACGGCAGATGTAAATCTTTTGATAGGGTGTGGATAAATATCGCTTTCCACATTTAACGGTAATCTTTTTTTGTTCGAGTGTTATTGTTGTACGAGCTCGAAAAAGCAATAGCAGTGGCAGATACAAGACGATGAAAATTATTACCACGTCAAGTCCAATTCCATAGCGGTTTCCCCAAGAAAAGAAATTCCCGATATTTCTTGTGTTTATTCTTAGGAAAAAGAGTACTGCGAAGAGCAGTACGGTCCAAAAAGCTATGACAACGCCGTTTCGGATTAGAAGTTTTTTCCACAAGGCATGGTGGTTACTGAAAATATATTTTTTCATCACAATCCTGCGGTGTCAAAGCGACATTTGTGCTGGTTGTTTTCGCTGTCGGTGAAAATAATCTCTATCTTGCCCGGATGCTTGGTGGACATTCCTGTATCTCGCAACAAGAGGACGACGTTTTTTCGGAAATAATTTACTGCTGTTTTTTCGGTTGGGGCAAGCGTGAATGGGAAGTCGGGGCCGAACTCGCCGAAAAAGCGAGTGCGGGCGGAAGCTATATCGACCTCTGACTTCTTCGTCTTGAAACAGACGTTTGTTATCGTCATATCTGTCTTGCCCGCGTTCTCGAGCTTTATTTGCATTATCGCGCTGTCCGCTTTTGGCTCGCCGAAAATTGCGTAGTCTATATCCAGTTTATTCCTTCCCATTGCTCTCTTCTTTCTATATTTTCTGTGTCACGAACACAAGTCGCTCGGTCTTTTCTGACGGCTTTTTTCTGCTGTAGCCGTCGTGGGCGGATATTATTTTAAGGTTCGAGTTTTCTAAAATCTCGCGGATTTTATCCTCGCTGTAGGCACGTTCTTCAATGATTTCTGCTTGTTCTTTATTTATACTAATTGTATTTTCAATGATATTTTCTTCTTTTAGTATAGCGTTCCACTCGGCAGATTTGTAGGCAAAACTTCCGTTATTCAGCACGTGTTCGTGCTTGTAGACAGTGTTAACATCGAAGATGAAGAGCCCTTCGGGTTCGATAAACAGGGCGATGCGGGCAATTGCTTGTGCGAATTTTTCTTCGGTCACGATGTGCGAAAGCACGTCAAGCGTGGAATATGCTGCGTCGACTGTTCCGTAGAGGTCGAGTTGTTCGGCGGACTGGTTCAAGAACAGGATGTCTGTGCCGAGCAGTCTATTTTGGGCAACCGCGAGCATATCCGTGGACGGGTCAGCGGCGATTAGCTGGTGGCCCTTGCGGGTCAGAAGCTCTGCCATTTTTCCTGTTCCGCAGCCGACGTCAAGCAGGGTTAGGCGGTCTTTTTTGCTCGTTTTACAGTGACGTTTCATCTGCTTTTCTATGAAGCGGGCGGCTTTTTTATGCGAAAAATTCGCAGTTAGCTCGTCATAATTTGCGGCGAAGAGGTCGTTATACATCGGTTTGCTCCAGCGCTTTGCGGAGGTAGAATGGTGTTACTTCTTCTGACGGGATTCCGTCTAGTGGCTCTGCCATTAGTGCCGCTGTTGCCGCTAGGCCTGCGATTATGTCGGTATCGAATACTATGTTCTCGCTTTCGATTTCCGACAGAAGTATCTGGCGCGGGGGGGTGATTTCGTTCAGATTTTCGTCGTACACTGCGTTGTAGACTGTGCCGCGGCGGGCTTCTATGCAGGAGTAGGTTTTACCGTTTTTGCTTGAGGCTGCTATCGTTTTCAATGTTGACAGGGGGACTACTTTTACGCCGAGCGCCATTGCCAGTCCTTTTGCGGCGGCGACGCCAATGCGCAAGCCTGTGAAACTTCCCGGCCCTATGCAGACTGCTATCTTGTCAATCTGTTTTCTTGACACTCCTGTGAGCGTAAGCAGACTATCGACCGCGGGGAGGAGCGTTTGGCTATGCGTGAGTCCTGCGTTTAGGCGGATGTTGCCGATTATTATTCCGTCGCGGGCGAGCGCAACAGAGGCAGTATTTGCGGAGGTGTCGAGGGCAAGTGTCAGCATATTTCGATTTCCCGTTCGGTTTCTGAGATGATTTTTATCTTTACAAAGCGCGCTCCACGCGGTATACTTTCTGTGATATTTTCGCTCCATTCTACGATTAGTATATTAGCGCCGCTGTCGAGGTAGTCGTAATATCCTGTTGTTTCAAGCTCGTCTACGGATGTTACTCGGTACATATCGAAGTGGTAGACTCCTATGCCATCGGGCGTTTTGTACTCGTTTACTATTGCGAATGTCGGGCTTTGGACACGCTCGGTTATGCCGAGCGCGGCGAGCATATAGCGAGTGAAGGCGGTTTTGCCTGCGCCCATTCCGCCGACGAACGCCACGACATCGCCCGCTTTGAGGGTGCGGGCGAAGGATTGTGCTATGGCTTTTGTGTCGGATAAGGAACGAGAAGTTTTTTTAATCGACATATTTTTTTATCGCTTGCTCGGGCAGGATTGTGTCCTCGACAGGGAAAAGTTCCCATGTTTCGGTGTGGGTTATACTGTCGCCTTTTGCTACGTTTTTCAGCGGCGAGAGGGTTTCAAGCTCTAAAAACTGCGGGCATGTATAGGTTTCGAATGAACAGCCGTAGTCGGGGTATTCCTCGCCCTCGATATGCAGGAATTGTTTGACAAACAGTTGTCCGTGGTTGAGGTATGCAGCCCAGCCCGACTGGTTATTTGTTCCGATTTTGAATGGCCCTGCGGCGTTTTTGTCGGCGTACAATGTGATGTATTTGTTGCCCCAGTTTATGCGGCTATCGGTCATATCGACGTACGGCCAGACCGAAATCAGGCGGTTTTGAAGCAGTCCTGTGTCCTTCGTGTTATGCGGGATTATCTCGGTTCCGCCAATATCGAGAACTGTCAAGCCCCATACTGCAAATTTCTTTTCTGCCTCGCCCACGTTGATTACTTCCTGCGAAAGTTTTACTTTTGAGGTGCTTTCGTCAAGCGTAAGTTTGATGACGTACTGCAAATCGTTGCTCTTTTGCGGAGGGGGCGTAAGTGTTACTGTGTTTCCATCGACCACGTATTCCACGGGGTCGTTGTCGGGGTAGTAGGTTTCGGGAGAGCTTTCAGGGGAAGTCCACAGGCGGTGGCCGCCGTAGGAGTACCACTGCGCTCCTTCAAAGAAGTATTTGTCGAAGTGCGCTCCCGACTGGGCTCCCGTGCGTTCCACGTCGTTCCACATCATGTTCGGTTTGTTTTTCAGGTTGTATCCGATGATGCGGGGGCCGATATCGAGGGTTATGAGAACTTCGGTTGTTTCGTTTTCGAGTTTCAGGCATTTGCCGTAGTTTAAGTAGTTTACAGTTGATGTTTGCATTGGTGTGGTTCCTTATGTTTTATTTTTCCGGATTATTTTGTGAGTGGTTTTCCCTTTTTCAACCAAGTAGAAAATTGTTCATCCAACCACTTTTCTACTTTTTGATATCCTTCGTCTGAATAGCTATGTTCATATGGGTGGTGTTCTAAAATACTTTCTACATTATTTAAATAGTAAACATATAGATAATTTGTAAAATTTAAGCCCTCTTCATTCGTATCTTCTTCCCAAAATTTTCCATCGCAATTTTTTCTAAGAAATTCCAGTCCGGTCATTTCTCCGTTCTTAACTTTTTCATATTCTTCAATTGCGCAACCTGAATTGTTAGGTATAAAATCGTGTTTATACAAATATTCCATGAAATAACCTATATGATTGCCGCCGTTTTTGTACGGCATATTTGGGGGAAAGTCATCTGCGCATGAGTGCCAATCAATTCTATCGATAGCCATGAATATTTCCTTTTATTGTAGTCCCATTCTGTGCCACAAATTTACTGTTCTTTCGATTTCTGCTAATCTCTTTGAAGTTTTTGCAAGGTTTTCGAAGTTCGGAGAAATTAGAATTTCTGTCGTTTCTCGGGCTTGTGCCAACAGTTTTTGTCCTTTTTCGTCATATGCCAAAACGTGGGCGTAGAGGGGTTCGTTCTTGTCGTCCGGGGTGATATCGAGCAGCATGCACATCAAAATCCGCTTAAGGCGAGCCATTGTGTAGCGCTTGCATTTCGCCTGTTGCAGGAAGTCATCGACCGACTCGGCCTTAAGAGCTGATTGTTGCAGGCGGTTTGCCAGACCGTCTTCCAGATACGGCAGGCTGTTCCAGTTTTTGTAGGTTTTCAGCTTTAGGAATGCCGCGGTTTCGACTTTTTTGAAGTCGAATACTCCTGTCGGCAACGGGGTTTGCGAATATATTCTCTCGCGCTCTGCGTGAGCTGAATGCTCGGATACTCGCGGGATGAGCAGGGGGGTTATATAGGTGTCTTTGATACTGCGCAAATATTCCACGGCGAGGATGTTGTTCGGGGATAGCTTTATGCTTATTCCCGCCTTTTCCATTTGCTGTTGCAGGAACGACGGATATGAAGTCGCGGGGTCTTGCTGGGATTTATCGGGGGTGAAGTCGGCGGCTTGCTGTAACGCTTGCAGGCTGTCGGTTTCTGCGCCGAACATTATGGTATCATGGATTCCCATTCCCATTATCAGCTTTACTGCGCCGTCGGCGAAGTCGCGCGCAGGAGCGAGGGATATTGTTGCGGGGAGTGCTATGACAAGGTTTGCGCCGTTTTCTATTGCGATTTGTGCTCTTCTATATTTGCTGTACACGGCGAAGTCGCCGCGTTGCACGGTGTTGCCCGACATGAAGGCGGTTATCGTGTTCGCCCCCGCGGCTTTTGCTCGAGTGATTTGTTCGGCGTGACCTGCGTGGAACGGGTTGTATTCGGTTATGACTGCTGTGTTCATAGTAAATTCTTATAATACTCCAGTGCGACTGACTTCTTCTCAAAATGACAGGAGAGGAACTCGTCGATTGCTTTGCCAAGCTGTTCTTCTGTCGATTTTGGGAGGGTTTTTATATAACATTTCTTTAGGTCGCTGAATACTATATGGCGCATGGCGTTGAATACGTTATGGTCTATAAGTACGGGTTGTTCGGTAAAGGAGTGCTGCACTAGGCATTCCTTACAGTACACTTCTCCTTTTTGCGGGAAGAAGTAGTAAAGCGGGCTTTTGAAGCTTAGACAATCTGCACAGCCGAGCAGGTTCGGCATATATCCCGTTTCTGAAAGCAACCGAAGCTCGAACGAGCGGCGCAAAGGCTCGGGCGGGGTCAGGTCGTTTTCGAGGATATAAAACGAGTTCAGCAGAAGCGACATGAAAATTTCGCTGTTATCCTTATGGGCGCAGAGCTCTGCGCTTAGGTCGCACAGGTATTCTGACAAAGAAAGCTTTTCAATATCACTTCGGATACCGAAAAAGCTTTCGATTTCTATGCTGTCTTCTATGTAATATTTATCGCGGTTACTTTGCAGGGTGACCGCGGACAGAGAGCAAATATTAAGGTTTATCTGCCTTTTTTGGCGGAGTGTGTTTTTTAATATTGCGGTTATTACTCCTTTACCTTCGATTAGCAGGGTATATGCCTTTTCGTTGCCGAAGTGCGGTTTCTCTTTTAAGATAACCGCTTTGACATCTTTTAAGGCGAAAGTGGTGGGCATAATGGGATTGTTATGAGTGAATAATAAGAGAGAACAGCTTGATAAATTGTTTGTGCGTGGAATAGCGCGGAAATTATAGGGAGTGCCACTTAATTATTTTGTATTATTGTTGTGGGGTTATAGGCAACAGTTTGTGGGTCTTTTTCTAGCTTGTGCGTTTTCCTAGTCCGCTATTGCTTGGGGGAAAACCACAGGGGCTCGCCCCGTGCAGGTTCTCCCCCAAACCCCCTCTCCTTACCCCAAGGAAGTTTCTGTTCCTTTGCGGGAAAACACAGTTGTAAGTCAACTTGGAATCTGCTCTTTAAATGGCAAAATATTCTTAAATGTACGAACAACTTTTGCAAAGTGTGAACATTTCTCTCAAGTTTGTGACTCTGTAAATTACCCGTTCGTGGAACTCCTAGCGGAGGGTAGTGTCTTGCAAGCAAGCCGCGTAAAAATTCGACCAAAGGGCCGAATTTTTGGATTTGCGGCTTGGTAAATTGTTTGTAAAACAGAGCGTGCAACTCTTGGTAAGATATTTGTGCAATTCTGAAATTTATGGTGACTTAAATATGAAAAACAATAACTGCAACAAAAGTGCAAAAGACTGTCACAAGTGGACAAATTTTCGCAGTAGCGGAAGTGTAAGCGATTATATGTCGCTTAGCAATTGTCGGCGCGAGAACGGTTGTTCTCACGATTATCGGATGACTTCTGCTCCGACATATGGAACCAACACTTCGGGGACGGTTACAGAGCCGTCTGCGTTTTGATAGTTCTCGAGAATTGCGGCGACGGTTCTGCCGACGGCTACGCCACTTCCGTTAAGCGTATGCACAAGGCGGGCTTTATCGGCGGCGTCTTTCTTAAATCTTATATTCGCGCGGCGGGCTTGATAATCTTCGCAGTTACTGCATGACGAAATCTCTTTATAAGCATCGTAGCTTGGCATCCAGACTTCGATATCGTATGTTTTTGCGCTTGAAAAGCCCATGTCACCTGTGCACAGACTTACCACTCGGTACGGGAGTTTCAGTTGTTGCAATACATACTCTGCATCTTCTGTGAGTTTTTCGAGTTCGTCATATGATGTTTCGGGGGTTGCGAACTTTACGAGCTCGACTTTGTTAAACTGGTGCTGGCGTATCAAACCGCGGGTGTCGCGGCCGGCAGAGCCTGCTTCTGAACGAAAGCATGCTGAATACGCGCAATATTTTATTGGGAGCTGTTGTCCTGTGATTATTTCGTCGCGGTATATATTCGTAACGGGAACTTCTGCGGTCGGGATTAAGAAGAGCTCTCCCCCATCGACTTTGAATGCGTCGTCTTCGAATTTCGGAAGCTGACCTGTTCCTGTCATAGACGCGCGGTTTACCATAAACGGCGGGAGGACTTCAGTATACCCTCTTTTTGCGTGGGTGTCAAGGAAGAAATTTATAATCGCTCTTTCCAGTCTTGCGCCGAGTCCTTTATAGAAGTGGAAGCGGCTTTTTGTAACTTTTGCGGCGGTTTCAGAGTCGAGTATTCCGAGGTCTGCGCCGATATCCCAGTGCGCTTTGGGTTCGAACTCGAATGCGCGAGGGGTTCCCCATTTTTTTGTTTCTACGTTTGACGTTTCGTCCGCGCCTATCGGAACGCTTGCGTGTGCCATGTTCGGCAGGGCGAGAAGTATGTCTTTCTGCTCGTTCTCGATTTCTGTCAAGATTTTATCGCTCTCTTTGATTTCGTCAGAGAGAGTTTTCATTTCGGCGAATACCTCCGCCGTATCTTTGCCCTCTTTCTTCAGCATGGGGATTTGCTTGCTTACTGCATTTTGCTGAGCTTTTTTTGTTTCTACATCAGAGATTACCGAACGTCTTTTTGCGTCCAGTTCTATCAATTTATCAATAACACTATCCGCGTCTTTATTGCGGGCGCGCATTGCGGCTTTTACCGCGTCGGGCGCGGTTCTTATATTTTTAATGTCGAGCATACTATCTTAAAATTTAGGCGTTTTCAGTTAATTGGTTTCCGATATCGAACAAATCGTTTTCGTCAAAGAATTTTATTGTAAGCAGACCGCCGCCGTCATCTGTCGGAACTATCTTTACATAGCGGCGCAAATGGTCGCGAAGTCCGACTTCGAACTCTGCAAAGGCATGAGTCGGCTTGAACACGGACATATCCTCTGTCGCGGTTTCTTTTTCTGCGGATGGTCTTGGTTTTCTTGAGGCAATCTTTTCGACCTCGCGCACGGACATTTTATTCTGTACGACCTGTTTTGCGACGCGAGTTTGTTCTTCTTTATCGCTTATTCCCAAAATCGCTTTGGCATGACCGACGGCAATCTCGTTTTTGCCGAGCATTTCTTTTACCTCTGATGTAAGACCCAACAGGCGGATTGAGTTCGACACGCTTGAGCGCGGTTTGCCCAATCTATCTGACAAATCGTTCACGGTCAGGTTAAACGTATCCATGATATGCTTATATCCGTTTGCTTCTTCAAGCGGCGACAGATTTTCACGCTGTAAGTTCTCGGCAAGCGAGAAGAGAGCCGCTTCTTCGTCAGAGAGGTTTTTAACGATTACTTCAATCTCTTTTCTGCCAAGCTTTCCGCATGCGCGGAAGCGGCGTTCGCCCGCGATTATAAGATATCCATCGACCGTTTCGCGTACTACGATTGGTTGGATGAGTCCTTGCTGTTCAATTGATGAGGCAAGTTCTGCGAGGCTTGCATCGGAGAATTCTTTACGCGGCTGAGTTGGGTCGCGACGGATTTTCGCCATCGGCACGGTCATCATGGTTGGGCTTGATATAGCCTCGTTTTCGGTTTCTGTACCCGGCTCGTCAAATGACGATAAATCGTCAAATGATCCTACATCGTCGTTTGACGATTGGGAAGATCCTGAGCCGCCGAACAGTGCGGAGAGCCCTCCGCCAAGACGGTTTGAATTTGTTGCCATAATTTTTATTCCTTCCTTATGAAGTTATATTTTTCTATTACGAGTTATTATCCGCCAATTCTTTCGCCAACATATCGTATGCCGCAGCACCGACACTTCGATGGTCGTAGTAGGCTATCGGGAGTCCGAACGACGGGGCTTCGGAAATTCTTACGTTTCTTGGTATAACGGTTTTGAATACTTTGCGCGGGAATATTTTTCGTATTTGGTCGACCACCTGCATTGTAAGTTTAAGGCGGCCGTCGTACATTGTAAGCAGGACGCCTTCAATATCAAGTGTCGGGTTCAGCGTTTTGCGAACTTGACGTATTGTATCGACAAGCTGTGACAGACCCTCGAGTGCGTAGAATTCGCACTGGATCGGGACGAGGATTGTATCCGCCGCGGTGAAGCAGTTAAGTGTTATCAGACCGAGTGCGGGCGGGCAATCGATGATGATATAATCGTACTGACTTTTGACGGGAAGCACGGCTTTTTTCAGGCGGAGCGCGCGGTCGTCAATCGCCACGAGTTCGACCTCTGCGCCGACGAGTTCGATTGCAGCGGGCACGATAGACAGGTTTTGCATACCTGTTTTGATTATGCAGTCTTCTATACCGCAAAGCCCGCTTAGCACGTCGTAAGCGGTTCTTTTTGTTTGGCTTTTATTTATGCCCATCCCGCTTGTTGCGTTGCCTTGCGGGTCGATGTCGATTAGCAGTGTTTTATGACCTGCCGTGCCGAGGGCCGCGGCGAGGTTTACGGCGGTGGTGGTTTTGCCGACCCCGCCTTTTTGGTTTGCCACTGCGATGATTTTTCCCATATTATATATTATACTTCTCTTTAATTTGTGTTATTTAAGAATTATATCACAAGTTGTAGTTATTTGCAAGGCTTTTTTGTTCGTGGAACGGAAAAGGACGGTCATCGCACGTTTGAGTGTTTGATTGAGTGGTATTACAGTAAGTACCTCTTAAATGATTTGTATTTATTGCTTGGGGGAACACCCCAGGGGCTCGCCCCGTGCAGGTTTTCCCCCAAACCCCCTTTCCTTACCCCACGGAAGTTTGTGGGGTAAGACCGTATGTCAAACAAGATTGCGGCTTGGTAAATTGTTTGCGTGGAACTTAGTGGCGGCACATTTGTTTAATCTTTGAAATCGAACAGTTTTGCGAGTTTGATGTCCAAAGCATTGGCGATGTCAATAAGGACATCGAGAGAAGGCACAATAGCATTGTTGGGTGCTTCAATTCTGCTCATATATGCTCTACTAATGCCTGCTTTTTCAGACAATTGTTGCTGAGTTAGGCTTTGCATTCTTCTTTCGTAAGAAATGTTGAATTTCATTTTTTTGTAGACATCAAGATGTTTCATTTTTGGTGGCCCCTAAATAATAGTTTATATATTTTAATTATAAAGGACTGTAGAGGAAACTTAAATGCACGAATGATTATCATTAGGACTTAACAGGTTGCATTTGCGTGTAGAATGTGTTATAATGTTCTTTATTGAGGTTAAAATGTGATCTATTAAATATATTAAACACACGGAAAGAAACAATGTCTGAAAAAGAAACAGCTATGGAAGAATTACATGAAGAAGCTAGGAAATTTATGTTGTATAGTAAGGAATGCGACAGAAGAAGAGAATTGGAAAAGCGTGTAGCGTTTTTAGAAAAACAATTAGAATTTTACGAAAAAGATGCCGAGCCGCTCTAATAATGGAGAGGCTCGACAAATTATTCGTGGAACGCATGGAACGTTGGCGGTTAAAGGTTTTGCAATGGTTTTTTTGATATGTTCACTCTTTGGCGGGGGTATTTCGTGGGGGTTGCTTTTATCTTTTCGATTATTACCAGACAGTGGTGGTCTGCTCCGGGAAGGGCGTAGGGGACGATTTCTTTTAACTTTCCGCCGAGTTCGGATATTGCAAAGCTTGCTTCTGCGACCTCTTCATCGGGGTTCTGTCCTTTCATTGCGATGAATGTTCCGCCTTTTCGCACGAATGGCAGGCAATATTCGCATAGCGCCGCGAGGTTTGCGACGGCGCGCGACACGCATACGTCGAACTTTTCGCGGTACTCTTTTGTTTGTGCGAGCTGTTCCGCGCGGGCGTGGATTGGGTGGAAATTCTCGAGTTGGAGGTCGTTTTTCACTCTTTGCAGGAACTCCACACGCTTGT
>JGI994J12354_10004027_pt1 | contig 13408 bp, 11 predicted proteins | sample IntmicLarv3ML3BL_FD_12354 | JGI IMG/M metagenome (IMG submission 12354)
GCAGGCGATGCTCCAAAAGAAAAAAACACTCCCATAGGAGTGTTTTTTCTTTTGGAGCGGATTACGAGGCTCGAACTCGCTACCTCCACCTTGGCAAGGTGGCGCTCTACCAGATGAGCTAAATCCGCATATGTGGTGCCGGTGGCCGGACTCGAACCGGCACGCTGTTGCCAGCGGTGGATTTTGAGTCCACTACGTCTACCATTTCATCACACCGGCATGAAAACCGGCGGGAACCGAGCCTGCCAGAATTACCGCGCTTAGATAATATATCAAATCCTCCGGAAAAAGTCAAGCCTATTTTTTCGGATTTTTCTTCCGAATTTAGCCGGACGCAAATATTATGGCTTCCGACACTAAAAAAGCAGGTTTTTGGCGGTGCGGCGCAGCGCCTTCCAAATCATTATTGCAAACGCAAAATCAACCATGCTGTGTACGAATGTGCCGCCGCCTACAAGCGCGACAACACTTTTGAAAAATCCGCTGTCGTAAACCGCCTCTTTCAGTGCCGCACCGAAGTAGAGCGGCAGAATTACAGCTACTTCGCCTACTGCGTGGATAACAGAAAGAACCACACCTAAGAGCGCGATCTTTTTGATGTTATCGAGCATCGAAGGGTTTTTGTGTACCCAAAACGCGCCGATTGCAGTAAAAACAATGTGACTTGCGGCACGAAGCCACACGTCAATCGGAAGCCCCGAAAAGACGAAGCCAATGGTCGTACCGATTACGACCGAAATTCCGACAGCCGGAGAAATAAACATTGCAATGAAAATTGCGACGTGGCTCGCGATCGTGAAGCTCATCGGCGGGATATAAACTTTTGGAAATGTCATCGGTATTAAAATACCTATCGCGCAAAGTAGCGCTGCAAATACCAACTGATAAAGGCTTTTTCTCGATTTTGTCATTATCCGAACTCCTCCTGACGGATTCTTTTGCTGTTTGTATTTTACCACTATTCGTTCAAAGCGGCAACTATTGGAATCTGAAAACTCCACGATTTTTACGCGGTTTTTACACTATTTTTTAGGCGATTCGTTTCTTTCCAAATAGTCCGCAATCAGCAAATCTGCAACCATTCCATAGCTTTTAACACCGTCAGATTGGTCATTTGCCTGCAAATAAAAATTATTTACCGCAGTTGCCGTCTTTTCAATTTTCCCTTCGTACCGTTTCCAATACTCACTGCGGTACGTCAAGTCGGCTATCACACTGCCGTCAAGCGCATACCAAAGTTCGTAGGCAGCATCCCTGTCCACGCCGGCAAGCGCGTTGTAGCAGTGGACAAACGCCGCAAGCGCGCCCGAATAGCGAAACTCAATGTGCCCGCTCGCCCTGCACGCGAGGAATGCGGCGAAGTTCGCCTCGTTTTCCGGCGCAACGCCTAGCGAGTGCGCAAGCTCGTGCGCCATTGTGAACGGAATCGAGGATTCCGGCACGCGGTAGTTCACATTCGCCTCGCCCGTGTATGGTGCAAAAATGCCGGTGATTCCCGCGTAGCTCATAATTTCGCTCGCAAGCACGGGCTTTGCCCTGCCGACTGTTGCCCCGCCGAAAAACCGCCCCTCGGCACAGAGGCTATCGTAGCTGTCCTGCGCCATTTTTGTAAGCTCGCGGAAATCCTCAAAGTCGCAGACTCCGTCGATATTACGCGGAACGTCTCCCGCAAGGGCATTCAGCTCGGCGACAAAGCTTGCAGTCGTCGCCTTCAGCTCTGCGACCGAGTACTTGCGAACCTGAATGCCGTGCTCCTCGGCGAAGCTCTCACCGTAGTAGTTAAGCCCCCAGAAAAGCTGAAAAAAGAAAACCAATGACGCGGCGGACAGCAGTAGCCCCGAAATATATTTGAAAACCTTCGGCACAAACGCGCCAAAGCGCCGCTTTACCACAGCAAAAACAAGCCGGACGATGAACACAATAAGCTCAATCAAAACGGAAAGTATCGTTATATACAAAATCATTTCCGCAACCGAAAGCGGGAGAATTCCGCTGATATAGCTGAAAAAACGGAGAATTCCGCGCGAAAATAGCTTGTAGCTGTGTGTCACCCATGCGGGATTCGCCTTTGCCACGGCGACAAGAATCTGCACCGCTGTAAAAAAAACGACGGCGGCAACAATATTGCAAATGCCGGGAACCCACGGGTTTTTACGCCGCTTTTCCGGAGTCTGCGGCGTACTGTTCACAACATGCTCGTTTGTCAGCGTAGGCATGGCGGCCTCCTAATCTTTTTTCAGCGCAAACGGGTTTTCAAGTGGCTTCATCGCCGAGGCAAGCTCAATAATTATGCTGTTCGAGAGCAAAAACCCCCTCTCGGTCAGCACGATTTTTTCGTCGTCTGTGGCAACAAGCCCCTCCGACGCAAGCTTTTCTAAAGTTCCGCGAACAGAGTCGGGGTCTAGGCGGTATTTTCTCCGCAGAACTACCTTGGAAATTCCGTCCGAGGTTCTAAGCCCAAGCATTATGTACTCAAAGGCGCGCTCCTCAGCGGGGATTTTTTCAAAGTCAGAAACAACGCTTCCGCCACTTTCAATTCCCGCGATGTACGCGTCAAGGTCGCGCCCCGTCCCCCAGCGCTCGCCGAAACAGTCACTTGCGGCGGCAGGACCGAAGCCCATGTACGGCTCAATGCGCCAGTAGCGCAGGTTGTGTCTCGATTCCTTTTGGGGCTTTGCCCAGTTGGAAATTTCGTAGTGAGTATAGCCCTCTTTCCCAAGGATTTCGCACGCGTCAAGATACATATCCGCCTGCAAATCGTCATCGGGAATGGGCGCAGAGCGGCGCGCAAGCGGGGTTCCATCCTCAATTTTAAGCGCGTAGGCACTTATGTGTTCCGGCCCGAGGGCGATAATTTCGCGCAGGGTCGATTTCCAGCTTTCGCGGGTCTGATTTTCAATCCCGAACATCAAATCAACGCTGATGTTCGTAAACCCTGCGTCCCGTGCCGCGCGAAACGCGTTTTTGGCCTCGCCGAAGCTGTGCAGGCGGCCAAGGGTCGCAAGTTCACCGTCGTCCGCTGATTGTATTCCGAATGAAACGCGGTTGAAACCCGCCTTACGCAGCTTTTTCAGAAGCGTCAAATCCGTACTTTCGGGGTTTGCTTCAAGCGTGATTTCAGCGTTTTTGTCGAGGTCAAACAGCTTTTTCACCGAACCTAAAAGCGACGTAAGCCGCTTCGCCCCAAGAACCGTTGGAGTTCCGCCGCCGAAATAGACACTATCCACCTTTGCAACAGTGGTTGCGGCGGTCTCGGCGAAGTGGTCGGCGAGCGCCTTGCAGTAGCGGTTCGCCGTTTTTTCAAAGTCCCTGCCGCACTCGAGCGAGTAAAAGTCGCAGTAGTCGCACTTTTTTCGGCAAAACGGCGTGTGTATGTACAGCCCGAGCGGACGTGTGTCGCGCACTATTCCAAACGGGAGCTTGGCCTGTTTGATTTTCCGGCGTTTTTGCATATCTTCACCTCAGCGGTCAGAGATTTGCTTACTGCTACTCGTCAAACTTGAGGACAGCCATAAACGCTTCCTGCGGAACGTCGACCGTGCCGATGGAGCGCATCTTTTTCTTACCCTCTTTCTGCTTTTCGAGCAGCTTTTTCTTTCTTGTAATGTCGCCGCCGTAGCACTTGGCGAGAACATCCTTGCGGAGCGCCTTGACCGTCTCGCGGGCGATGATTTTCGCGCCGATTGCCGCCTGAATCGGAATTTCAAACATCTGGCGCGGTATGTTTTCCTTCAATTTTTCGACGATTCTGCGCGCTCGAGCATACGCCTTGTCGCGGTGGACAATGAACGAAAGCGCGTCAACTACGTCGCCGTTGAGCAGAATGTCCAGCTTGACGAGATCGCTTTTCAGGTACGCGGACAGCTCATAGTCAAGCGACGCGTAGCCGCGCGTACGGCTTTTCAGCGCGTCGAAAAAGTCGTAAATGATTTCGTTTAGAGGCAGATCGTAATGCAGCTCAACGCGCTCCGGCGTTATGTATTTCATGTCCTTGAAAACGCCGCGCCGCTCCTGGCAAAGCTCCATAATGCTACCGGTGTACTCTGTCGGCGTGATGATATTCGCGTTGACAAATGGCTCTTCTGCAAAGTCGAGCGTCGAATCGACGGGGAAATTGAGCGGGTTATCAATCATTTCCGCGCGCCCGTCTGTGTAATGAATACTGTAAATTACGGACGGCGCGGTGGTGATGAGGTCGAGGTTAAACTCGCGCTCAAGCCGCTCTGCAATGATTTCCATATGCAGAAGCCCGAGAAAACCGCAGCGGAAGCCAAAGCCCAACGCCACCGAACTCTCCGGCTCAAACGTAAGCGCCGCATCGTTCAGCTTCAATTTGTCGAGAGCGTCGCGCAGGTCGGGATACTTCGCGCCGTCGGCGGGATAGATTCCCGAAAAAACCATCGACTGCACTTTGCGGTAACCTGGCAGCGCTTCCTCAGCGGGGTTTTCGACAAGTGTTACCGTGTCGCCCACACGTGTATCGCGCACGTTTTTAATCGAAGCCGTAAAGTAGCCAACTTCGCCCGGGCCAAGAACTCCCGTTTTATCAAGCCCGAGCGGGCGCAAGTGTCCGCATTCAACAATTTCGTACTCCGAGCCGACCGCCATCATTTTGACAGTGTCGCCGGTTTTCAGCGTACCCTCAAGGACACGTATGTAGACGATTACGCCCCTGTATGCGTCGTACTGGCTGTCGAAAATTATCGCGCGGAGCGGAGCATTCGGGTCTCCCTGCGGCGCGGGGACATTCGCAACTATGTACTCAAGAACCTCTCCGACGTTTTGCCCCGTTTTTGCCGAAATGCGCGGGGCTTCCATCGCCGGAACGCCGATAACATCCTCAACCTCCTGCGCAACGCGGTCGGGGTCGGCAGAAATCAGGTCGATTTTGTTGATGACGGGCAGCACCTCAAGCCCCGCGTCGATTGCGAGATAGGTGTTGGCAAGCGTCTGCGCTTCAATCCCCTGCGCCGCGTCAACGACGAGGATTGCGCCCTCGCACGCGGCAAGGCTGCGGCTGACCTCGTAGTTGAAGTCAACGTGACCCGGCGTGTCAATAAGGTTCAGCGCATAGGTTTCGCCGTCCTGCGCGGTATAATCAAGCTTGACTGCGCGCGCCTTAATTGTGATTCCACGCTCGCGCTCAAGCTCCATGTTGTCAAGAATCTGATTTTCCATCTCGCGTTTTTCCACAGCTCCGCACAACTCGAGGAGCCTGTCCGCGAGCGTGGATTTGCCGTGGTCGATATGCGCGACGATGGAAAAATTTCGAATTTTACTGATGTCCGACAAAATAAAGTCCCCCGGATTTATAAAAATATGTTTATATACATTATATCGGGCAATACAATAATTGCTTGGCAATCATTGTATCACAAATTTTCTGTTTAGAACAGAGGGAAAAATTTCACTTTTTTATATAGTTTTATGCAGACATTTTCATGTTTTTATCAAAAAACGCAAAAATGTAGGATAGAAATTGTATCAATAATTTGCTATACTACCTATAAACAGAGATATGGCTCTAGAAATATTATAGAAAAAGGATGATAAAAAATGAAAACCTTTATCAAGAACATGGGGTATGAAAACGTTACCCTCTCCGGTTACATACTTGATTCCTCGCGCGAGATGAAAAACGCAAACAAGCGGCCCGCCATTCTCGTTTTTCCCGGCGGCGGATACATGATGTGTTCTGACCGCGAGGCCGAGCCTGTTGCGCTTGCGTACACGGCGGCGGGGTACAACGCCTTTATCCTTCGGTACACTGTCGGAACAAAAACTGCTGTTCCCAATGCGCTGCGCGACGCGGAAAACGCGCTTGAATACATCATCCAAAACGCGGAGGAATTTTGTGTTGACACAGAAAAAATCGCCGCTATCGGCTTCAGTGCCGGCGGCCATCTCGCCGCGTCACTTGGAACGCTCGGGCGGGTAAAGCCCGCGGCGCTCATGCTCGGCTACGCCTGCATCCTTCCCGAAATGGGGAAGCTTCTCGACATGGAAATGCCCGACCTCTGTGCTGCCGTGGACAAAACTACGCCGCCTGCTTTCATCTTCTCAACCTGCAAGGATGGCCTCGTCCCCATCGAAAATTCGCTGGCATTCGCAAATGCGCTCTGTCGCGAGAAAGTTGACTTTGAAGTCCACATTTTTCAGGAGGGCACACACGGACTTTCGCTCTCAACCACTCACACCTCCGGCGGCTCCGCCACCATGACCGACCCGAACTTTGCCGACTGGCTGCGGCTCAGCCTCAACTGGCTCAAGGTCCGCTGGGGTGATTTCCCTGAAATTACACCTGCGCCGGTCAAAACCAACATCAATATGACGATTGGTGAACTTTTGGAAAATGAAAAATGCCGCAAAATACTCGCTGAGGTGTCGCCGCTGCTCGAAAAATCAATAACGACAAACAAGGGTCATCAAAGTTTGCCATTTACCGCACTCGTGGCTAACGCCCCCGACCTCTTTAATAAGGAATTAATTGCCGCACTTGAGGAAGCTTTGGAAATATAGAGAAAAAAGGACGCCGGCCGGCGTCCTTTTTCGTGTCACTTATTTCAGCCTTGCCGAAAGCTCCTTGCCAAGCTCCTCATAGCCGGGCTTGCCCAAAAGGGCAAACATGTTCTTTTTGTATGCCTCAACGCCGGGCTGGTTAAACGGATTCACGCCAAGAACATAGCCGGAAATTCCGCACGCAAGCTCGAAGAAATAGACAAGCGCACCGTAGTTTTTCTCGTCGATTTTGTCGAGGTTCAAAATGATGTTCGGCACACCGCCGTCGATGTGAGCCAAAACGACGCCGCGCGTCGCCTGCTCGTTGACAAAGTGCATATCCTTGCCCGCGAGGAAGTTCAGCCCGTCCACGTCGTCGGGTGTCGCTTCGATTACAATTTTGCCGTCGGGGTTTACGACGTTGACAACCGTTTCAAAAAGTGTGCGCTCTCCGTCCTGAATGTATTGCCCCATTGAGTGCAAGTCGGCGGTGAAATCAACGGACGCGGGGAAAATCCCCTTGCCATCCTTGCCCTCGCTCTCGCCGTAGAGCTGCTTCCACCACTCCGCCATGAAGCGGAACGACGGCTCATATGCGGCGAGGATTTCGATATTTTTGCCGCTGCGGTAGCACAGATTCCGCGCCGCAACATACTGCCAGACAGGATTTTCCATAGACTTTTCAGCGAAAACGTTCATCGCCTCAAGTGCGCCCGCCATAACTGCGTCGAGGTCAATTCCCGCGACGGCCATCGGCAAAATCCCGACAGCGGAAAGAACGGAAAAACGCCCGCCAATGTTGTCCGGCACGACAAATGTCTCGTAGCCTTCCTCGTCGGAGAGGTTTTTCAAAGCGCCGCGAGCCGCGTCGGTTGTTGCGTAAATGCGACCTTTCGCGCCCTCTTTGCCATATTTCTTTTCAAGCAGGTTCTTGAAAACGCGGAAGGCGATTGCCGGCTCGGTCGTTGTGCCGGATTTGGAAATTACGTTAATCGACCAGTCGCGGTCACCGATAAGCTCAATAAGCTCCTCGGTCGCGCTTGCGCTGATATTGCAGCCTGAGAAGAAAATGTCGGGGGTGTCCTTCTTTTTCAGATTGTAGTTCGGACTTTTAAGGAATTCGACAGCCGCGCGCGCGCCGAGATAGCTGCCTCCGATGCCGATGACGATAAGTGCCTGCGAGTCGCCTTTGATTTTCGCGGCGGATTTCTGGATGCGGGCATACTCCTCGCGGTCGTAGTTTTCGGGCAGCTTCAGCCAGCCGAGGAAGTCTCTTCCCTCGCCCTTGCCGCTTTCGAGAAGCTCGTGCGCAGCTTTGATTTCCGACTCCATTGCCGCAATGTCGGCGGCGGGGATAAACGGATAAATATTAGAAACATCGGTTTTAATCATTGATTTTCCTCCAAAAAAGATTTGAAAATTTCAGCGTCTCCTATTTTAGACTCTTTTTTGGGAAATTTCAAGACTTATGCCGAAAATAACGTTACGGTTACCGCGCCGTTTTTCACCTCTGTACCGATTTTGACCGGGTAAGCTAGAGTATTTTTGAACCGCAGGTCGAGATTTCCGTACCAAATTGTCGCGTCCCTGCCGAGTTCGACGTAGTATACCTCGTCAGCGTGTTGGTGCCGCTCAAGGATTTCAAAGTCCGCAACAAGCGCGGTGTTGTACAGCGTCGAGGCAATCTGGCAGATTCCGCCGCCGATTACATCCACCTCCTCACCATCAACAAAGGCATGCGCGTCCTTGTAGCCCTTGTTTTCCGTGCGCCTGCCGACGGCTTCGTTGAACGAAAACTCCGCGCCCGCGTCAATAATCTCGCCAGCAATTGCGCCGCAGCAAATTACGAGGTTGTTCGTCCTGTCCTTGTCGTTTGTCAGAACAGGCGTCGAAAATGACGCAACCTGCTCCCCCGCCGGCGGCTTCGAAACTACGGGCGACGGCGAAGCTTCTGGCAGGGCGAAAGTTCTCGGCACAATGGAAGTTTCCGGCGAGGGTGTCACTGTCGTCGGCGAGGTGGTCGCGTCATTGGCAGGTTGCAGCGGCGAAGTCACAGCGTCCGGCGTGTTAGACGTCTCCGGCGAGGACGAACATCCAAAAAGTGTGACCGCAAAAACTGCGGCGAGAAATAAACAGAATTTTTTTCACGGAACTCCCCCCTATTTCCCGCCTAAAAATAGGACTCTCAATAATTTGCTCAGCACATTGCCGAAGCCGAGCTTTTCCACGTCGGCGCTCGCAACGATAGGTACGCACAAAACCTCCGCGCCACCGGAAATGACAATCATCTCGCCGATTTGCTGCCCTTTTCCGACAGGAGCGTCGAGGTTTTCCGCGATTTCGAGGCGTTTTTCAAGCTTTGAGACAAGCTCCTTGTCCAGAAGAATTTTGCTCTCGTGGATTTCGGGCTGAACCTGCGGGATTTTCCCCAAGGTCACCGGGACGGGCGCAAGCGCCTCGTTGGGGTAGATGTTCACCAGCGCGTAGTTTGCGAACCCGTAGTCGAGCAGACTTTTCGCCGCGCCGAAACGCTCAGCGCTGGACGGTGAGGCAAGAACCGCGCAAACAAGCTCCATACCGTTGCGCTCAGCTGTTGCAGAGAGGCAGTGTCCCGCTGTCGAGGTGTAGCCGGTTTTCAGCCCGCTCATACCCGTGTAGGTGCGAATCATCTTATTTGTGTTTGCGAGTTGAAACTCTCCGCCGCGCACCGAATCCATCCAAATCGTGGTGTAATTTTTGATTTCGGGATACTCCAAAAGCAAGGCGCGGCTCATCAGCGCGATGTCATAAGCGGAGGTTACATGCCCCGGAATGTCCAGCCCGCACGCATTTTTAAACGATGTGTCAGCCATACCGAGGTCACGCGCTCGCTCGTTCATCATCGAAACAAACGCAGTTTCACTACCTGCAATGTGTTCGCCAAGCGCGACAACAGCGTCGTTGGCACTTGACAAAACAACGGATTTCAGCATGTCCTCCACGCTCATTTTTTCGCCGGGTTCGAGGTAAATTTGACTGCCGCCCATCGACGCAGCGTGTTCAGAGCAGGTGACGGTTTCATCGAGAGTGATTTTGCCACTGTTAAGCGCCTCGCCGATTAGCAAAAGGCTCATCACCTTTGTCACGGAAGCAGGCGGCAGAGGCTCGTGCGAATTCTGCTCGTACAGTACGCGCCCCGTCTCCTTTTCCAAAAGGACGGCGGATTTTGCGGCAACAGCAGGACCCTCCGGCGCGGCAAGCGCGGCAGGGAACACCGGAACAAGCACAAGCAATGTAAGGAAAAGCGCGGTAAACTTTTTCATGACTCTAAACCCTTTCACGGAGCATACTAAAAAAATTCGCATAATAATAGCCATAACCACTGAAACTAAATGGGAGCAAATTCGTCTCAAAGCTATAGAAGCATTTTCATCTTCAAAACAGGCTGTACAGGAAAAAACTCCACACCCAAAGGATGTGGAGCAGAGTGAAAAAATATACATAAAAAAGCAAGCCCGTTTTGGCTTTCGCTCAAAACGGGTTACTTTACCAGACAGTTTTCAATAAGTGATTCAAATTTGGCGGCATCCTGCTCCGTGCCGTGAAGCTCAACTTTGACGGGCTTGGCAAGGTCGATGCTGAAAATTCCCATTATGGACTTTGCGTCGATGACATAGCGCCCCGAAATTATGTCGATGTCGCAGGGCAGCGAACTTGCCGCGCTGACAAATGCCTTGACGTCCGAGATAGAGCTGAGATGAACTGTGTAACTTTTCATAAAAAACCTCCTTTCCTTATTTGCGCAAAGCTGATATACTTAATTGAATACCACCTTTGATCATAACTATTATATGTTAACGCGGGCAAGAAAACAAGCGCAATAAGGCACAAATTTCAGCGGTAAAATAGGTAGTTTTGCCGACCAATTTACAGTTGCGAAATTAAGGATTGAGCGTAAATGAAAATAGCGTATATCACACTCGGCTGCAAAGTCAATCAATATGAAACACAGGCGATGGAGCGGCTGCTTTCAGCGGCTGGGCACGAAACCTCTGCTCCGAAAGAGGCTGACGCAATCATCGTAAACACCTGCGCCGTGACAGGCGAGAGCGCACGGAAGTCGCGACAGACCCTGCGCCGCATGAAAAAGAACAACCCGTCGGCAAGACTTGTTGTCTGCGGCTGTTTTTCACAGGCGGACGCACCCGCCGCGTTGGAATGCGGGGCGGACTATGTCGGCGGCGCGGGCGAACGGAATGCGGTTGTCGATTATTTAAACGAAATTTCCGAGGCGATGAAAATGCCACCGGACCCGCTTTCGCGCCGAACTTTTGAGGAGCTTCCGGCGGGCGCAGCAGATGGACATGCTCGCGCGCTGCTAAAGATTCAGGACGGCTGCTCAAACTTTTGCTCCTATTGCATAATTCCGTATTTGCGCGGACGGCCACGCTCACTCTCAGTTGAAAGCGCGTGCGCTTCGGTAAAAAACCTTGCGCGCGATGGTTTTGGTGAAATCGTAATTACGGGCATTGAAATTTCATCATATGGCGTTGACATCGGGAGCGATTTGTTTTCGCTTGCCGAGGCGGTCGGCGCAGCGGCAGAGCCTGCGCGAATTCGATTGGGTTCGCTTGAGCCGTCTGTGATGACTGACGCGGCGGTTTCAAGGCTTGCGAAAATTCCGAACCTGTGTCCGCATTTTCATCTCTCGCTGCAAAGCGGCTCTGCGGGAGTCCTTATGCGTATGCGCCGCAAATACACGCCCGCGGAATATCTCGCGGCGGCGGAACGTCTGCGCAATGCGTTTTGCGACCCGGCGATTACGACCGACTTAATCGTCGGATTTCCCGGTGAGACTGAGGCGGAATTTTTGGAAAGCCTCACTTTTATCGAGGCTGCCGGCTTTGCGGCGGTACATATTTTCCCCTACTCAAGACGCATTGGAACGCGAGCGGCGGATATGCCGGGCCATATCGCAAATGCCGAAAAGGAGCGCCGGGTGCGACTTGCTTCCGAAGCAGCGGCGAAAACTCGTGCGGCGTATCTTCATCGGCAAACAGGAAAATCTTTGCGGGTGCTTTTTGAAACCTCGGACGGCGAAAACAATACCGGGCACTCCGAAAACTACCTTGAGGTGACGGTTTCAGGCGGTGAAAATCCGCGAGGAAAAACGTTGCCTGTTAAAATTACAGGTGTTTTCAGTGACGGACTTGTCGGTGAGGTTCAACATGACAATTAAGGATATACCGCTGTGGGGTTGGATTGCTATTGCGCTGAGTGTTTGGAATTTGGCGGCGTTTATCGTCACTTTTTCCGACAAATTGCGCGCAAAGCGCGGCGGCTGGCGCGTGCCGGAGCGCAGATTCCTTGTGTTCGCCGCAGTTTTCGGCGGACTAGGGGTTCTTGCAGGATTCTATGTTTTTCGGCACAAAACACGGCACACGGGGCTGCTTACGGGAGTCTGGGCTCTTGGCTTGTTAAGTTATGCAGCGGCTGTAACTGTTTTTCTTCTCCTACGCTGAAAACAGGGAAAGTTTAACTGGAAAAAATCAGGTTTATAATATATAATGGTATTGGTTATTTTTCCGCAGTTACATATACCGTATATTCGCACAACCACCACGGGAGGAGGCGCTATGCACAGAAAGATTATTTCTACAGCTCTGACTATTTGCATTCTGCTCGGCATATGCAGTTTTCCTCAAAGTGCCCACGCCGCAGGCGAACCCTCGGTTTCTGCTGGGCGCTACCATACGCTCTATCTTGCGCCGGACGCTACGCTTTACGCATGGGGCGACAACCGCTACGGACAGCTCGGCGACGGCACTTCCACAATTCGCGCCTACCCGACCGAAATTATGAAAAATGTTGTTTTTATCGCCGCCGGGCTTTGGGCATCCTACGCTATAACTGCCGACGGTAGTTTATACGCGTGGGGCAACAACGAACAGGGTCAGCTCGGCACAGGCGATTTAGTTTCCTGGAATCGACCAAAAAAAATCCTTGACGGCGTTTTATCCGTTCACACGGCGCTGAACCGCGCCTATGCGATTTTAGAAAATGGCGATGTTCTGGCGTGGGGAAACTCGCAGTATATCTATCCAATTATCGACGAGCGGCTATCCCCCACTCCGCGCGTTATCGCAAGCACCGCTGATAACATTTTTTGCGGCGGGTCACACACACTGATATTGCGCGGCAATGTCCTGTCCGGCTGGGGCGGCACAATTGCCGGCAGTGTCCGGGAACAGAAAATAACCGAGATACAGCTCACCGCACGCGCGATTTCTGCCGCCGCTGACAGCCTCCGTATTCTGTACGTTGACGTAAGCGGAAACCTGTACCGTATTATAGGCATATCCTCGGTGAAAATGCTCGAGGGCGTTACCTCCGTCTGTTCAGGAACAGCTCATTTTGCTGCTGTTACCGTTGCGGGAGATTTATATATGATGGGTAATAACGACGAGGGCCAGCTCGGCACAGGCGGATACGACTATCAAAACTTCACCGCTGTTGCGCGAAATGTCGCGGCCTGCGCAGCGGGCGACGGATTCACTGTCGCATTAAAAACTAACGGCGAACTTTGGGCATGGGGCTCAAATACCTACGGACAGCTTGGCACGGGCACAAACCGCCTTTCTTACAACTTTCCACACATGGTTTCAGAGGGAAGCTTCGAGTATCCCGCGAAAAACGGCGGATACAGCGTTGTTTTTGACGGTAGGCTAATGAACTTTGACGTTCAGCCGCTAAATCGGGACGGACGCGTCCTTGTTCCCATGCGCGCAATTTTCGAGGCGTTCGGTGCAACCGTTGACTGGAATGCGCAAACCCGAATCGTCACCGCAACGCTTTCTGGGCGCACGATACGGCTTAGTATCGGCTCGGCTATCGCCTATGTGAACGGCGCAGCCGTCCTGTTGGATGCACC
>JGI994J12354_10004028_pt1 | contig 13406 bp, 12 predicted proteins | sample IntmicLarv3ML3BL_FD_12354 | JGI IMG/M metagenome (IMG submission 12354)
GGGCTGAAGCTGGACGAGCCCAGCACCGACCTTTCCGTAGCGCTTGCGCTGATCTCCGGACTGAAGGATGTGCCGCTGCCGGAAAGCGCGCTCGCATTCGGCGAAATCGGCCTGGGAGGCGAGCTGCGCGCCGTTGGACACTGCGAACAGCGCGTGCGCGAGGCCGCAAGACTTGGCTTTACGCGCTGTATTATTCCCAAACAGAACGAAGCGGGACTGCCCAAAAAGCTGTTGAAAGATATCACAGTGATCGGCGCAAGGAATGTCCGGGATGCCTATGAGCGGTTGGTTGAACCAAAATGATTTATCGCTTTATCTTGTTGAATCATTCGAGATCAGGGCAGGGGAGCAATATTTTGCGAAGTTGGCGGTTTCCCAAGATTGGGAAATCAAACTTTTTCGCAGATTAGCTCCGTTTACTGCGTGAGCCGTCCTCCCGCCCGTGCTGATGCTACATAATAGAACGCATCTATGTTTTTTCAAGCGGCACATGCGATTCACCGCCGCGATTTACCGCCATCACAGGCATTATTTCTATACCACTTCCGGCCACTCTCCGCCAACATATTCGATGTGAGGAACTGCCATGCCGGCCATTCATATCCTCGGCGCTTCGGGTTCCGGGACATCTACGTTAGGGCGATCGCTTGCAGAGCAGCTTGCCTGCGCCTGGTTCGATACAGATTGCATCTACTGGGAACAAACCGATGAAGAGTATGTACGCCTGATGGAGGAAGCAATTGAATCAAACCCTGATTGCGTGATCTCCGGCTGGCTGGGCCGCTCCGGCGATGTGCTGATCTCCCGGTTTCAGTTGATTGTGTGGCTCCGCACGCCCACCGAACTTCGCATAAGAAGATTGAAAGCAAGGGAGCTGGCGAACTTTGGCGAGCGAATTCTTCTTGGCGGGGATATGTACGAAACCCATCAGTCATTTTTGGACTACGCAGGACAGTATGACGATGGGGGGATGGATATCCGCAGTTACGCACGGCAAAAGGAATGGCTGGAGCGAGCTGCTTGTCCTGTATTGGAACTGGACGGCTGCAGAACCACGGAATCGCTGGCTGCTGATGTTCTTTTAAAGCAAAAGGAAATTGCTGATTGAAACTGCTCCCTCACCTGAACTTCGCAAAATATATCTTATGCGAAGTTGGTGATATCTTTCAAACTGCCCCAAACAAACTATAGTGAAATGAGGATTTCCCCATGAAACTTGATGATATGGCAACCCTGCCCATGCTGGTGCAGGATTACATCCATGGACTGGAGCGCCGCCTGCACTCGGAGCTCACCATCCGCGAATACGCCTCGGATCTGCGCCTGTTCTTCCGGTTTGTGGCCGGCCGGCGCGGCCTGATTGCCCCCGAAGCTTCGTGGGACGAGCTGGATTTGTCCGAACTCATTGATGTGGAGTTCATCAAGCGCGTCACAGCCTTCGAAACCTCCGAATTCATTCACTATTGCCGCACCAACCGCCGCAACGCCTCCAGTACCCTTGCGCGCCGGTTCATATCAATTAAACGGTTCTTCCGTTATCTGACAGTGCAGCGGCATATTTTGGAGTTTAACCCCGTGGATGAGCTTGATCCGCAGCGCACGGGCAAAAGCCTGCCCAAATATCTGCCGATGGAGGAATGCCTGGAGCTGCTGGGCTGCGTGGAGCAGGATTTTGAGAACCGGTACCGCGAGCGGGATTACTGCATCATCGCCCTGTTCCTCAACTGCGGAATGCGCCTCTCGGAGCTGTGCAATCTGAACCTCGCTGATATCTACCGGGACGACACCATGCGCATTCTCGGCAAAGGCAGCAAAGAGCGCACGGTATACCTCAACGCGGCTGCAAAGGCTGCGCTGGAGCGGTATCTGAAAACACGACCGCAGGAAGGCCTGGCGCACGCGGACCGCGATGCTGTATTCATCAGCCGGAACAAGCGGCGTATGAACCCGCGCTCCGTGGAGATGATGCTGGACAAATATCTTGTGCGCTGCGGGCTGGACGGCAAGGGCTACTCCATCCACAAGCTGCGCCACACGGCGGCGACACTGATGTATCAAAACGATGTGGACGTGCTGCAGCTCAAGGAAATCCTGGGGCACGAGAACTTGTCCACCACGCAGATCTACACCCACGTGGTCAGCGAGCAGCTGCGCGATGCCGCCGCGATGCACCCGCTGGCAGGTGTTCGTGCGGATGAAGATTAGACGACACCCGCTAGATATCAAACACGCCGGCAAACATCGCATAACACAGGGCGTCCGCGAGCGCCGCAAACACGCTCAGCAGCAGCAGTCCCAGATACCGTGAGACATACTGCCCGGGCGTGTTTTCTGTATGTTCGAGCTTGCCGCTGATCATCATGAGCATATCGCCGGACATCAGCATGCTCTCTTTGCAGCAGCTGAGCATGATCAGTGCGGAGATGACCGCCGACGGATACAGGATCAGCACGCTGTAGCCGATGCCCGCAAAGCCCTGCGATAGATAGAGCCAGCCGCTGAGCACGCCCATGCCGAGCCCGCGCAGCACCGGCAGCATCAGAAGCAGCGGCAGGCCAGCCGCGCACAGCCCAAGCAAAAATGCCGCCAGCAAAAACAACACATCGGTGCCGAAATAACCCATCGCATTGGCAAACAAGCTTTGGCTGCCGCGGTTGATTCGCTGCGCCCGAAGCATCCCGAGCAGCTGCTCCTGCCAGCCCGAGGAGGCATTTGCCGCCGTTTTCGCCCCCAAAAACAGCCCTATGCCATATAGGCCCAATACGGCGAGCTTCTGCCAGTTCTGGCTCAAAATGGCCGCGAGTTCGCGCAAAAAAATTTTTCCGTCCTGCCTGGGCAGGCGAGCAGACACACGTTGGCGCAGCACTTGCTCAAAACGCGGAAACACTTCGCGAAATTTTTGACGCATGATTTTTGTTCCTCACTTTTACTAAACTGCAACATCGAACGCACTTGATTTTTTCACTTTACAAAAGTTGTCCTGTTACCGCATACATATGCACCGCGCGGTCGCATTAGAACCCATGGCACATGCGGCACGTGCACTTTATTTGATTGAATCGCATGTAGTTTCGTTTGCTAAAGTATACATGCTTTTCTTTGCTAAAGTGCGCATGCTTTTTCTTATTAAAGCACGCGCACTTCACTTAGTTAAATTATTTGCTTTAGCGCACGAAACCATGTTCGCTTCATTATGCTAAATCACCTCCCCCAGAAGAGAGGCCAACATCCGCTGAAAAACAGAACAAAAGTCTAAAGCTATCACATCATTCGGCGCGGTCAATTCATATGTACCAAGCGTTTCGCCGTCCAACGCCACCACAACCTTGCCCAATACCTGCCCCTGTTTCACCGGTGCTCGCACCTCCAGCGGCAGTTCGATGCTCTGCTGCAGGTCGCGGCTGCCCTTCGGCACCAAAATGGGCATGGATTCCGGCGGCACCGGCATAATGTATTGCTGCGACCCGCGCAGCACGCGCACCTGCGTAATCAGGCTCGGAGCGATGTTCGGGGTGACGATCTCGTAATTGGCAAAGCCCCAGTCCAGCAGACGCTTTGCTGTGTCAAAGCGGTCATTGCTGTTGCCCGAGCCAAGCACAACGGCAATGAGGTGGGTTTCCCCCCGCTTTGCGCTGGCCGCAACGCAGCAGCCCGCCTTGCTTGTTGTACCGGTCTTCAGGCCCGTTGCCCCCTCATAGAAGCGGACGAGCCGGTTTGTGTTCACGAGTTCCGTCGCTCCGCCGCGCAGAGAGTCCATCCACACCTGCGAATACTTTATTACGTTGTCGTGTTTGAGCAGTTCCCGGCTCATCAACGCGATGTCATGGGCCGTGGTCAAGTGCTCCGTGGTGTCGTCGTCCAAGCCGGTGGCATTGACGAAATGGGTGTCGTCCATGCCAATCGCTTTCGCTCGCTGATTCATCAGTTCAACAAATCCATCTTCGCTGCCGGAGATCAGTTCACCCAGCGCCACGCAGGCATCATTCGCGCTGTAAATCGCTGTCGCCTTGAGCAGCTCCTCCACCGTCATGGTCTCGCCTTCCTTGAGCCAGATCTGCGATCCGCCTTTGCTTGCCGCCGCCCCCGATGCCGTCACCTGGTCGGACAGCTTGATCTTTCCGGATTCCAGCGCTTCCGCAATCAACAGCAGCGGCATAATTTTTGTCACCGACGCCGGATATGCTCGTTCCTTCTCGTTATAACGAACCAAAAATTTCCCCGTCACGGCATCCATTAATATGGCCGATTTGGCCGCAATCTTCACCGGAGCCGATTCTGTGCTTTGTTCTGCTAAATCGTTTTGTGTCGTTTCGGCATGCGAGATCGCTTTAGTGTGTGAAATTATTGCCGCCAATAACAGCCCCGCAAGAAAAATTTTCCAGTATCTTTTTTTCAAAACCACCACTCCCCACCATTTCTGAATTCATTTATTTTTATGACAGGAAGTAAAAATTTATTCTATCGCTTGCCTTTTGGGCAAAAATCAGGTATAATGGTAGGAATTTGATTGGAAGGAGGTGCTTGCACTGACTGTCGCAACCGTCGCGTTCGTCACCCTTGGCTGCAAAGTGAACCAGGTGGATTCCGATACCATGCGCGCGCACTTGACCTGCAAAGGCTTCCGCTGCGTGGAGCCGGCGGATTCCCCTGACGTGATCGTGATCAATTCCTGCGCGGTAACGGCCGAAAGCGAACGCAAAACCAGGCAAAAGCTTCGGCATTTCAGAACCCGCTATCCTAAGTGTATCATGGTGTTGACCGGTTGCGCAGTGCAAATTACACCCAACGCTGCCGTCAAATATCCTGACGCGGATATCGTGCTGAGTCACCAGGAAGCGCTCGATTTAGCGCATTGCATTGAAGAATATATGATTCACCGCAATAAAGTGTTCGACGGCCAAACACTTTATTGTAATAAAGTTTTCTGTTCGGTTAATTCACCGCACAAAAGTGTCTCTCGCACACGTGCTTACCTGAAAATAGAGGATGGGTGCAACCAATTTTGCAGCTATTGCATCATCCCCCACGCACGCGGACGGGTGCGCTCAAAGCCGCTGGATGTAATCCGCAATGAAATAAAAACCCTTGTTGATCAAGGGTTTCAGGAAGTTGTTCTGGTCGGCATCAACCTTGCCGCTTATGGCCTGGATTTGGGCTGCGGCCTGTCGGATGTCATTGCGCTTCTTGAAGAATTCAGCGAGATAAAGCGTTTGCGTTTGGGCTCACTGGAACCCCTTTGCCTGACCGAAGGCATTCTTGAGACGCTTTCTCGCGTTGAATCGTTTTGTCCGCACTTTCATATTTCCTTGCAAAGCGGTTGCGACAGCGTGTTAAAGTACATGAACCGTCATTATACATCCGCCGAGTATTTTAACTTGATAAAGCGTGTGCGCACCTTTTTCCCCGATTGTGCAATCACAACAGATATCATCGTCGGTTTCCCCGGCGAAAGCGATGACGACTTTGAGGCATCGCTTGCTTTCGTCCGCGAAACTGGGTTCTCCAAGGTGCATGTGTTCCCGTTTTCGGCAAGAAAAGGCACGCCCGCCGCTTCTTTCCCCGGGCAAATTGAGAAGGCGACCAAGCAGGCACGCGCAAAAAAAATGATTTCTCTCGCTAATGAGCTAAACCACAATTTCCTCTCCGGCCTGCAGGAAAAAACACTGGCGGTTCTGCTTGAGCAGCCGCATCCAACGGGCGGAATGCAGGGCTACACGGCAAACTACGCGCATGTCATCGTAACGGATGCCGTTCCCGAACAGCGCAACCAAATCCTTTCCGTGCAAATCACTGCAGTAAAGCGCGAATGTTGCATCGGCGTTTTAGCGCGCTAACTTATTACTATTTCCCTCTTCTCCTCCGTGCCGCAGGGCAGCACATGTTGCATCGCAAGCGCCTGCAAATCTGTGGCGCGGCACTCTGTATGATAGAGCTGCAGTCCTTGATTATCAAGCTTTTTTATGTCTGCGTGGCGGTGCAAAATCGGCAGAGCTGCGCTCTTCTTCATCCGCTGAAGCACCGCATGACCTGCCTCATTGCAGCCTAATATTTGAATACATCTTGGTAAAGCACTGAACTCTTCGTTTGTTGTGCACAATAAAGCGTGAAATATAATGCGCCGCAGCCGCGCCGCCGGATACCGCTTCCCCACCGCGATGGAAATGATTTCCTCGAGGCTGCGCCCCTGCCGCACTGCGCGTTGCAGCAGATGCTCCATCCCCTCCGAAATATCGGGCAGCTGCGCCAACTCATCCGTCGTCATGCTCCGCAGCCGCGCCAGTATCGCAAGCTCCAGCGCTCGGTTGTCAACCAGAAATCCGCCTGCGATTTCTTCCCGCAATATTTGGTCGGTCGCGTCGTTACAATATCCGGTCAACTTCCCCTTCTCAATTATTATGCGAAGTTCGTTTGCACTTTTATACCCTTTCCCCTCGATTCTGGGGATTGCCACCGGCTCAATTTTTGATCCAATGGCCTCCAACGCAGTGATATATTCCACATTCAGCGTATCGTTGGGGCGCCGCAGGCACTGTGAGGCTGCAAAATCGACCTGCGCAAGCGCATTTTGGCGCGCCGCTGCGAAGGAGACCCCCTCCCCTACCTGCCGTTTCATCGCATCGAGAACTCCCCTGTCCCGCAGCCCGGCCGCCGCGTGCTTCAGCAGATCAATGTCGCCGCATTCGCTGCCAAAGCTCAGCATATCAAGGCATCCAAGCGCTTCGGCAATATGCACAGCCGCCCGGCAAAAATCGTTTGCACGCGCGCACGACCATGGCGCCGGCAGGCAAATCACCAAATCCGCCCCGTTTTTCAACGCCATCTTCGCGCGCGCTTCTTTACGCAAAATCGAAAATTCACCGCGCTGCACCGTGCTTCCGCTCATGATTGCCACAATATGCGTGGCTCCTCTTGCACGCGTTTGTTCTATTTGACTAATATGCCCTGCGTGAAACGGGTTGTATTCGGCAATAATGCCAGCTATTTTCATATGAATCACCCCTTATGACTCTATCATATCACAAATCAAAAAAATTTGCAAGAAACCGAAAATTTGTCTTGACAGAACCGAACATTCGTGTTATACTATTACCATAAGAGGAGATTCCCATGCATGAGAACCATCGAGCACGGGTGCGGGCTCGTTTTTTGAGCTCCGGATTGGCCGGTTTTCCGCCCCATAACGTTTTGGAACTGCTGCTGTTCTACTCCATCCCCCGCCAAGACACCAATGAAATAGCGCATCACCTGCTGAACCGCTTCGGATCGCTCGCAGGTGTGCTGGAAGCACCCTTTGAGGAGCTCTGCAAGGTGGGTGGTATCGGCGAAAGTTCCGCCGTGCTGATTACGCTGACGTTTCAGCTTGCCAAACGGTATCTGACAGAACAAGCCAGCACAAAGCTTTCGTTTGATTCAACACAAGAGTTCCGGGATTATGTCGCCGCGCAGTTTGTGGGCTGCAAAAACGAGGTGGCTTATTTGCTTTGTCTCAACAACGCCGGGCAATTGCTGAAGTGCTGCCCGGTTTCCCTCGGCACAAAGAACGCGGTGAACCTGGATAACCGCACCTTGCTGGAAACCGCCTTTCTCCACAACGCCACCAACGTGGTGCTGGCGCACAACCATCCCAATGGCATGGCGGCGCCATCTGCCAACGACATTAAGCGAACCGAAAGCGCAGTAAAATTGTTCCAGCAGGTTCATATCAAGCTTTTGGACCATCTGATTGTTGCCGCGGACGAGTGCTTTTCTATGGCGAACCATGCCAAATTTTCTCGTTTGTTCATGAGCAATGTCGTTCCGCTGGCAGGGCAAATCGCGGCGGACGTCACGCTTAATTAGCGTCAAACGGAGAGGAATCCCAAACATTGGATCACTTTAAACTGCAATCAGAATATGCGCCCACCGGCGACCAGCCGGAGGCAATCGCGGCTCTGGTGGAAGGACTCCGCCGGGGGGACGCTGCGCAGACTCTGTTCGGCGTCACAGGCTCGGGAAAAACCTTCACCATGGCGAATATCATCGCCCAGGTGAACCGGCCCGCGCTGGTCTTGGCGCACAATAAAACCCTGGCGGCGCAGTTGTGCAGCGAGTTTCGCGAGTTTTTCCCGGAAAACGCCGTCGAATATTTTGTCAGCTATTACGACTATTACCAGCCGGAGGCCTACGTCGCGGCCACGGACACTTATATAGAAAAGGATTCGTCCATCAACGACGAAATCGACAAGCTGCGCCACTCGGCTACCTCCTCGCTTTCGGAGCGGCGGGATGTCATCATCGTGGCCAGCGTTTCCTGCATTTATTCGCTGGGAAATCCGATTGACTACAGGAACATGGTGGTCTCGCTGCGGGCGGGCATGCAAAAATCGCGTGATGAATTGATTGCGAAGCTGGTCGAAATTCGCTACGAGCGCAATGACATCAGCTTTACGCGCAATACGTTCCGCGTGCGCGGGGACGTTGTGGAAATATTCCCCGTTTACTCCTTTGAAATCGCGATTCGTGTGGAGTTTTTTGGCGATGAAATCGAGCGAATTTGCGAAATCACCGCGCTGACCGGAGAAATCAGGAGCGTCCTCCAGCACGCGGCAATCTACCCTGCCTCCCATTATGTGGTCGCGCCGGAACGGCTGGAACAGGCCATCGAAGAAATCACGGCGGAATCGGAAGCCCAGGTGAAAAAATTCGAGTCAGAAGGCAAGCTGATCGAGGCGCAGCGCATCAAGCAGCGCACGCAATACGACATGGAGCTGCTGCGCGAAACGGGCTTTTGCAAGGGCATCGAAAACTATTCCAGGGTGATGGCGGGCAGGCCGGCGGGCTCGGCGCCGTTCACGCTGTTCGACTTTTTCCCGGAGGATTTCGTGTTTTTTGCGGACGAATCCCACATTTCGCTGCCGCAGGTGCGCGGCATGTACTTCGGCGACCGGGCACGAAAAGAAAATCTGGTGAATTTTGGCTTCCGCCTCCCCTCCGCTTTTGATAACCGGCCACTGAATTTTGACGAATTCTATGCGCGGCTGGGGCAGCGGATTTTTGTGAGCGCCACCCCCGGCGAATTTGAGCGGCAGGAAAGCTCGCAGGTGGTGGAGCAAATCATCCGGCCCACGGGGCTGCCGGACCCGGAGATTATCGTGAAGCCGACGCAGGGGCAGATTGACGACCTTGTTTCGGAAATCAACCTGCGCACGGCGCGGCAGGAGCGCGTGCTGGTCACCACGCTGACCAAAAAAATGGCCGAGGACCTCACCGCCTACATGGGCAACGTCGGCATCCGCGTGCGGTATATGCATCACGACATCGACACGATTGAGCGCATGGAAATCGTGCGCGACCTGCGGCTTGGGTTGTTCGATGTATTGGTCGGGATCAATCTGCTGCGCGAAGGGCTTGACCTGCCGGAAGTTTCGCTCGTGGCGATTTTGGACGCGGACAAAGAGGGCTTCCTCCGCTCGCAGACTTCACTGATTCAAACCATTGGCCGGGCGGCGCGCAACGCGGAGGGCCTGGTAATCATGTACGCGGACGAAGTCACGGCCTCCATGGAGCGCGCAATCACCGAGACACAGCGGCGGCGCGAAAAACAGCTGGCATATAACGAGGCGCACGGCATCGTGCCGCAGTCCATCCGTAAAAACGTGAGGGATATTCTCGAAATCAGCAGCAAATCCACGCTGGAAAAACAGAAAAAAGAAGCCCCGGCGCACAAAAATCTTTCGCGCGCGGAAAAAGAAAAGATGATCCGGCAGCTCACCGTTGAAATGAAGGCCGCCGCCCGCCTGCTGGAGTTCGAGCACGCGGCATATCTGCGCGACCGGATCGAAGAGCTCAAAGGATAAGGATAATGGACATTTTGACCATCAAAAAAGCCCCCGATACCGGGAGCTTTGGGGTGATATTGTGTTCGTGTTATCCAAAAATAGCCTGCCACAGCGCGTCCGCAACGCGCGAAAAGAACTCTCCGACTCGCGAGGAGACTTCCCTGCCGAACTCCGCGAACATCGGCTGATATTGAGGGTACCTCACACAAAGCACCGCAGCGATGCCGATCACCAAAAGGCAGATGAACAACGCAAATTTGATGAATTTTTTCACAGCGATCCCTCCCCGCCTCTTCTTTTGTCATTATACAACAAATGCCGATAAAATGCAAGGAAAAAATGTAATTTCCCCGTTTTGCGGTGATTGTTCCACAGGAAAGACCCGCCGGCGCGCGCATAAAATACAAGAAGCCCCTGTTCAGACGATCCTGAACAGGAGCCTAAAAGAGCAGAAAATCAGAAACGTTTTTGAGGAAACGACGCGTGAAAATGCAGCCGCGTCAATACCCTCTTTTCGCCAGATCGGCCGCCACCGCGGCATAAAACGCACGGACTGTTTTTGCGCCGAGAACCGGCACAATCTCCACGTCCTTCCGCCGGAAATCCACCTCATCCATATGGGAAACACCGCGCGTATTTGCGCCCCGCAGCGTGCCCCGGTAATTCGCCCAATGTGCGGAATCCACGGCGACCATGCCGTCGTTGTCCCCCTCCAGCTTGCTGCCGATATAGGAGGTGATGGATAAAATGATGTCGCTTTTCGGCTCATTCATCATCCCGGCAAAGCTCTGGTAATACACGCCCTTTTTGTCCGGGTTTTGGGCATTGAACTTCTCCATATACGCGGGGAGCAGGCTTTGGCTGCCCTGATAAAAATCCGGATTTTCGTCGCCATTGAGGCCGAACCCATGGAAGCCGAAGAAAAAGTTCATGACCTCGGAAAACCCTTTGTACAGCCAATCGGGGACGCCCGCGAGCTTTTCCACCATGACCGAACCATGATGGGGCGTGGAAATGGTTGTCAGGCTGGCGACTTTGTCCGCCATACCCAGTGAGGAAATCATGTAGCGCGATTCTATCCCACCCTTTGAGTGCGCGATGATATTGACTTTTTTGCAGTTTGTTTCGGCAAGGATGCTCTCAATTTTGCGCTTGATGTTCGCCGCGCTCTCCTCAATGGCGCCCCAGGCGTCCGTACCGGAAAAAAACACCTTCGCGCCTTGTGCCTCAAGGGCTGCCGGGATTCTTCCCCAGTAGTCGATTCCGAACGTCACATCGCGGAAGCCGGCGCCGTGCACCAGCAAGATCGGGTACTTCGGCGCAGTCGGGGCCGAACCTGTTCCGGCTTCGCCTCCGGCGGACACTGCCGGCGCAAACGCTGCGCCCAGGATAACCAGCAGCAAAACCAGCGCCAATGTTTTCTTTTTCATGCAAATCCCCCTCCTGATATCGATATACATCTAATTTTACACCTCATTTATGAACAAATCAACGCATTTGCGCACCATATTGCCCCCGGGGGCTGGGTATTTCCCTGGTGCGGAATAAAAATGGTTTGACATTGTGCTTATATTGGCTTATTATATAAGAATGGGGAGATGACCCAATCAATCAAAAGGAGGCTTCCTATGAATTGCCCCAACTGCGGCGCCGAAATCGAAAACGCGAACTATTGTCCCGAGTGCGGAACTGCGGCCGCTCCTTCTGCGGTGAAAAAAAAGAAGAACGTTGTCATCCCCATCGCCGCAGCGCTTGCTGCCGGGATTGTCGTTTTCCTCGCTGTCGGCTTTTTTCTCAACGAGAAAAGCGGATGGCTTGACATTGGTTCCTGGGGCAAAAAAGAGGTTGTGGACATGAACCTGTCGCTTTCTTTTCCTGATATGGTGCACGAAGGAACCTACACAGGAACCCTCTTCCGCAAACTGCCAAATGGGCACGGTACGTTTTCCTCGCCGGATGGCAGACGCACAGCATATACGCTGGAGGGAAATTGGACGGACGGCGTTTTGAACGGTCCGGGCAAGCAGCTTTATGAAAGCGGCGAATCCTATGAGGGCGAGTTCGCGAACTCTGTTTGGCACGGTCATGGCGTTTATCAATGGGGCAGCGAAGGGCAATTCTTCTATGAAAGCGATTTTATCAACGACAAATATGCCTACCCTGCGGAAGCGCAAGCAGTTGCTTTGGTGGAAAGCATACTTGATATCACAAGCAAATATGACGACGTATGGCGCAAAACCGTGAGAAACCATGGTGACCTCTTTCCCCTTTCCGGCAAGGAAGCGGGCGATATGCTTGTCGAGTCGGTTCGCTTTGATGTGTCGTATGAACAGGTCATCAAATCGCCAAAGAGGTATCAGGAGGATTTTCTGGCGTTCAGCGGCAGAATTGCTCAGATATGGGAAGAGGAATATTACACTTGTGCAATCATTTCCGATGCCGCTCAAAACACCTATTATGTGATGTATACCGGTCTGGTGGACTACATTGAAGGTGATACGGTGGATTTTGTCGCAACGCCGATTGCAAACCACTCCTATAAAAATACGTTCGGCAACGACGTTCTTTGTGCCGCCATGCTGGCCAGCGTAATCTATGATTAGTTCGCCATCATAAAAAGCGGTATGTTCCAATGGAAAGCCGCATTGAAAGGAGCCAACAATGTCTCTGTTTGATCAAAGCCTGCGCAACAAGCGCGAAACCATCACATTCCAGGCGCTGCCGCAAAACGCGGCGGAATTGCAGGCGCTGCCGCAGGCAAACCTGTCCTCGCCCTACGGCACGGCGGCTTTGGCCATTGCTGCCATGTGCGCATACGAAACCAATCCGCAGGCGGTTGCGGATATGCTCAATTTTTTGCGGGGGCCGCAGCCTCTGACGCCGTCCGACCTGCAATTCATGCGGGACCGGCTGCAAGGCAAATACTACAAAACCTTCTCTTTTTTTGAAGGCGCCGCGCCGCAGAACAACTACACGCCAACCCTGCCTTACCGCGTCACGGTGTTCGATAACCCCCACAGCTGGATAAGCGAGGACAGTTCGCAATCCTCGGCCGGGCCTGTTCAGTATGCACGATTGCTGCTGCAATCGGCCGGCGCAGACAGCCCGCGTCCCATCACCCTGCGGCTCAAGGGCAGCACGGGCCAGTGGTTTTTATGGGAACAGCAGCTGCTGTCGGATATCCGGATCCCCGCAGCGGCGGACCCTTGGGCATAAGGCGCTGCGCCAAAAAACGCAAGCGCAATCAATCATAAGCACCGGTAAAAAAAGAAACGAGGTCCCGTGATGCGCAACATCGTGAACATTGTGAATTTCATCCGTGCGGTGGAACCGCGCGGCCCCATTGATCTCCTTGATCCTGTCATCAAGCAAATTGCCTTGCTGAAAAAGCACAATCTGCCGGGCACGTTTTTGCTGCAATATGACGCGCTGTTAGAACCAACCTTCACCGAACCGGTGAAAAACAGCGGCGCGGAACCGGGTCTCTGGCTCGAAATCATGCAGCCACTTTGCGAGGCAGCGGATCTGCCCTGGCGCGGCCGCGAGGGCTTTGCCTGGGACTGGCACGCCCACTGCGGGTTCAGTGTC
>JGI994J12354_10004029_pt1 | contig 13405 bp, 11 predicted proteins | sample IntmicLarv3ML3BL_FD_12354 | JGI IMG/M metagenome (IMG submission 12354)
GGTGTACAGTGCACTTCAGGTAAGCTTGCATCCAGTAAGCCAAGAGCTTCGTACTGCGCAAACACATTCTCGCCTTCCTCTGTAAACTTTGCGATAACCTTGTGCATAAATTCAGGACGGTCAACGAGATCAAACATTGTTTTCTCCACACCGCGATACCGCGGAATATCATCCCAAGGCGCATAGTAAATGCCCGTTCCGCGCAGCACAACAGGTAAAATTCCGTTTAAAATATCTTCGGCAAGGGCTACGTTTTCAGCGTCCCTTTCAGGGTGTACGGTAATTTTGGAAAGCTGCATCTTTTCCAGCGATGCTTCATCAGCAATCTGATCATGATACGCATGTGATACAATGCTGTTATTGACATCTGTACTAATCAGTTCTTCACTGACCGAAAGCCCTATCCCTGTAGAGGAAAAGGACTTTGATACAGCATAAAACTTTTCCGCCACAGTGTCACAGGGAAAATGCTTCCAGCGAAACAGCATCCGGCGAAAAAAAGTTTCCATGCTCTGTGCAAACGAATCGGTTGTCCGCAGCTGAAGCTCTCCGTCTATGTCCATTTCATTCCACGGAATTTCATCAATTAACACAGGCGGACGCACGATTTTTAAATCGTTGTTATCGCGCATACGGGTGATACGCTTTTGTTGTATGTCGTTAGCGGCGATTTCTGCATATTGTTTGGCAAGCTCGCGTAAAACTGCTGTTTCTTGTTTTGTAACAGACATAATAAAATTCATTCCTCTCATAAACCCGGGCGCTTTGCACCATTATACAACACCGGACATGAAATTGAAAGAGTTTTTTGTATTTTTGTATCTTTTAAAAACCCTTTTTACCTCTTCCGGATAAATGCGGATTTACTTACATCCTTTGACAATGTACGATACGCCTCAAAAGGTTCGAAGAAGTTTTAAACGAGCGTATTTGTGCTCAGGTTAGCCGAAAACCACAGTAATACTGTTGTATTGCGAGGATTTTCAACGACATATGAGCGCAAATACGCCCATTTAAAACCGTGTCGTACATTGTCAAAGGATGTTTGCAAAAAAATATAGCTTTTAGTCTTGCATTATGCTAAGATATCTATCAAGCACATTCCTGTTACTTTATTGATAAGGAGTATGAATATGACCGCAAGAGAACGTTTTTTGAACACACTCAACTTTAAGCCTGTTGACCGCGCGCCCATGGTGGAATGGGCAGCATGGTGGAACGAAACCATTGACCGATGGGAGAACGAGGGTCTGCCGAAAGGTCTTTCCTTTGACGATTCTCTTGATTACTTTGGTCTGGACAACATGACCTGCATGGTGGCAGCCGGTGTTTCCGGCTCCACTCCCAAAGCAGCCTATCATGGCGCTCCTCTTGTATCCAACGAGGAGGATTACGAACGTATTCACTCTACACTTTTCTCCGATGAAGTCATCAGAAATATAATTACTCACGCCAATTCGCTCAAAGAGCGTCATGACAGGGGCGAGATTATTATCCGGCTGTGGCTGGACGGTTTCTTTTGGTTTCCGCGTCGGCTTTTCGGCATTGAAGGACACCTTTTTGCATTTTACGACCATCCTGAGCTTATGCACCGCATGAATTCCGAGCTTGCCGATTTCAACCTGCGTGTTATAGACGCGCTTTTTCCCATACTCAAACCCGACATGATAGGATTTGCCGAGGATATGTCATATAACAACGGTCCCATGCTGTCATGCGAACAGTTCCGTGAATTTTTGAAGCCATATTATCAAAAGGTTATTCCGCACATAAAGTCATTCGGTGTAAAGGTTATGACCGACAGCGACGGCGACATACATACGATGATACCCTGGCTTCAGGATGCCGGGATTGAGGGAGTATATCCTCTTGAACGTCAGGCTGGAGTGGATTTGCAGGTCATACGCGAGCAATATCCTGATTTTCTTATGCTTGGCGGTTATGACAAAATGGTCATGCCGCTGGGAGAGGAAGCAATGCGCGCTGAGTTTGAAAGACTTCTTCCCGTGATTCGTTCCGGCGGATATATACCGTCAGTCGACCATCAGACACCTCCCGGTGTGTCGCTGGAAAACTACCGGACTTATATTAAGCTGTTTGAAGAATACACAGGAAATCAGAGATAATCAAGAGGGGACAGACTTTTTACGGTCTGTCCCCTCTTTGCCCTCTATACAAATCGACGTTTTTGTTGCTTTCCTCTTTGTTTTGTCACCGCTTTTGCATTATTATCGTCACGGATTCGCCGTGGTCTTGTTTGCGGCGCTATATGTTCAAAAATTTGCATGGGATAATTATGCTCATCTATTACCGCGATATCCTTGCCGATAAGCTTCTCTATATCCTTCAGATACGCCTTTTCATCAAAATTGCAAAAGGAAACGGCGATACCGCTGAGTCCTGCTCTGCCTGTTCTTCCTATACGATGGACATAAGTTTCCGGCTCATTCGGCAAATCGTAATTGATTACATGGGATAACCGGTCAATATCAATTCCCCTTGCCGCAATATCGGTTGCAATCAGGACTCGCGTTTTGCCTGTTTTAAAATCCGAAAGCGCAGTTTGCCGTGCGCCTTGTGATTTATCTCCATGAATCACTCCGGCGGCAACTCCTGCCTTATTGAGTATCCTTCCGATTCTGTCTGCTCCGTGCTTTGTTCGTGAAAAAACAAGAGCCGATACAATTTCATCTTCCTCTAACAGGTCGATAAGCAGCCGTCCCTTATTTCCTTTATCAACAAAATAAACAGATTGCTCAATCACATCCACAGCCGAAGAAACCGGTGTCACCGCAACAGTAACCGGATTTCGGAGGATAGAGCCTGCCAGAGAGGCAATCTCCTTGGGCATGGTTGCTGAAAACAACAGCGTCTGCCGCTCCTTCGGTAAAAGCGCAATCACTTTTTTTACATCATGAATAAATCCCATGTCAAGCATACGGTCTGCTTCATCCAGCACAAACATGGAAATATCATTTAAATTACACAGCTTTTGTCCGATTAAGTCGCAAAGTCTTCCGGGAGTAGCCACCAGAACATCCACACCGGAACGCAGCGCCGAAACCTGCAGCTGCTGCCCCACACCGCCAAAAATGGCAATGGTTTTAAGTCCTGTATAACGTCCGTAGTCAGTAAAGCTTTGGGCTACCTGTGACGCAAGCTCTCTTGTAGGCGTTAAAACGAGCGCTCGCAATGTGCGCTTTGACGTATTTTTTACATTTTGTTTGTAAAGCATTTGTAAAATCGGAATGGCGAATGCGGCGGTTTTTCCGGTCCCTGTTTGTGCGCAGCCAAGTAAATCCCTGCCGCTTAACAGCTTTGGAATTGCCTCTGATTGAATTGGCGAGGGAGCTTCATACCCTTCATGCACCAATGCTTTCAGTATAGGGTCTATCAGGTTCATTTCTTTAAAATTCATTTAATCCTCTTTATCTTGTTTTTTATACATGTTTTTTTCTTTGTGGTCTTTTCAAAAATACCTGTCTGTCGGTATTTCCTCAGCGGCTCCGTCCAGCGGATTGCTGATTCTTTTAAGATAGCTCAAAACCTCGTCCGCTTCCTCCCCGAAAACAGGAATCGGCTGATAATTGTTGCTGTCTTTTTTTATGCCGTCGCTGTTTTCATAAAACGGAATGACATTAAGCGTGATTTCCTTGCTTGAGCGGTCTATATAAAATCTGAAAATCGCAGTCATTCTTGACAAAAGCTCGGGGTCGCCGCCAAACATGAAATCTCCCATACTGTACAGAATATTTTTGCCCTTGTAGGTTTCCATTCCCTGCATGATGTGGGGATGAGCACCTATTACCGCGTCCGCTCCCGCGTCAATAAAATTGCGTGCATAATCCTTTTGATATGCAACAGGCTGTTCTCTGTATTCGACACCCCAATGCATATTGACAAAAAGGATATTATCCTCACTTTTATGTTTTTTTATATCCTTGACAATTCTGTCTTTAAAGCTTTTCGACTCAAGACTTATACGCATATCGTATCCCAGAAAAACAAACTCAACACCCTCAATTTCAGCCGTAAAGGGCATTCCGTCATCAAAGTAGTTGATGTTGTTTTCTCTGAGCGAATCCAGAGTATCCTGAAATCCCTCGTCAAAGCAGTCCTTTGTATGATTGTTCGCAAGATTTACAGTCTCCACGCCGGCAAGACTGTAAATTCGGGTAAATTCCGGGTCGGCTTTAATCTGAAATTCCTTGTTCATCATTTTTGTTCTTGTTGAAATTGCCGCCTCATTGTTAAGAATGGTCATGTTGTCGGAATTAAAGAAGGCAAGACAATTTTTGAATGGATAGTTCAAATAATCGTCAATGAGCTTTATTTTATGCTCAAATTTTGTCTCTTCAGGCGCACTTTTATAGGTTCCGAAGGATGTATCACCCGAAAATGACAGCACAATATTATCCTTTTGCTTGTATCTTTCAGCACACGCCGCCGCAAGCATATACCAGTCTGTAAGAGTCAGATTTATTTTGAAGGCATCATTCTCTATGATTTTTTGACAGTTTGACTTAAGTGAATCAGAGCGTTTTCCGCCATCTGAGTATGCAAGCACCGTGTTAAGCACATCATTAAGCAATTCGCAGTATTCGCTGTATTCCGCCTTGTCGGATTTTTCCAGACACTCGTTAAACGCTTTAAGTGAAGTCAAACTGATTTCATCTGCTCCGGAATCTATAGTCTTTTTGATGACCGATTCGGCTTCGGGAAGTATTTGCGAAGCACTGACGGCTTCTCCTGATGAGGTTTTTGTATCCGAACCGCCTTTACATCCCGTAAAAAGCAATGTCAAAGCCAGTAAAAATATCAAGCTCTTTTTCAAGAATATTCCTCCAGAATATCAAAAACTTGTAGGGTGTGCCGCCCTCGTCACACCCTACAAACTTTATACAATACTATTTCATCTTAAGCTCTTTCGCGGGATTTATCGCAACGCCGTTTATTCTTATCTCAAAATGAAGATGATTTCCTGTTGAGCGTCCTGTCGAACCTATATAACCTATTACCTGACCCTTGGACACCTTCTGACCGCTGTTCACATTAAGCTTTGACATATGCGCATATCTTGTAGAATAACCGTTGCTGTGACCCAAATCAACACGGATTCCGTAGCTGTCGCTCTTAAATCCGGCAAAGCTTACCGTTCCCGCGTCCGAGGCATAAATCGGCGTACCCTTTGGTGCCGCTATATCTATACCGCTATGTCCTCTTCCGCTTCCCCATGTATCCGAAACATATCCGGCAGCAGCCGGCCAGCTGAATTTTCCGCTTGGTTTTTGCGTTGAATCCGCCATCTTCTTGACAGAAGATGACGATGAAGATGAGGAATTTTTCGAAGAATAATAAACCGCTTTTTTGGTTCCGACGACAACAACCTCTTCAACAGGCGCTTTGAGAACGGTTTTGCTCAGATTTTTACGCGAGGTTTCAACTCCGTCAACATAAGTAACCTCGTCCTGATATTCACTTGTTCCCTTTACTCCTGCCGTCTGAACCTTGGTATATCCAACATCCTTTTTTGGATCCTGAATTTTTTCACTGTCATACATTATTGATTTTGTATATGATACATTTTTTACAACCTTAAGCATAAGCTGGGATTTCGCCTTTGCGACAAGCACCTGTTTGCCCGGATGCATAAGCTTTTCGATTTCAGGATTAAGCGAATTAAGCTCTTTAAGAGACATATTATTTACTCTTGCGATTTTTTCCGGAGAATCATTGCTTACAACCGTATAAAACTGTTCAACCGTTTTCTTTTCGCCAAGCGCCTGTGAAAGCTGTTCGGTCGTTTTCATACTCTTAACAGGATACAAGCCGTCCTTGCATTCAATCTTATTTAAAAATTGAACATCCGCGTCTGCGCTGTTCTCCTTTGGTTTTTGAAGAAATTCATCAAGCACGGCATCAATTTCGCTCTTATCGCTTACTGCCGCTATAAACTTGTCATCAACATAAAGACCACAGCTGTCCTTTATCTGAACATCCGAGTTTTCTATTATACTGTTGCAAAGATTTTCAACCGACGCCACATTATCCTTTTTAACTATTTTAAGCGAATATTTCGGTACTCTGTTTACAGAAAAATAATTTTCATCGTCTGTAACACGTTCCTGCACAATGTCTGCCGCCTTGTTATATTCGGCTTCTTCAGATACATATCCGACTACCTTGCCGTCATATTCGACCTGCAAAGCAAAGGTTCTTGTATTCCACCACGATATTGTAAAGACAAATACAGCACATGCCGCCGCAGGAAGCGCATAGTTTAAAACCGTTCTGAAAAAAGCCGTGTGCTTCCGGAACCCTTTTATTACTACCGCTTTATATATTCCGTCAGAATCGCCTGACACTTTTGCGTCCGAAATCATATTGCGTGCAAGCTTTATATCGTTTTTAACCGCTGAAAGCTGGGTTTTAAATCTTTTCAGACTTTGAATAACAACAATGTCAAACGCCCTTATAAACGGCGAGATAAACGGATACAATATCATTTTTATAAGCGAAAAAGTTTTTTCCGTAGTTTGAAAGACAGCAAGTCCTATTCTGTAAAGAAATTGGTAAAAAAGCATATTTGTGGAGCCTTTTAAAGCTTTTGCCAAGGCTCTGATTCATCCCTTTCGATAAATAAAATATATAAATACAAATGAAGATAAAGCAAAGGTTACAACTTTGTTACAAGTTTGAATTCATTATACTCAAACTGTAACAAAATTGCAACCCTTTTGTAACCTTTTCTTATACCTGCGACACTTTTATCTTCGATACCCTCATTATTTTGTGCACATTTCACATAGAATTTTGTATTGTTGTAATCATTTGTAATAAATTTCAGTTTCATCATAATTACTTACAACAGATTTATACTGTCTGCAAGCCTTTTTTGCCGACTCCAAATCCAAAAGCTTATAGTTACCGCACTCCTCCCCGGAAGCTCCCGGAACACCGCCTTCATACAGCAAAATGCTGTCCACTGTATTTTTAATCAGCGCAATAACCTCAGAATGCTCCATATTTCTTACAATAAGGTAAAAACCTGTCTGACAGCCCATCGGACCGAAATATATTATATTTTCCTTATGCTCGCCGTTTCTTATCATTGTTGCAAACAGATGCTCTGTTGTATGCAGTGCTTCAGGAGTTAAAAAAGGAGGTGTGTTGGGTCTTATAAAACGCAAGTCATATGTATTAATGTCTCCATCTGTCCTTGAAAGATATATGCCCGGAAGCAATGTCCTGTGGTCAATGCAAAAGCTCGATATTTTCTCCATAATCAAACCATACTGCTGTCAGCGGCAGCTTTTTCTTTTGGTATATCCGCAAGCCTACCCAAAAAGTTAACATTACCGACAACAAGCTCTATGCTTCCGTCAAGAAATGCCTCGACAAGCTCTACCGCTCTTATTGAGGACAGCATAAACAAATCTTCAAAGCTTTGATTCGAGACTGCTCCCGTAATAACATTATTCCATTCCTGATTTGCGCTGTTGGAATAATCGAAGTCATCATCCTCCATAATCGGACGTATATAGCTTGTGTATTTCATCGGCTTTTTAAGTATTTTTTCGGCGGCGCCCGCCAGCCATGTTTTATAAAGAAGCGTGTTGTTAAGAGTTTTAAAAACCTTTCTTGTATCCCTAAACGACTGTTCAACCTTCGAGCGAAGTCTGCCGCCGGACATTCCTGTATTCTCCGCGGATATAAGATATTCATACATCGCCGAAACAGCGCTGCGCATATGCGGATCGACCGGAAATGTCTTTGTCAGACTTAAGCGCGTAGGCTCCTTGTTTTCCAGTGTTCTGAGAATAATGACATCAAGCATTGTTTCTACTTTTGCATGAAGTGTTGAATCTGTTATTTTTTCGGGCAGGTTCAGAGTTTTTCTGTAATCCTCAACCATAGAATAAATATAGGGATGGCAAACAGAGTCCAAAGCATAGTGGCATATGAACCCTATAATGTAAGATTTTATTATATCATTATTGTACCTTGAAAAATAATCTCCTATCATGGCAAATAATTTTTTAGGATTTTCTTTGTGCAAATCAACGCCCGCTTCTGCAATGCTTTTGCCGAGCATCAAGGGCAGCTTTCTGCTTAAAAGCAAAACATCGGGACCCTGTGCGCCGCAAAAAAAAGCATCATCGTAAAGCCTTGGTTTTATTTGCTCTTTAACCTTTTTTGCCAGCAGGTAATGTGTTATTGCAGACGGCATCCGCATCCCTCCCAAAAGCATAATACTACAAGTGTTTTGATTTGTCAAACAGCGAAGCGCTGACCGGGTCCTCCGGACTTCGAGTTGCTTCGCGAACATCGAAAAACCCTGAAAGGTTTCCGACCAATCTCACCCGTAAAAATTCCGTTTTCCGTCAACAATCGTGAAAAAACGTTAAAAATCGTCGATAAGTTTCAATTCCACGACAAATTTCTTTGTTTTATACTTAAATCAGATAATACGAAACCTAAAATACGAGGAGAAATCAAAATGGGAACAAAAGAACGCTTGTACGGTAAAATAACGGTTGTCCTGCCAAATGAGCACGAGCATACACTTACATATTATATATTGGACAGTGACACGGAAATTGACGGAAAGATTAGGCATGTATATGGTTTGAAAGCTGAAAAAAGCAAGAAAAACAGCAGCGAATCTCAAGTTAAAAGCATCATTAGTATAAGTCAGTCTTGTGAAAAAATTGAACGTTTGGCAAAAAAAATGTTGTCGGAACTTGTTACGTTGTCCTTTTTTGAAGATGTAATCGAAGATTATGCAGAAGATTGGTTATGAATAAACCTTGTGCAGTGCGCTGAGGGCATCGCACACCCTATAATTTTTTGTTGATTTTTATGCGAAATTACACACCCTTTTTAAGCGCTGATGTTAAAAATGTTTTCAGATCACTATAAAGCTCCATACAATCAATCGGCGGTTCCACACCTGCATATTCATGTATTCGCACATCATTACCGGCCATCACACAGAACATAAAAATCGCAGCTATAATTTTAGTGTTGGACTGAGGAATCAAACCTTTTTCCGCCAAATTATCAAAATCCGACTGCATATACGCTATGCTGTGTTCAAGAAACAATTCAAAGAAACGTTTACGGGCGGACACATTATGATGATGCTCTTTGATTGCCAAAGACATTCCTAAACAGCTCATAGGCTCAAGCATTTCCAGGAATTCCTTATTAAACATATTATCCATAAGTTCTTCCAATGAGTCCGCTTTCATATTTGCGTCTTTAAGCCACTCAAAATAATGACGGTAGCCCTTTTCAAAACGCGATAAGACATCCTCCAATAAAAGTTCCTTACTTTCATAATAATAGTAAATCGTACTGGTTTGTGTTTCCGATGATTTTGCAATATCCCTCATAGATACCGCACCAAAGCCATTCAATGCAAAAAGCTTTGTGGCCTCATCTAAAATTCTGTTTTTAGTTTCATTATCACAACCCGAACCGGGAATCTCTCTTTTTTTCATTTATATCTCACTCTTACCTTCTATTGACAATGTACGATTCGGTTTTAAAACACAACCTTAAATTTAAAGGCTGATTATTTATAGGATTATATACTCATTTACCTTATATGTCAACAAAGTATTGGAAAAATCATTCTTGACAATATATCGAACGTTCGATATAATGTTCAATGTCGGAAAACAGCAGTTGTGATTGACACTCACCTAATTGTTAAAAAATTAACAAGGAGAAGTTGACATGCTTGAATTATCTCTAACCCATTACCCCGGAATTGTTGCCGCCATACAGGGATTTTTTTGTTTTTTCCTTTCAAAACGCATTTTAGGTCAGCGTATAGATTATAAGCGCAACTGGTATATTCCGATTTGCTTAATGGTCGGGTGCGCCTTGTTTTCACATGCTATATCTCATTCTCTGGGCGAGCCTTTTGTCACGATTACGGGTGTATCAATAACATCGATTTTTCTGTGTCTACGGACAAAATCAAAGCCCCTTCGAACATTTTATGTGGTTTTTATAACCTTTCTGATCAACACGGCAATTTTGATGTCGACGTTACTCATCGCAGGCATGATCATATATTGGTTTATCGGGTACAACAATGATGCCGCTGATCTGCTTGCACTTCCAATATTGGTTATCATAAATATCATTATCTGTAATACTAAAATTATGAAAAACGGATTTGCTTTTCTATTTGAAAAAAATAACCGGTTCAAACAGCCGCTGATCATTCTTTTCTCAACGGTATTGTTTCTGTATATTGCAATTCACGAACTTTATAAGTCAGGAATAGATACAGCACAATATCGGAGTATTTATTTAAGCACCGCGGCATTTTTCGCTGCGATTATTTGTTTTTTCTTCCGCTACCTTTACCTGGCTCTGAAAGAAAACAGTGAGAAATGCGAGCTTGAAAAGCTAAACAAATCGCTTGCCAACGAAAAACACGACGTTGAAGAATGGGTTAAAAAACTTAAAAAGGAGCTTCTGGAAGCACCTGCCGAAATCGCTTCGGAAATTGCCATTGAGCTGGAGGATTTACTTCCTCCTAAACACAACTGGCATAATGAATTGGAAATTCCTTCTACCGGTATGGCATCGGTTGATATTTATCTGTCCGGCTGCCGTGACGATGGACTGCGTAATGGAATAGAGGTCACTGTATTGGTTCGGGAACGCTTAAATTACATCATGGGAAACAGAGTGAACAGCGCCTCAATACTTTCGGTGATTTCCAATTATATCAGCAATGCATTCAACGCACTGGCAGAAACCGAGCGGGAAAATAAGCAGATTTCAATAGAATTCGGAACAAACAGCGAGAGTAATGTTTATGAAATTTCTATTTATGACAATGCCCACGAATTTGATTCGGAGGTTATTAAAAATCTGGGGAAAGAAAACAATACTACAAACGGAACCGGACGAGGATTCCCGAACACTATGAAAAGTCTTGCAACCCTCGGCGCAAGCCTTACTGTACGGGAATGGGAATATGACAATGACAAAAATATCCCCACCAAATGCATCGTGATTTTGTTCGATGAAAAAGGCGAATCATGCGTCGAGTCGTACAGATTCGGTCAATTTAAAATGAAACACGAAGAATAACTCCTTCCCTCTGCGGAACTAAAAAGCAGTAAAAAACAGGAGGCGGAATTATGCCGGGGAAAATAAAGCGCGTACTTATAATTGACGATGATAAGGATTTTGTTTATGATATGCAAACCTGTTTGGCAGGACGTGAAGATTTTAAATACATAGGTTGTGCAAAAACTACCGCTGAAGCGCTTCTGCTTGTTAAAGACACTCTGCCCCATATAATCCTGACAGACATTATACTCAGCAACGGTGATGACGGAACCGATTTTATTGAAGCCGTTGAGGAACTGAATAACAAGCTGAAAATTAAACCGCTAATCTTTGTGATGAGCAAAAACGGGTTTTATGAAAGCTTTTCCGTCAAAAAAGGTTTGCCGTTTATTGAGAAAAGCTCAAGCACCACTCCGGAAGTCATTATGAAAAGAATTGCGCGCAACTTCGCCCCGGATTTCGTCAGTGCAAACAATCCGGTCTCAGAGCCGCTTCCTCCCCGAAGCGTCAGAAACCGGGCAAATGATCAAATGGAATCAATGCTTGACGGACTTGGCGCTTTAAAATACAAAGGCAGCAAATATATTGTCTGTATCGTTATTTATTTTGCTGAAATGAAGGGAAATCGCCCTAATTTAGATTTCGCTTATGAGCTTGCCGCCAAAAAGTATAACGCAACAAAAAGCTCTGTGGAATCAGCAATCAGAAAAGCAATCCAAAGTATATGGGATATAGCCGGAGAGGATACCATCAAGCAGTATTACGGCGGATTTGTGGGAAGTCATAAGGGCGCGCCAACCAATCTGGGGTTTATTTCTCACTATGTCAGAAAGATAAAACGCGACTATTATTCGGAATATAAGTAGCTTAGGGTAGAAGTTGAGTTTTTACGCAAGGTCGCGTTTTCTGAGGATTAGCGATGACACGGAACCGATTGCAATGGCTCCGGCTGCACCTGCTGCCAGTGTGATAAGTGTTGTAACTACGGTTGAACTCAGCGTTGCGACGCTGGCCGCAGGATAGAGCATCATTCCAAAAAGGAAGGTGAAAACGATTGTCATCCAAAGCTTGTTTCTGAAGAATACGGCTATACCCACAAATAACGAGCAGAATATACCCATTAAAAACATTTTAGAAAGCAGGCATAATATTAACCCTCCCATCTCGACATCAAAAGCTTTTCCTGTAATCAGTCCTGCGGCTACCGCTCCGATCACATAAGTGATAATCATACCGGTTCCGCCAAAAACACCGATTGCGGTTTTTGAAACAACATAGTCTGTCTTTTTTGAGTGAACTGTGAAAATGTTCTTTACAAAACCGGAGCTGTAATCGTGTGCGATAAAGATTGCCATAAGCAGTCCTGCGAAAATAAACAGCATATTGATATTCGCAAAACCGGCGAAATCAAGCGGGTTTTCGGCAACGGCGGAACCGCCGAACGATTCAACAATTTGCCATGTGTTTGTAAGTTCTATCCCTTTCTGCATTGTGCCGTCAGGTCCCATGGTTTCTGCGCCGGACATGGAAAGAACCATTGCGGGGATAATGGCGGCAACACCAAGCATGATGTAGAAAAGCGGTGTATGAAACAATCTGTAAAAGTCAAGCTTCAGCATGGATTTCAAGCGGCTTCCAAGTGTCGGAGTCGCGAATTCTTCTTTGGCATTGACCATTATTTTCTGAGCAGCCATCTTAGTTGCCCCCTTTCTTACTTTCACCCCGCGAAGTTTGTGAACTTCGCGGGGACCCCGAGTTGGACATAATCTTGAGATAGTATTCCTCAAGTCCGATTTTGTTAAATGCTATTTCGTTGACACCGAGTCCGTTCGCATACATCAGACCGCCTACATTCGAGCTTTCGGTTTCATCGTAAATACGGATGCCGCCGTCCTTCTGCTCGATTTCTCTGTATTTTTGCGATAGAATAGCCATAGCCTGCATATCGTTTCCAGTTTTGAGGAAAACAAAGTCCCGGCATTCCTCGCTCATTTCACTTGCCTGCATTTCCTTTATCAATGTGCCGTTTCTGATGATTCCGTAATGCGTGGCGATTTTAGATAACTCTCCAAGGATATGTGAGCTTACGAGAATTGTTACACCTTCCTCGCGGTTAAGCTCGATGAGAGTTTCACGGACGATTCTCATACCGTCTGCATCCAAACCGTTGATTGGCTCATCCAAAATCAACAGCCTTGGTCTGCCGAGAAGGGATTGTGCAACACCAAGCCGCTGTTTCATACCGAGAGAGCACTGCTTGAATTTGCGGTCGGCCGCACCTGCCATGCTGACAAGCTTGAGA
>JGI994J12354_10004030_pt1 | contig 13403 bp, 13 predicted proteins | sample IntmicLarv3ML3BL_FD_12354 | JGI IMG/M metagenome (IMG submission 12354)
GTCTTACTAGCGCGCCGTACATCTTCACCACTTATCTCACCTACATCACTACATATCTTCGCCGCTTACCTCACCTGCATCGCTACATATCTTCGCCGCTTACCTCACCTGCATCGCTACATATCTTCGCCGCTTACCTCACCTACATCGCTACATATCTTCGCCACTTACCTCACCTGCATCATTGATGCATAAGTCAGCTCATGTCCCCTTTGGCACTTATGGATTCAACACGCTAGCGCCGCTGACGGCATACTTCAAACATGAAAATAGATGCCGCGATTGCTACGTTTAGAGACTCTACCCTTCCCTGCATCGGAATCTTGACTTGCGCATCTGCAAGTTTTGCTGTTTCTGGCAACAACCCCTTCGCTTCATTTCCTAGCATAAATGCCAGACCTTCGCGGTATTGTTCATCTGCGTAATATTCTGTTCCTTCTAAATTTGTTGCATATATACAAATATTTTGCTCCTTAAGATTCGCAATTGTTTCTTTCAAACTTTCCACATATAAGAAAGGAACACGATAGACCGATCCCATTGTAGAACGAATCACCTTTGGATTATACATATCTACGCAATTTGCACTTAACAAAACTCCGTTACCCCTGCACCTTCGGCGCTTCTAAGAATCGTCCCGACATTTCCTGGGTCACGGACATCTTCTAATATTAAAATATGTGCTGGTTTCTTCTCTAGCATCTGCTCCAATGTGTAATCTACCATTTCTACAACACATAGAATCCCTTGCGGTGTCTTCGTATCCGACACATGTGCGAAGACATGTTCTGAGAGTATTTCTATCCTCGATTCGCCTACTCTTGCCTCACCTAAGTTTCGCTTATCTATTGTCGATTCGCCTGCCTTCAATTGATCCACTTCCGACTCACATATTGAAACGGCACTCCTCTTCAGTTCATCTTTATGTTTCTCATAAAACGACTCCGAAACATATATTTCTCGCAGACGATTCTTCGGCGTTTCTTCAAACATTTTCAAACCTTCTACGATAAATAACCCTTCTGCTTCTCGCATTTTCCTTTTCTGCTGTAATTTAAGCAGCCATCTCACCTTTGCATTCGAGGTACTGGTAATCATAACTTCTCCCTTATATTCGGAATCTATATCCCACACCCCAGATTGTCTCTATGTACTGTGGGTTTGAGGTGTCATACTCTATCTTTTCGCGAATCTTCTTAATGTGTACGGTAACCGTCGCAATATCTCCAATCGACTCCATATCCCAGATTTCCTGGAACAATTCATCCTTTGTATATACACGATTGGGATGGCTTGCCAAAAATGTAAGCAGGTTAAATTCTTTTGTTGTAAAGATTTTTTCTTCTCCATTTACCCACACACGCCTTGCGGTCTTATCTATTTTCAGGCCCCTGATTTCCAATATCTGGTTCTCTTCAATGGCACTTCCTAGCAATCTTTCATAACGATTCATATGCGCTTTCACACGTGCCACCAACTCACTTGGGCTAAATGGTTTCGTCATATAATCATCCGCACCAAGTCCAAGACCTCGAATCTTATCAATATCATCCTTTTTCGCAGAAATCATAATGATTGGCGTGTTCTTCTCACTTCTCACCTGGCGACAAATCTCGAATCCATCCACTCCCGGAAGCATCAAATCTAAGATAAGCAAATCATAGTCTTCATTTAACGCTTTCTCAAGCCCTACATTTCCGTCCGTTGCCACTTCCACCTCAAAGTCACTCAGTTCTAAATAATCCTTTTCCAATTCCGCAATTGCAAGTTCGTCTTCTACAATTAATATTTTACTCATTCGCTCCCCCTTCTTGGTATTTTCTAAGGATAAAATACATGGTTGTACCTTCACCTTCCTTGCTACTCGCCCATATATTCCCGCCATGTTCTTCCATAATCTTCTTCACAATCGAAAGGCCAATGCCACTTCCACCCTTGCTAGAATTGCGCGAAGCATCCGTCCTATAAAACCGGTCAAAAATATTCGGCAAATCTTTGGCAGCAATTCCACGGCCATTGTCTTGTATCTCTACCTGTATAAAATCTTCCGCATCTCGCACACGCAAGTGAATGACACCCTTTGGCTTGTCCATGTATTTTAAAGAATTTGAAATAATATTATTAATCACGCGTTTCAACTGTTCCGCATCCGCGATAATCTTCGGATTCCCCGCCACATAATTGGAAAAGGTAAATTCAATGTTTTCACCGTCCATATCAAGCGCCAACTCTTCCGCACAATCTGTAAAATACTCTTTCACCGGAATTGCTTCAAAATTATAGGGGATACGGTTTGTGTCAATTTGAGAATAAAATGTCAGCTCATTAATCAAACGATCCATCTCATTCGCCTTATGATAAATCGTGCGAATATATTTGTCCTTTTTCTCCGGCGTATCGGCCACCCCGTCTGTAATCCCCTCTACATAACCTTTAATGGCTGTAATGGGTGTTTTCAAATCATGAGAAATATTGCTGATTAGCTCTTTGCTTTCTTTATCATGTTCCACTTTCTCGGTTGCATTATCCTTGAGTCGCTTACGCATTTCTTCAAAATCCTGACACAAACGTCCTAATTCATCTTCCTTTTCTGATTTAATCTCAAAATCTAGGTTGCCCTCTTTGATATTCTGCGTTGCCTGATGCAATTTGTTAATCGGAGATAGCACACCTTTGTATATCCAAAGATATAATCCAAGCACACTGATAAGCAAAACAACGATTACCAAAATAATTGCATGTGTCACAAACTGATGTACCTCTGGTGTTGCGTTCAAAGTCTTCATCGCGCCAAAGAACTTCTGATGCACTTCCACACCATAAGATTCTTCAATCACGCGCAGCTGGTAATGCGCTAATCCCCACACCAAGAACGCCGCTGTAACAAGTGGCAATATTAGAATAATCACAAATGTAATTGCTAAACGTGTTTTCAGCTTCAATGCTTGGCACCTCCTAATCTCTTATTTTCAGTATAGCACAAATTAGAGTTTCGTTCACGAACGCTTTGCTCTCTTGCCTACGGCGGTCGCAATTTGCGACATCTACATTATCTATATTGTACGCCGCAGTGCGTTCTCCAGAGGGTCTTCGTTTCACAGGAGTACTTACCTATGAAATTTTCATAAAATTTATAAATAGGATTTTAATTTTTCTACTTTATCGAGTCTTTCCCATGATAATTCTAAATCGTTACGTCCAAAATGCCCGTATGCCGCTGTTTGCTTGTAAATTGGCTGACGAAGATTAAGCATTTTAATAATTCCCGCTGGACGCAAGTCAAAGTTTTCTCGAACAATTCCTACTAATTCCTGGTCACTTAATTTGCCAGTTCCAAAAGTATCCACTCGAACCGAGGTTGGCTTCGCGACACCAATTGCATAAGATAGCTGTATCTCGCATCTCTTCGCTAGTCCTGCCGCAACAATATTCTTCGCCACATATCTCGCCGCATATGCCGCACTTCTGTCCACCTTCGTACAATCTTTGCCCGAAAATGCACCACCACCATGACGCGCCATTCCACCATAAGTATCTACGATAATTTTACGTCCTGTTAAACCACTATCTCCGTTTGGTCCCCCGATAACAAAGCGCCCTGTTGGGTTGATAAAAAACTTCGTTTCCGCATCAATCATATCCGCCGGCAACACTGCGTCAAACACGTATTTCCTAATATCTTCATGAATCTGTTCTTGTGTAACTTCTGGGTCATGTTGCGTGGATAACACCACCGCCTCTAAGCGAGTCGGGTTGCCTTCTGTATCATATTCCACCGTCACTTGAGATTTCCCGTCTGGTCTTAGGTAAGAAAGTGTCTCTTCTTTGCGCACTTTCGTCAGCTGTCTAACTAGATTATGTGCCAACGACGCAGAGTATGGCATATATTCCTGTGTTTCATCCGTAGCATATCCAAACATCATTCCTTGATCTCCAGCACCAATCGCCTCTAATTCCTCTTCGGACATCTTATGCTCTCTTGCTTCTAAGGCCTTGTCTACCCCCATCGCAATATCTTTCGATTGTTCATCAATCGCTGTCACAACTCCGCAGGTATCTGCATCAAATCCGTATTTTCCTCTTGTGTATCCAATTTCACGCACCGTATCACGTACTACCTTTTGTATATCTACATATGCATTCGTCGTAATTTCACCCATTACCATTACCAAGCCAGTTGTCGTGCAAGTCTCACATGCCACACGGCTCATTGGATCTTGTTTCATCAATTCATCTAATATCGCATCAGATATTTGATCACACATCTTATCTGGATGCCCTTCTGTTACTGATTCTGACGTAAATAATAATTTTTCCATTTTTCTTCTCCTTGTTTTTCATGAAATAATAAAAGAGGTCCTCTTTTACGGACCTCTTTTGATGATAGTATCAATTTCTCTCATTGCTCGATTACTCGCTTCGGTTGGCACCTTCCAATATGGGGTTGCCGTGATTTCATAGGTCCTTTTCCTCCATCACTCTAAATGAGAATTATTCTGTTTTAAATTATCTTGTTCTAAACTCGGCTTATCTTAAGTTCATCTTGCTTTCAACTTCCTTCGCCTTCCACTCAACTCTTAATGAGGCTTAACTCACTTTAAACTTGAACTTCTGAATCTCTTTTTCACTGGTTACTTTCTGAATCGTCGCTCCCAGCCCTCTCAGTTTTTCTTCAAAGGCTTCATAGCCTCTCTGGATATACACAATATCATCCACAATCGTAATACCCTCTGTCGCTAAACCTGCAATAACCAATGCCGCGCCTGCTCGTAAGTCTGGAGCTCGTACAATTGCTGCCGAAAATGCTTCTACGCCTTCTATTGTCGCCGCATTCCCTTCTATCTTCACATTCGCACCCATACGTGTTAATTCGTCCAAGTATTTGAAACGATTTTCAAAGATACTCTCTGTAATCGTACTCGTCCCTGAACATAACGCCAAAGTCACGCCTATCTGCGGTTGCATATCTGTTGGAAATCCTGGATATGGCAAGGTCTTTACTTGTGTATTCTTCAAGTTCCCTTTGGAAACCACGCGCACTGCATCGTCAAACTCTTCCACTTCACAGCCTATCTCTTCTAATTTCGAAATGGTTGCTTCTAAGTGTTTCGGTATGACATTCATAACTGTAACATCACCCTTCGTTGCCGCTGCCGCAAACATAAATGTTCCAGCTTCTATTTGGTCTGGGATAATGGAATATTCCGCTTTATGAAGTCTAGGCACACCCTTAATCTTAATTACATCCGTACCTGCCCCACGAATATTCGCCCCCATGCTATTGAGAAAATTCGCCACATCTACTACATGTGGTTCCTTCGCTACATTTTCAAGCGTTGTAAGACCTTCTGCCATTGTCGCCGCCATCATCACATTGATCGTTGCGCCCACACTCACCACATCAAAATAAATTGGTTTCCCAATCAATCTATCCGCTTCTGCAATAATCTTACCATGCTCAATCTCTACATCAGCCCCTAATGCTCGGAAGCCTTTCAAATGTTGGTCAATCGGCCTACTGCCAATATTGCAACCACCTGGTAGTGCAACTTCTGCACGTTTGTATTTCCCAAGTAATGCACCTAACAAATAGTAAGATGCACGAATCTTCTTGATATAATCATAATTAATCGTAAAATCAGACACTTGACGTCCATTAATGGAAACCGTGTTCTTATCTATACGATGAACCGAGGCACCTACACCTCGTATCGCGTCCAAAAGAACATTCGTGTCATTCACATCTGGCATATTATCAATCGTAACCGTTTCATCTGGCATAATTGCTGCCGCCAAAATTGCAAGGGCTGCATTCTTTGCTCCGCCTATTTCTACTTCACCAACAAGCGGTTGCCCTCCTTTTATAATATATTGCTCCATGTTACACCTCAGATTTTCTAAGTATTAAAAATTTATTTTCCCCAAAATATATTTTCACACAAATTTATTTTAAATTTATACTAAGTATCTTATTATACCACATTTCTGGAATTTGTAAAATCTTTATTCTGCTATCGCTTCCCTATGGTCTTCTCTAGGCTTTCTCTATCGCTTCCATCACTCGCTCAACATTCTGCATCAAGTTCCCATAATCTTGATTCACCGTAATATCCGCATACCTCTCAAAGAGTTTCACTCTCTCATCATACAAGTCTCGCAAAGTCTGCCCTTCTCGCAAAACAACCCCACGCCTCGTCGTATTCCCAAGCCTTGGACTAATCATCTCAAAGGACGCTTGCAAATAAACAACCGTGCCAATTTCTTTATAATGTTTCATCGCATTTTCGCAGTAGATAACACTTCCGCCTGGCGAGATAATCGCCTCTTGCGCCTCAATTTGACTATTCATTTCATCTTCTATTTTCAAAAATGCGTCAATTCCTTGTTCCGCAATAATATCCTTTAACAAAGACCCTGTCTTGTCCTGAATCACAATATCTGTATCAATAAATTGATACCCCAACCGCTTTGCCAAAATCACCCCTATGGCGCTCTTTCCAACTGCCGGCATACCAATGAATATAATATTCTTCATTTTACTTACCTCACCATTATCTTTCGTACGCTAATTTCAATTAAATTTTATCATTTCCATCATGCAAAAGTCAAGTAATTGGCGCTTGAAGAGACTCTTCTTTACACCCATACAAAGAGTTTGCTCGCAGATTCTTTGCGCCAAGCGTCCTTCCACTGCGCGAGTGCGCTTCCTACGGAGCGTTTTTGTTTTCATAGGAGCATAATGAAAAATGCAGATGTCTCCACCGAAACACCTGCATCACTATTTTACTTCTATATAATTTATAGGAAAGCCTTTATCTTTGTATAGATACCTTCTCCNTCAAGACCATANTTNTTAATAAGCTCAACTGCTGGACCCGATTCTCCAAACACATCCATTACACCGATTCTTAAAACTTTCGCGTTCTCCGCACTTTCTGCAAGCACCTCAGATACTGCTCCGCCAAGTCCACCGATGATAGAGTGCTCTTCTGCTGTAACAATCTTTCCAATGTCTTTCGCTGCTTTTAAAACAACTTCTTCATCCAAAGGCTTGATTGTATGCATATTGATAACTCTTGCTTCGATTCCCTCTGCAGCTAGCTTCTCCGCTGCCGCCAACGACTCCGCTACCATAAGGCCTGTTGCGATAATCGCCACGTCTTTTCCTTCGCGAAGAGTCTGTGCTTTACCAATCTCAAATTTATAATCCGCATTATCATTGATAACAGGAACTGCCAGACGACCAAATCTCATATATACTGGTCCGTCATGTTCGTACGCTGCTGCTACTGCTGCCTTTGCTTCTATATCATCCGCTGGATTCAAAATCACCATTCCTGGTATCGTTCTCATAAGCGCAATATCTTCGTTACATTGATGTGTCGCGCCATCTTCACCAACTGAGATTCCTGCATGTGTAGCACCAATCTTCACATTCAAATGTGGATAGCCCACAGAGTTTCTTACTTGCTCAAACGCACGCCCTGCCGCAAACATTGCAAACGTACTTGCAAATGGAACCTTCCCTGTCGCCGCAAGTCCTGCCGCCACGCTCACCATATTGCTCTCTGCGATTCCGCAGTTGATATGTCTATCTGGGAATTCCTTTAGAAATACACCAGTCTTCGTAGCACCCGCTAAGTCAGCATCCAATACTACTAAGTCCTTATGCTTCTTGCCTAGTTCAACTAAAGCATTACCATAGCTTTCTCTTGTTGCAATCTTCTTTACTTCTGACATAATGCTTCACCTGCTTTCTCTAATTCTTTCATTGCTTCTTCATACTGTTCCGCATTCGGTGCAGACCCATGCCAAGCAGCTTTATCTTCCATAAAAGAAACGCCTTTTCCTTTTGTTGTCTTTGCAATAATTGCCGTTGGTTTTCCTTTTGTTGCTCTCGCTTCTTTAAAGGCTGCTGCCAATTCGTCAAAATTGTGTCCGTCCACATTAATCACATGGAAGTTAAACGCCTCAAACTTCTTATCAATTGGATATGGTGAGTTTACATCTGAAATCGCTCCGTCAATTTGCAAGTTGTTATTATCAACTACCACTACCAAGTTGTCTAGGTCTCTATGTGCTGCAAGCATACTTGCTTCCCATACTTGCCCTTCTTGAATCTCGCCATCACCAAGCAAGGTATACACTCTATAATCATCACCAGTAAGCTTCGCAGAAATTGCCATCCCTACTGCTACAGAGATACCTTGTCCCAAAGAACCACTTGACATATCCACTCCAGGAATATGTTTCATATCTGGGTGTCCTTGCAAATAAGAACCAGTGTGACGAAGTGTCTTCAAATCTTCTACCGGGAAAAATCCCTTGTTAGCCAAAGTCGCATAGTATCCTGGTGCTGTATGTCCCTTTGATAACACAAAACGGTCTCTATCCTCTTTCTTCGGTGCTTTTGGGTCAACATTCATCTCTTCAAAAAATAGATATGTGTAAATATCTGCTGCTGACAACGAGCCGCCTGGATGTCCAGACTTTGCATTAAAAACAGCAGTGACTACTCCTTTGCGGACTTCATTTGCCGTTTTCATAAGTTCTAAATTATTCATGAACTACCTCCTATTACTGTGACTATGTTTTTACTTTCCTCAGTATATCACATTCACTCAAAGAATGGTATCCTCCAATAACCAGTTCAGAACATTTAATTGCTGAATCCCTTCATAATTACTCTCTGCCATGATCTCATCAAGTGTTAGAAGTACCTTGGGGTAACTATCTGAAATCTTTTGCAAAGGTGCTAGTTCTCGTTTCAATGTATTTTCATCAAGAACACTTGCCGATACTTGATAATATTCTATTCCATTTTCACCTTTTGCAACAAAATCAACCTCTTTGTCTGCAACCTTCCCTATGTTTACTTTGTAACCACGGCGAATTAGTTCAAAATATACTACATTTTCAAGCAAATGTCCCAAGTCACTACTACTTGTATCCGTTAGCATTCCCCTAAGTCCCGTATCGACAATGTAGTATTTCCCTAGCGTCTTTAGATTCTGCCTGCCCTTAATATCAAACCGGTCCACTTTATAGAAGATAAAGCTATCTGTCAATGCCCGCATATATTTCTCTACCGTATTCACTGAGATTTTGCGCCCACTTGATTGAATGGTGTCACTGATTTTCTTGGCAGATATAGGACTTCCGATACTACTGCTCAAAAATTTCACGATACTCTCTAAGAGCGTAATATCTGTAATCCCCACTCTATGCGCTATATCTTTGATAAGTATTGTATTATAAATGCCATTGATATATTCTCTGGTAGCTACATCTGTTCCTTGCATATTTGCAATGTACGGAAAAGAACCATTCTTCAAATACTCGTTAAACTCCCGGTTTAGATTATCTCTTTTGCCTATAAACTCGGTATATTCTGCAAATGACAACGGCAACATCTGAATCTCAACATATCTCCCTGATAGCAAAGTTGCAAGTTCACCCGATAACATATGCGCATTAGAACCCGTAACATATACATCTACATTCTCCTTGATAAACAAACTATCAATCGCCTTTTCAAACTCCGTACACTGTTGTACTTCATCTATAAACACATATGTAAACTTCCCCTTACACAAGCGCGCTTTCACATAATGATACAAAGACTTATAATCTAACAAGTCCTCATGTTCTATGTCCTCAAGATTGATGGCTATAATTTGTTTCTCACTTACACCAGCACTTTTCAAATATTCTTGATATAGTGAAAACAATGTAGACTTTCCACAACGTCTTACACCTGTTACCACCTTAATAATTTGCTTTTCTCTCCAATTAATAAGACTTTCTAAATGCCTTTCACGTTGTTTCAACACAATAACCACCTCCTAATAAGTATATAATAACTGAAGCGATAAGTTTTTGCAAGTTTTTTCATTTCATTGACATAACTTTTATTTTTGAAGAGTTTTTTCATTTTATTGACATAACTTTCCATTTTAAAATATTTTTTCATTTCATTGACATAACTTTTATTTTTGAAGAGTTTTTTCATTTCATTGACATAACTTTCATTCTAAGTACAATTTTTTCTTAAGTAAAATATCCTCACTTACCGCTTACCCCAATTTTTCTACCTCTAATCGCATTCACCTGCTTTTAATAGAAAAAACTGCTATAATAAAATCATTGAATGAAAGGACTACGCAAAATATGAGGTGGATAACATGAAGATACGTATTGAAATATCCGAGCAACATACCGAAAATGAAATTGTCATTCGTTGTCACGAAATCACAAATCAGATTCAACGAATTCAAGATTTCATCAGAGAACAGACTTCTCGGATTCCTAACCTAACTTTTTATCGAGATGACCAAGCCTACTATTTCCCGCTGCAAGACATTCTATTTTTCGAGACAGATAGCGAGGTAGTTTATGCGCATACGAAGAAAGAGGTCTTTCGTATAAAGCTGCGGCTATATGAATTGGAAGAAATCTTACCTCATTCTTTTATAAGAGTTTCCAAATCAACGATTGTAAATATAGCTTATGTATTTACTGTAAATCGCAATCTAACCTCTTCTAGCTTGATAGAATTTCAAAACAGTCACAAACAAGTATATGCATCGCGTCGCTACTATAAATCATTTATGCAACGCTTAAACGAAAGGAGTAATTATGAAAACAAATAGATTATCTTGGGGAATCTTCTTTATCCTCGCCGCTGCTTTAGTGATCGTCAACCAATTGGGGTTCTTTACATATATGAATCTCTGGACTTTACTTTTTACCGTTTTCTTGATCCCAAACGTGGTTATAGGGATTACTCGTCGTGATTTTTTCCAATTTTTCTTTTCTATTGGATTCTTGTTGCTTATTTATAGAAAGTATTGGGGCTTTTTCTTCTTCCCTTCTATATCCTCGTGGTCTATTATGGTTGCCGCGCTTTTCTTAGCAATCGGATTTTCGTCGATATTCAAATCAAAACACTACTCGCATCGTTCTGGAGAGCCTCACTTTAGTGCACAATTTTCTTATGGCGACCACACAGAAAACACAGCGGATGAATATGCAGAACACGTCAATGATAACCATATTTCTTGTAGCGTCACTCTTGGTGACAGTAGCAAATATATACACTCAAATAATTTGCAAAGAGCCTTCTTATCCTGTGATCTAGGGCATTTGAAAGCATTCTTTGACAATTCTACGCCACACCCAAACGGCGCTAACATCGATGTAAAGTGTTCTTTGGGCGAAATTGAACTTTATATTCCTCGCACTTGGAATGTTGTATTGGATATAGATTCTACCTTAAGCGGTGTCACAGAACATGGTCGTCCTGTCTATACAGACGGTCCCGTTGTAACAATTTCTGGAAGCGTCCAGCTCGGCGCTATAGAGATTCGCTATATTTAATAGAAGAAACATTACAGAAATTTCTATTTTTAAATTAAGAACAACAATCAAAAAAGGGGATATTATGAAGAATACAATTCTAAAAACCAAGAAACTATGTAAATCATTTTCAAATGGTGATACAAAACAAGAGGTGTTAAAAGACCTAGACATCGATATTTATGACGGTGATTTTACAATTATTATGGGTTCCTCTGGTTCCGGGAAGTCAACACTGTTGTATGCATTGTCCGGAATGGACAAACCAACTTCTGGCAGTATTCAATTTCAAAATAAGGAAATTGTAGGTTTATCAAATGACAAGTTAGCTGTCTTTCGTCGCGAGAACTGTGGTTTCGTATTTCAGCAAATGTTTTTGCTTGAGAATATGAGTGTTTTGGACAATATCTTAGCAAGCGGATTACTACTGAACAATAACAAAAAAACTATCGTTTCCTATGCCAAAGAACTTCTTACAAAGGTCGGACTAACAGAAACCATCTGGAAGAAAACGCCGAACAAACTCTCGGGCGGAGAGAATCAACGTGCCGCTATTGTACGCGCTTTGGTCAACCAACCTAGAGTCGTGTTTGCTGACGAGCCTACTGGTGCCTTGAACTCTGCCGCTGGCGAATCTGTTTTAAATGTATTATCCGAAATCAATCAAAACGAACAAAGTGTCATCATGGTTACACATGACTTGGTGTCTGCAAGGCGAGGCAATCGCATACTATATATCAAGGACGGCATCATCTGTGGCGAGTGTAATCTTGGCAAATACAAGAGCGGTGATAAGGAACGTCACGACAAATTGCGAACTTTCCTATCTGAGATGGGGTGGTAAACATGAGAAAATACTGGCTACACGCTTACTCAAATATTATGAAGGCGAAATCATCTGCCATTACTTTAGTCGTCATGTTTATTCTTTCTGCCTTTTTACTAAATACAGGACTTTTGGTTGTGATGAATTATGGTGCATTTTTTGCGGACTTAAAACAGGAACTTCATACTTCAGATGCTTATTTCATAATGTCCGAGGCACTTTATACTGACGAAACTGCGGAATTTTTAAAAGACAATATACATATAGAAGAAATGGAAGTGCGAAATTTCTTATCATTGAATGCAAAGATGCGCTTTCAAGACAAGGATCGAGATTTTAGCATAGGCTTTAACAACATGGACTCTGAGCGCACACTCTCTAAGTGGAAATATGTAGGAGAACATTTGCCAGCAGAAGATATGAGTGTTTATGTTCCTGATATTTTCAGATCTGTTGGTGGTTATCAATTAAATGATAAGATAGAACTTTCGTATACAGACACAGAAACTGGCAAGACAAAGACATTAACCTTTACAATCAAAGGATATGCAGAAGATATTTACTTCGCCTCAACCGATACTGGTTTGCTTAGCTTTTATCTAACAGACTCTACATATCGAGAAGTGAAGGAAATCTTGGCACACCCTACACATGATGCAAAAGTCATATTTACAAACGTAGATGAAATTGCAAATGTATCGAAAATCGAAAGTGAATTACACAAATTATTAAACATTGGCAGTAGCTCTTTCCTTGCTGCCGACAGCGCCTCTATGGTATTTGCAATAGATATTGCTCTAATCGAAATGGCCAGGTGCATGATGGCAACTATGTTATCTATGATGCTCGTTGTATTTTCACTCATTATCGTAGCTGTATGTCTGCTAGTTGTACATTTTCGGATTGTAAATAGTATAGAAGACGATTTAGGGAAATTTGGTTCTTTAAAATCTGTCGGTTATACAAGTCGTCAAATTATCCTATCCATACTCCTGCAATTCTCCTTGATTACAGGCATTGGTAGTATCACAGGAATCGCACTATCTTATCCCGTTCTTCCAGCGATTTCCACCATTTTCGCGCAGCAATCTGGACTTCGATGGGAACAAGGTTTTGACGCTTTCATAAGTGCTGCAACACTTCTTCTACTATTGGCAATCGTTGCATTCGTTTCCTTGCTTGCCGCTCGTAAGATACGAAAACTGACGCCTGTAAATGC
>JGI994J12354_10004031_pt1 | contig 13403 bp, 10 predicted proteins | sample IntmicLarv3ML3BL_FD_12354 | JGI IMG/M metagenome (IMG submission 12354)
CATTTAAAGGTTACAGCACTATGATTTATCTGATATGTAGTAAATTGGCTTTTGCTCCTATTCGGCTTTTTGAATAATCTTTTCACGGTTTTAGGAAAAGAACCTTAAAAAGCCATGACTTGACAAGCGATTAAAAAAACCTTAGACTAAGGAGGTCATTATACAAGGAGGTTTTTATGAAGCTTGGTATTGTCGGGTTGCCCAACGTAGGGAAATCCACTCTTTTTAATTCGCTGACAAAAGCGGGCGCCGCCGCCGCGAACTATCCGTTTTGCACAATTGAGCCTAACGTCGGTGTTGTCACCGTTCCCGACGCAAGAATAAACGCGCTCACGAAGATGTATTCTTCCGAGAGCGTTGTCTATGCTGTCATAGAATTTGTCGACATAGCAGGTCTCGTTCGCGGCGCAAGCAAGGGCGAAGGCTTGGGAAACAAATTTTTGGCGCACATTCGCGAGGTTGATGCTGTCATTCATGTGGTTCGATGTTTCGACGACAACGATGTTGTTCACGTTGATGGCAAAATCGACCCACTGTCAGACATTGAAACAATAAATTTAGAACTTATTTTAGCCGATTTAGAGGTCATGGAACGCCGCGCGTCAAAAACACAAAAGGCAGTCAGAACTGAAAAATCGGCGGCTAAAGAGCTTGAAATAATCGAAAGAATAATCAAAGCGCTTGCGGAAGGTCAAACGGCGAGAAGCGTCGAATTTTCAGACGACGAAATCCCGTTTGTTGAGAGCCTTGCGCTTTTGTCATATAAACCTGTAATTTACGCCATGAATGTCAATGAAAACGAGCTTTCCGGGAATGGTTACACCGAAAAGGTGATTGATTTCGCGCAAAAAGACGGCTCAAAGGCGTTTGTAATCTGCGCAAAATTTGAAGAAGAAATCGCAGGGCTTGACGATGAAGAAAAAGCGGAATTTCTCGCAGAAATCGGAATAGAAGAAAGCGGACTTGATAAAATCATTGAAGAAAGCTATTCCCTTCTCGGGCTTATCAGCTTTTTGACGGCAGGTCAAAAAGAAACGCGGGCGTGGACGATTACAAAGGGCACGAAAGCGCCGGGCGCGGCAGGGAAAATTCACACAGATTTTGAACGCGGCTTCATTCGCGCAGAAATCGTGAGCTATGATGATTTGATGCGTTTGGGTGCTTATTCCGCGGCAAAAGAAGCGGGGCTTGTTCGGCTTGAGGGAAAAGATTATGTCGTTAAGGACGGCGATGTTGTTTTGTTTAGATTTAACGTCTGATGATTTTCAGAGATTGGCTAAGGGGGAAAAAGATGAGCTTGATTGAATTGTTTTTACTCGCGGTCGGACTTTCTATGGACGCGTTTGCCGTGGCGGTTTGCAACGGCTTGGGAATGAAAAGGTTTTCCCTAAAAAAAGCTGTGACCGTAGGACTGTATTTCGGAATTTTTCAAGCACTCATGCCGCTGATTGGATATTTAGCGGCTTCTTTTTTTGCCGAAATGATTATTGCTTATGACCATTGGATTGCGTTTATACTGCTTGCTGTTTTGGGCGGCAAAATGATTGTCGGAAGCTTGAGAAGCAAGGGCTGTGACGATTGCCCCGACGAAAAAGACGTTTCTTTGAAACTCTCGCAAATGCTGCCGCTTGCCGTTGCAACAAGCATTGACGCGCTTGCTGTTGGGGTGTCATTTGCTTTCCTTGAGGTTGAAATTATTCCTGCTGTATCAATAATCGGAATAACAACACTGGTTTTGTCGATAATTGGCGTAAAAATAGGTAATGTGTTTGGCGCAAAGCTCAAGTCGAAGGCGGAATTTGCCGGAGGGTTAATACTTGTGCTAATCGGCTTAAAAATATTTTTTGGTGCTTGACCGTTCATTTGGGAAATGATAATATGAAATGAATATATTATTATGCTAACATATTAAGGAGGAAACCAAAAAATGAATAATAAGGATTTGTCAATCATCCGAGATCTTGCCAAACGGACAGCTGAGCTTGCAGCACTTCCGATTCAAGAGGAAAAACGACGCTTGTGGCGCGGTCTTAACAACAAAAAGCCCGAACGCCCGATGATTATGGTTGATCAAGTGTGTTGGCACGAAATGAATGTAAACGACGAACTGACGCTTTTATGCCAAGATGAAGAAGCTCGCGGCTGGGAGCGGCATTTTAGAACAATATTATATAAATGGAATCATTTTCCAGTTGATTCGGTTGTAGAAAACTACATACCTGTTTACAGGGTTATGAGCGGCGGGCTTGATTTGCGCGCGCGGGAAGAAACTTTGGAACTTGATTCGGCAAATGATGTCGTTTCTCATAAATTTGAAAATCAAATCAAAACCTTCGATGATCTTGAAAAAATAAAATTTAGTGATGTAGTTTATAATGAAAAAGAAACGATGAAGCAGTATGAGCACATGCAGGAAATGTTCGGCGGAATAATGGATTTGCGCTTGGAAGGCAACGGATATTCCCAAGGATATTTAACCTTTTGGGATCCGATTGCAAGCATTTTGAGCATCGAGGGCTTTCTCGACACGATTATAGATAATCCCGATTTGATGCACGCTGTGATAAAGCGCGTCGTCGACGGCTATATGACGACTCTTGACCAAATGGAAGCTCTTAATCTTTATACCAATCCTCAGCCGTTAATTCATTGCACCGGTGCGTGGAACGATGAACTTCCGCAAACAATCGCCAAACCCGGCGAAAAACGAACTACAAAGGACATGTGGATGTTCAGCATGGCGCAATCGCTTTCGACCGTTTCGCCCGCTATGTTCAACGAATTCGAAATAGAATATTCAATTCCGCTGTGCGAACGATTCGGGCTTGTTTATTATGGTTGCTGTGAGCCTCTTCACGACAGAATGAATTATGTTAAACGACTTCCCAATCTGCGCAAAGTTTCGATGAGTCCTTGGGCAAATAAGCTTCGGGGCGCTGAGGAAATCGGCAAAGACTATGTCTATTCCTGCAAGCCGAATCCCGCTTTTATAGCGGTTTCGTCGTTCGACGAGGATTTGATAAGAAAGGATTTAATCGAAACGAAGCAAATTTGTCAACAGTTCGGCTGCCCTCTCGAAATAATTCTCAAGGATGTTTCAACCGTTGACTATAAGCCCGAAAGAGTGTGGCGTTGGGCTGAAATCGCGATGGAAGTGGCTTGTTCATAAGAATCAAAATTAATAAAGGAGACTTAAATTATGCAACACATAAAAGAAGTTCATGTGGTTTTCAAAACCCATCTCGACGTTGGATTCACAAATTTTGCATATAAAGTTCTTGATCAATATTCAGAACATTTCATCCCCGGTGTGTTCGCCATGAAATCGGAAAATTTTTCATGGACAGTCGGTTCGTGGCTTATTCATGAATTTTTGAAAAGGGATAACGAGTATTATCGAAACGAAATGAAAGAAGCTATTAAAGACGAGCGCATAGTTTGGAACGCTCTTCCTTTCACGCCTTACATCGAATTTATGGACAGAGAATTGCTTGAATACGGGCTTTCGCTGTCAAAAGAGCTTGACAGGCGTTTCGGCAAAAAAACAATTTCAGCAAAGATTACAGATGTTCCGGGCCTCACGAAAGCCGCAATAGAAAGTTTTGTAAAATACGGCATCGAATTTTTGCATTTAAGCAAAAACCCGGCCTGTTCTGCCCCGTCTGTTCCGCGGTTTTTCCGCTGGCAGGACGATGACGAAAATGAAATCGTCGTGATGTATGACATGAGCTATTCTTCTGAGGTTTTTGAAATACCCGGAACAGATAAGGCGGTTTTGCTTTCTTACACAAACGACAACCTCGGACCGCCGACACGCGAAAGCTTGAGAGCGCTTCATGCGGATTTGAAAAAGAAATATCCGAATGCCGAAATCATGGCCTCAAATTTGAACAAAGTGGCTAAAATCGCATGTTCGGTTAAAGACACATTACCTGTTTTAAATGACGAAATTGGCGACACATGGATTCACGGAACAGGAACAGACCCCGAAAGAGTGAGCAACTATCGCGCTCTTCTTCGTTTGCGAAAGGAGCTTGACGCTGAGGACAGAGAAAAAATAAACAGCGGCATTTTGCTTGTTCCCGAACACACATGGGGATTAGATGAAAAAATAACTTTAAAAGATCATAACAATTTTATAAGAACCGAGTTTGAAACTGCAAGAAAAACCTCGCATTATAAAATAATGGAAGCATCGTGGCTGGAGCAGCGTGAATATATTACAAACACGGTAAATTCTCTTTCGCCCAATGCAAAAAAAAGAGCGTTGGAAGTTATCTCTGAATATAAAACCAAGCTTCCCGATTTGGAAAACTTTGCGAAAATTACAAATCCTGAGACTAAGATTTCTGTCGGGAAATACAATCTTTCGTTTAATGATAACGGCGCGATTTGTTCGCTTGAAAGAAACGGCGCTTCACTTGCAGACAAAGACCACTTGTGGTTTGCGCCGATGTATGAGGCTTTTTGCGAGGAAGATTATAACCGCTATGTTCGCCAATACAGCACTGATCAGCCTGATTGGCTTATTGAAGACATAACAAAGGTCGGAATGGGTTCGGCGATTAAGGAACATTTGACGGCACTTCCCGTTTTGGATGGTGTTTATCAAAGGGATAATAGGATTCTCGCTGTAATGAAAATTTCGGGCGAGGCGTTTGAAAAATTCGGCGCTCCTGAAACAATGACGACTACATACGATTTTTCGGATGACGAAATCAAGGTGAGCTTCTCTTGGTATAATAAACCTGCAAATCGTGTGGCGGAAGCACTCTGGCTTGGTGTTTGCTTAAAGGGTGACAATTTGCGCCTGAACAAAATTGGGCAATGGATTGACCCGACAAAGGTCGTCGAAAAAGGAGCGAGAGCTTTGCATGCCGTTGATTTCGGCGTTAGGTCGGACAATGTTTCGGTTGAAACACTTGACGCGGCACTTGTCGCGCCCGGGTTGCCGTCTTTATTGAATTTTGACCATGCGATTCCCGCTGTCGGTCAAGGTGTTCATTTTAATCTTTACAACAATGTTTGGGGAACGAATTACGGAATGTGGTATGATGAGGATGCACTCTTCCGATTTGTTGTTCGGTTTTCGGAATAGGGAGGAAAACTAATGAAAAGCAGAAGAATATTATATGCAGCGACTATGGTTATAGTTTTTTTCTGTGCTGTTGCATTGTGGCAAAAAGGAAACGTCGGCGCTGCTACAAACCCTGTTGTGATACTCGACGAAACAGAATTGGCGTTTGAAGTGCCGCCTCGAATTGTTAATGACAGAACGATGCTGCCGTTTAGAGCAATTGCCGAAGCGATGGGTGCAGAAGTGGAATGGATTCCTGAAAGCAGAACGGTAATTATGCGACTGCACGGCAAATATGCTTCCATGATTATAAACGATTCAATTATGTATTATGGCGAAATTTCATTTGCAGACGGGAAAGACACTACACATTACAGAAAAGGTTCTGAATATGCGATGGATTCACCTCCGATAATCATCGACGACCGAACGCTCGTTCCGCTTCGCGCTGTTTCGGAAGCGCTCGGCGCGACTGTCGATTGGATAGCCGAATCCTCGACTTTGGTGCTGACATCACCACCAAAGCCAACAGTCTCGACAGCTCCAACGCAGACACCGAAATCGACCGAGCCGAGCTGGACTTTCGGGAAAGGTGAAAATAGCTTGGAAGACTGGGAAACAGATGATGCTGTAGGCATTCGCGGTGTGGAAAATGGGCTTTTGATATTTGACATTGATCTATGCCGTTATGACAATTCGGTAGAAATTTATTCAACAAATAATTTGTCTTTCAACGCGTCCGAATATAAATATCTGTATTTAAAGCTGAAAAACACTACAGAAGTAACCGCGTCGCTTGATGTGAGCTTTGTAAACGCCGCAGACGGAAAATCGGGCGGTTGGAACTCGGTTTTGGCTGAGTATTATGTTCGGGAACACGGGAATATGCAGGAAATCATTGTTGATTTATCTTCTAACACCAAATGGAAAGGAACGATAAAGCGACTCAAGCTCAACATAGCATCTGATTTGGCTTTCGATTTTAACGTAACAGGAACATTTGAAATTGAAAGGATTGCGCTTATAAATTCAGGAAATCCCACAAAGCCGAGTGACGGTTCAACCTTAGGCGTTTCGGTGAGCAATGAAAAAGCCTCCCCCGCGTCAAAACTCGGAGGATATACGCCGTCAAATTTCTTCGGATTGATTGAGAATAAATTCATGTCTTATCGCGTACACAAACCCGCCGAAAAGGAAAAGAACAAGAAATATCCTGTTTTGATTCATTTTCATGGTTCGGGAGAAGCGGATAATGTCATGGACTATCCGGAATATTGCAGCACTTTAACAGGCTCTGTTTTGATTGAAAAATTAATTGAAAAAATTAACAACAACCCGCAAAGCTATGAATCCTATGTCGTAATGCCTCTTGCTTATGACGGCGGTCCAGACCCTGCTTATGTAAAGTGGATTATAGACAAATTAATCAACGAGGAATCGGCTGACCCTAACCGCATTTACATAACCGGCGTGTCAATGGGAGGCTTTGCTTCTTGTGATTTCATGTACAGCCATCCTAATGTTCCTGCTTGTGTCGTGCCGATTTGCGGAGCGAGAAGCGATTCAAGAGAAGCCTCGTTTTCTGCCTCGAAAAACATTCCGATCAGAATATATCACAGCGACGACGATGATGTTGTGTCTGTTGAGGAGTCACGAGAGTTATATAAAAATTTAACCAAAGCAGGACACAAAAACGTTGAATATTTTGAAACCACCGGCTACGGTCACGGGGTTTGGGAATATGCTCAAGGGGAAACAGATATGCTTGAATGGATGTATAAGCAGATCAAAAGGTAACCGAGGAAATTTAATTACTTTAAAAAACGCCCTATGTACCGCTTAAAATCGCGGTGCATAGGGCGTTGATACTTGGTCTTATAGAATTTTTAAGCAAACGGATTTTCACCGCGATATAACATTCCTGCAGGTTGGTTAAACGAAATTTCGCACGGGCAAATTCCGAGAAGTTTAACTGCCTCAAACAGCGTTTTTCCCGCGTGCTTAAACGCGATTCCCGCGTGGTGAGGATAGCGTTTTGCAATTAAAACGTGGCGGTAGAAGCGACCCATTTCCTTGACGGCGAAAACGCCGATTGCACCGAAAGATTTGGGGTCGAGTTTCAAGACCTCACCCTCGGCGATATAGCTTGAAAGTTTGCAATCTGCCGAACTTTGAAGTCTGAAAAGAGTGATGTCACCCTCTTTTATTCTTCCTTCAAAAGTTCCTCTTGAAATGTTGGGTTCGCTGTCGGGTTCAAGCGCACGCTTCATTATAAGTTGATATTTCATTTCGCCTGCATCGATGTAGCAGCTCGGCGTGTTTCCGCAATGGAAGCCCATGAACAAATCGTTCGGCTTATAGTCACCGACAACCGCTTTGTTTTCATCATACATATCTTTCGGAACAGTGTTGTTAATGTCTAAAAGCGTTGCGGGAAGAAGTGTTGCAAGAGTAATCATATATTCGCTGAGTGCGCCGTAAATGTCGGTTTCGCAAGCAACGGGAATGCCGCGTTTTGCAAGACGCGAATTGACATAACACGGAACGAAGCCGAATTGTGTTTGGAAAGCAGGCCAGCATTTGTTGGCGAAAACGAAAAATTCGCTTGCGCCTTTATTGGCTTCCGCCCAATCCAACAATGTAATTTCATATTGAGCCAAGCGTGTTAAAACGCCTGAATAGTTATTTCCTTTGCCAAGCTCAGCCGCCATGTCTTTAACGACATCGTCGATTCGCGGGTCGTCCTTGTGAGCATTAAACGCTGCAAAAAGGTCGAGTTCAGAGTTTTCCTGAATTTCAACACCGAGGTCGAAAAGCGGTTTAATAGGCGCGTTGCAAGCCAAGAAGTCGAAAGGACGAGGACCGAACGCGAAAATTTTAAGTTTTTTCACACCGATTATAACTCTCGCGATTTGTTCAAAATCAGCGATCATTGCGGCGATTTCGCAAGCCGTTCCAACAGGATATTCGGGTATGTAAGCCTTAACGCCGCGCAAACCGAGGTTGTATGAAGCGTTTAACATTCCGCAATAAGCGTCACCGCGCCCGTCGATTAGATCCTTGCCCGATTCTTCGGCCGCCGCGCAGAACATAACAGGACCGCCGCAGAATTTTTTGGCGATGAGCGTTTCGGGACCTTCGGGACCGAAGTTTCCTAAATAAATTACTAAAGCATTCACACCTGCCGCTTTCATTTCGTTAAGCGCCGCCATTGCATCATTTTCGTTTTCAACGATTGTTTTTGCGGCAATGATCGAAGCGCCCGATTTGGTGTATTCACCGATGACTGCTGTCATTCTTTTTAAGCTGAGACTGCTCGGAAAACAATCCCTGCTGACAGCGATAATTCCGAGCTTTACTTCCGGCAAATTAATAATTTCCAAGATTAAAACCTCCTGATTTTTAATTGTTTTAAAAAGTATTTTAACACTAATCTCAATTTAAAGGATAGATAAAATATTTTATCCCTTGATTAAACTTAGATTAGTATAACATAAACATATTGAACAAACAAGCAGAAATATAATTATAATGGAAGAAAAAAGAAAAATTAATAAAAAAGGTGTGCAGCATGAGAAAATTAACAATAACCATCGTTGTTATCCTTGCGGCGGCGATCATTTTCAGCGTTAATTCAAGCAAAAAGATAAAGGCAAGAGCAAAGGACGTCGCCGCGATGAGAATCCCTTATGAAACAGCATATACATTGCATAATTTCGCCGCTGTATACGAGTTTCCATACGCAGAGCTTTTGGCGTTATATGCGGTTGACAACAGATTTATCACAATGAAAGCATCTGAAAAGAAATATGTAGTGAATTACGAAAAATTAAAAAAAAGATACGGTGCAAAAAACCTCGAGCCTTATGTGAGTTTGTTCAAAACAATTTTTGAGGAAATGGAAATTTTCCCGATTTCGGATGATTATAAAAGCTATATGTTCGGGGACAATTTCAGATTGGCGCAAAACAAAAATCATCTCGGCACGGATATAATTGACAGGGAAAATTTGGTCGGGCGGTTGAAAGTTTTCAGCATGACAGCGGGAGTCGTTGAAAACATCGGGTTTAACGAAAATGACGGTTGGTTCGTCGGGATACGCGCTTCAAGCGGAAATTATTATTTTTATGCGAATTTCGACAGCTTGGAAACATTTTTGAAAGAGGGAAAAGAGGTTGCGGCAGGGCAGGTTCTCGGGTTTATGGGCTCATCCGGAAAGAATGAAAGCAAACACGGCTTGCCTGTGAAACTTCACATGGGAATAAGAATGAAAGCTAAGTTTTTTAAAGAAGAAACGTGGATAAATCCTTATATTTTCTTGCGTCTACTGGAGAACGGAATTTAAATCACCTGTTTTGCCGACCACACAAATGCTGGCTTCTTTAGTTTTAAATATTCTTTCGGCAACTGCGTAAATTTTATCTACATCTATTTCATCAATTTTCTGAATCATCTCGTCGGGCGAGGTTATTTTATTTAACATGAGCTGCGAACGCCCGATGCTTGACATGCGACTCGACGAATTTTCAAGGCTGAGAAGGAAATTGCTTTTAAGCTGTTCTTTAGTTCTGTCCAAAAATTCTTTCGTGATTTTGTCAACCCAAAGCCCGTTGATTTCTTCCCAAATCAACTCGATGGCTTTGTTCACCTGCTTTGGATTCATCGCCGCGTAAATCGTGAACAAGCCCGTGTCAAGAAAGCCTGCGTTGTAGGAATAAATCGAATAAACCAACCCATGCTTTTCGCGTATGTTTTGAAAAAGGCGCGAGCTCATTCCGCCGCCGAACATCGTGTTTAACGCCGCCATTGCATAGGTGTCGGGGTTTTTTATATTGAGACCGGGAAAGCCGAGGCAAAGATGAAGCTGTTCGATGTCTTTTTCTTTTTTTATTACACAGGGAGTATATTCCGCGCAATATTCTGGACTTTTATAAGAACCGCCACGAGTGAACGAACCGAAATATTTTTCGATATATTTCAATGCCTCGTTTGAATCAAAGTTTCCCGCCAACGCGATAACCGTGTTTTCCGGGTGATAATTTGAATTGAAATAATCCTTAAAGCTTTTTGAATCAAACGAGTTGACATTTTCTTTTGTTCCGAGAATGGAATAGCGCAAGGAATTTTTCGCGAAAGCATTATACTGCAAAAGCTCAATTACCAAATCCTCGGGCGAATCTTCGGTCATGTCAATTTCTTCGAGGATGACGTTCTTTTCCTTATTAATTTCATCCTCAGAAAAATTTGAATTGAAAAACATGTCGGCTAAAACATCAAAAGCCTGCTCGAAATGTGTATCAAGAACGCGCGCGTAATAGCAGGTGAGTTCCTTTGAGGTATAAGCGTTGAGCTGACCGCCGAAGCTGTCAAATTCGTCGGCTATTTGCTTTGCTGTTCGGTTGCTTGTTCCTTTAAAAAGCATATGCTCAATAAAATGGGAAATTCCGTTATTGCTTTCGTTTTCGTTTCTCGAGCCGTTTCTGACCCAAATACCGAACGAAATCGAACGCACGAACGGAATCGTTTCCATCGTGATTTGCAAACCGTTTGAGAGGGTTACAGTATTGAACATAGGTGAAAGCTCCTTTTCCGATTCCGATAAAACAGGGGACAACCGAGGTCGGCGTCCCCTATCATTATTAATATCCTTTTTGGTAAATTTTATAAGCAATCTTTTCTCGAAAGATTAATTCTGCCTTGATTGTCGATGTCTATAAGCTTAACAGGGAAAACATCACCGACAGCGACTACCTCTTCAACTGTGTTTACACGCTCCTTGGCAAGCTTTGAAATGTGAACAAGCCCCTCTTTTTCGGGTGCAATTTCAACAAAACAACCAATCGGAATGATTTTCGTGACCTTTCCTGTGTAAACAGTTCCGATAACCGGATCTGCGGCAATAGCATTAATCATGCTGACAGCCGAACGAACCGCTTCTGCGTCCGTTCCTGCGACGAAAATTCGTCCATCATCCATTGTGTCAATTTTATTTACGCCCGATTCTGCGATGATTCTGTTGATAACCTTGCCGCCCTTGCCGATAACCTCGGCAATTTTGTCGGGTGAAATTTGAACAATTTCAATCTTCGGCGCATATTTTGAAATTTCGGTGCGAGGCTCTGCAATTACTTTAAGCATTACTTCATCAAGAATATAGTCACGGGCAACGTGTGTCTGCTCAATTGACTTTTTAATGATTTCAGGCGTAAGACCGTCAATTTTGATGTCCATTTGAATCGCAGTTATGCCGTCTTTCGTGCCTGCAACCTTAAAGTCCATGTCTCCGAAAAAGTCTTCAAGACCTTGAATATCAGTCATAAGAACGAAATCGTCATCGCTGTTTCCGCCTGTCACAAGACCGACCGAAATTCCCGCTACAGGTTTTTTAATCGGAACACCTGCTGCCATTAACGACAATGTGCTCGCACAAATGCTTCCTTGGCTTGTCGAACCGTTAGAACTTAAAATTTCTGAAACAAGTCTTATTGCGTAAGGAAATTCAACCTCTGACGGAATTACGGGAAGCAAAGCGCGTTCTGCAAGAGCGCCGTGCCCGATTTCGCGGCGACCCGGTCCGCGTGACGGACGTGTTTCGCCGACAGAATAGCTCGGGAAATTGTAGTGGTGCATATAACGCTTTTGGTCTTCACTTTCATCAAGACCGTCAAGACGCTGAGCTTCGCCCATTGTTCCGAGCGTTGTAATCGTCAAAACCTGTGTTTGACCTCTTTTGAAAATTGCCGAGCCATGAGTGCGCGCGAGAATGTCTATGTCGCCCGACAACTCTCTTATTTCGTCAAGTTTTCTGCCGTCGGGGCGCTTATGGTCGCGCAAAATCATTCGGCGAACAGTTTCCTTTTCATAATTGTAAATAGCCTCGCCGATAAGCGCGCTATATTTTGACGGTTCGTCGCCATCGTAAGAGGGCATTAAATCAGCCATAACTTCGTCGGTTATTAAGCGAATTTGTTCGTCACGTTCCTGCTTCAAATCCTTAAACACCGCTTCTTCCATGCGTTCTGCGGGAATAAGACTCTTGAGTCTGTCCGTGATTTCTGAAGGAATAGCGTGCTCTGTATAAACTTTTTTCGTTTTGCCGACTTCCGCGACAATTTTTTCGATAAATTCAACGATTTTTACGTTTGTTTCATGTGCAAGCGCAATCGCTTCCACCATTTTTTCGTCGCTGACTTCATCTGCACCCGCTTCAATCATCATTACCTTGTCTTTAGTTGAAGCAACCGTAAGCGAAAGCTTTGTTGCTTCGCGCTCTGCGGCATTGGGGTTTACGACCAATTTGCCGTCGACAAGCCCAATGTTTACGGCCGCCGTTGGTTTTTTAAACGGTATGTCGGAAATTGCAAGTGCGATGTTCGAACCGATCATTGCGACGATTTCAGGACTGCAATCCTGATCGACTGACAGAACAGTCGCCACAACAGCGACATCATTTCTGTAGTCTTTCGGGAAAAGCGGTCTAATAGGTCTGTCGATAAGACGAGAAGCCAAAATAGCCTTTTCGGTCGGACGACCCTCACGTTTAATAAATCCGCCCGGAATTTTTCCGACAGAGTAAAGCCGCTCTTCATAATCTACACTAAGAGGAAAATAGTCGATTCCCTCGCGCGGCTTCTCCGATGCCGTAGCGGTAATAATAACAGATGTTTCACCATAGTGAATTAACGCAGCTCCACCCGCAAGCTCTGCTACGCGGTCAATATCTACTTTAAACGGTCTCCCGGCCAAATCCATTTCAAATGTTTTGTACATTCAGTTCCTCTTTCTGGGGTGGTTTCAAACCGCCCGTTTGTTTATTTTCTCAAGCCGAGTTCTCCAATAAGTGCACGATATTTCTCAATGTCATTTTTCTTGATGTAATTGAGAAGACCTTTACGCTGACCAACCATTTTGAGCAAACCGCGTCTTGAATGGTGGTCTTTTTTGTTAATTTTCAAATGCTCGGTAAGGTGGTTAATCCTTGCCGTAAGAAGCGCTACTTGAACTTCCGGCGAGCCGGTGTCAACGTCGTTTCTTCCGAATTTGCCGATAATTTCTTTTTTGTCAATCATTTTTAAATCCTCCTGTAATTTAATATCCCCTAACACTGAGAAAAGGACGGAGATTCCGTTCTCTAAGCGCCGGATTTCTCACAGTGACAGCGTTTCCCGCGCCCTGCGTTTCGATATTCTAACACACAAATGATAAAATTGCAATGAAAATATTTTTATGCTTACGATAACTTTGCAGTTTCTTTCTTAATATAATCCATAGTAAACAGCGGAACAAGCGTCAATCCCTCGGCGGTAAACGCCTCGTGTGCCGCTTC
>JGI994J12354_10004032_pt1 | contig 13403 bp, 18 predicted proteins | sample IntmicLarv3ML3BL_FD_12354 | JGI IMG/M metagenome (IMG submission 12354)
CAGTATCAACATAAGCAATACCAACATCGCTTGCGAGAAAAAGGGATCCAGCAGAGTATGTCAAGGAAAGGAAACTGTTTAGATAATGCAGTAATGGAGAATTTCTTTGGATTATTAAAATCAGAATTGCTCTATTTAAGAGAATTTGAGTCCATGGAAGAATTTCAGATGGAACTTGAAGAATATATAAGTTACTATAACAACAAACGGATTAAAAGCAAACTAAAAGGACTGAGTCCTGTTCAATACAGAATTCAATCCTTGCTAGTTGCTTAATCTCTTTTTTGTCCAACTTTTTGGGGTCAGATCATAACTAATGTGTGTTTAGCAGTTTCATAAGTGAATAATATTTCCATATAGTTTTACCTTCTTTCTAAGATTGTCGCAGGTGGCAGCAGGGCCCCCCGCATTGATTGTCACTAAGTGCTGATGGGATTAGCTTAAGAAATCGTCATCTTCTTCGGAAGCGAAGTCATCCTCAGCACGAGACTTACCACCAAGAGGCTCACCATCACGAACTTTTTGTAAGTTGTTTAGCCCACAAGCTATTCCTTTATTTCCATTTGAGTTAAGGCATAAAAGTTAATAGAAGCTCTGCCATACACACCAGAGTATACCTCTGAGCGTTCTAGGATTGGTTGACGATCTGCATCAACGACACCAGGTGCTGTTGCAGAGTTGGCATTGATGAAGTAGCTGTTTGTGTAAGATTCATCGTCAGATCTTTCCAAATCGCCATCACGAAGTGGAGTCTTAAGTACGGAAAGTGCTGGTACTGTTTTACCACTTCCCTTTAACTTAGACTGACCTTCCTCATAAGCAGCTTCAATAGCACCTTTAATCTTGGCGACAGTAGCTGTATCTGATTTAGGAATGATTAAGGAAACGCTGTATTTTGGCGCACCTCCATTGATAGATTTTGGATCCCGCACGTTTGCGTAGCTCCATCTTGTGTTAACACCTGTAATTACTTTTGTTGGATTCTGAATTTTAGACATAATATTTTCTCCTTTACTTTTCATTGTCATTAAAATCATCTGCGGCTGTATTTATGGCCGGTCTTTTATCTGATTCCGGCACCAGCGCTGGTTTACCAGGTGTGAAAACAACAACTAATATGCAGTTAGTTGCAATTGATAAGTTAATGACTTATGTAAATAACGCTAGGACTCACTCACCGGAACAGATTAATAAGTTACGTTCCTCTCTAAGAGAATTTGCTTTTATTAATCCAGTTATTATTGATAAAGATTTCGGCATTATTGCTGGACATGGAAGAGTGATGGCAGCCAAAGAAGAGATTACAGAAGTTCCCTGCGTTTTTGCAGATCATCTAAATGAAGCACAAAAGAAAGCATATATTCTTGCAGATAACCGAATGGCAATGGATACATGTTGTTTTCAAGACTGGAAGTCAGTAATTCCTTGATAGATAAACTGGCAGAAAAGTGTCGTATCAAAGAGAAAGAAAAAGAAACAATGTCGGCAGAATCAGCAATGGAAAGGCTCAACTTAATGAAAAATTGGAGGTAAGAAAGATGAGTAAAATTTTAGAATTACAGGAACAAAGAAAAAAGGCATGGGATGGAGCAAAGGCTTTTGTAGAAAGCAAACGAGATAAAGATGGTTTGTTATCTGAAGAAGATGCAAAAACTTATGCTCAGATGGAACAAAAGGTAAAAAACTATGGTGTGGAGATTGAACGATTGCAAGCAATGGAAACAATGGAAAATCAACTAAGTCAACCAGTCAATATACCGATTGTAAGCCAACCAATGAAACCAGATGGGAAAGAGAAAGTAGGACGAGCAAGAGATGAATATAAGGACGGGATGCTACAAGCACTGCGTACAAACTTTAGACAAGTAAGCAATGTCTTATCTGAAGGGATTGATGGAGATGGTGGTTATCTTGTACCAGACGAATATGATTCACGTTTAATTGATGTGTTAGAAGAAGAAAACATCATGCGTGGTCTCGCTACAGTAATTACAACCAGTGGTCAGCACAAGATTAATATTGCAGGATCTAAACCTGCGGCATCTTGGATCGAAGAAAGTGGGGAGTTAACCTTTGGGGATGCAAAATTCTCTCAAATTTTAATGGATGCACACAAACTTCATGTGGCAGTAAAAGTGACAGAAGAACTCTTATATGACAACGCGCTTGGGTTAGAGAATTATCTTCTTACTCAGTTTGGGAAAGCATTAGCAAATGCGGAAGAGGATGCATTTTTAAATGGAGATGGAGTAGGAAGGCCCCTTGGTATCTTTGATGAAACAGGCGGTGGTCAAGCAGGCGTAACAACAGCGGGAGCCAATATTTCAGCTGATGATATTATTAGCTTAGTGTATGCACTGAAACGTCCATACAGAAAGAATGCAGCATTTATTGTAAATGACCAAACGTTATCAGCTATCCGTAAATTGAAAGAAACCAATGTTGGTTACATTTGGCAAGCATCGTTCCAAGCAGGAGAACCAGATAGATTACTGGGATATCCAGTTTATACCTCTGCTTATGCACCACTTGCAGAAGCGGGAAAACCGGTACTTGCTTTTGGCGATTACTCTTATTACAACATTGGAGATCGGGGAACTCGTTCTTTTGGAGAACTTAGAGAACTCTTTGCAGGAAATGGGATGATTGGTTTCCTTGCAAAAGAGAGAGTCGATGGAAAACTGGTTCTTCCAGAGGCAGTGCAGATTTTAAAGATGAAGGGATAGATATGGGTACTCTACTTGAAAAAGTAAAAGAGAATCTGTTGATAGAGCATGGTATAGATGATGAAGTGATTTTTCACTTCATCATCGCTGCTTTATCTTATGCAGAAAGTTATCAGCATATAGAAGAGGGATATTATAAAGAACATGATATTCCAGCAACCACCGAGCAGGCGGTTATTATGCTTGCCTCACATTTTTATGAAAGTAGGGATGGAAGTACAGGTGGATTTTTTGCAGATAATGTAAATGCTGTAGGACAAGTATGGAATACAGTGAATCTTTTACTTCGATTAGAAAGACGGTGGCAGATGTGAGTTTTGGAAAGATGAATCAATTCATTACCATTTGTAAGAATGTTCATGTAAAAGATAAAGATGGATTTGTAGAAACAGAGGATGTGGTAGTAGCAAAGGTACGTGCGTTTAAAGAAGATAAACGAGCAAGTGAAAAATGGGTTAATATGGCTACTTTTTCCACAGCGACTACCTTATTTCGATTTCGTGTGATTCCAAATGAAGAAATAACAAGTGAAATGACAATCAAATGGAAAGAGAAGTCTTATCAAATCTTATCGGTTGAAAATGTAAGAGAACGAGGGATGTATTTGGAAGTTATGGCAGAAATGCTAGAGGGGAGTCAGTAGATATGGCAACAGCAACGATAAAGATGTCAGATGATTTCTTTGAAAAAGTAAAATCCTTAGAAAAACATACAGATGATATTTTGCCAAAGGTATTGGAAAGTGCTGCAAGTGTAATGGAAGAGGCAGTAAGAGCAAGCCTATCTTCTGTTATAGGGAAAAATACCAAAGAGCAAAGCCGCTCAACAGGAGAGTTGCTATCGGCACTTGGAATATCTAGTTCTTTGCAAGATAGAGATGGCAATTGGAATGTAAAGATTGGTTTTGCTGAACCAAGAGCAGATGGTAAATCCAATGCAATGCTTGCGAATCTTCTGGAGTATGGGAAACATGGGCAAGCATCTAACCCCTTTTTAAAGCCGGCAAAGATTAAAATGCGCAAAGCTTGTATTCAAACAATGAAAGAAAAACTTGAAAGTGAGGTGTCAAAGATATGATATCCATATTAGAGGAATTAAATGAAGTGTTGGCATCTACCAGCTTACCTGTTACAACGGGAACATTTAAAGACACACCGCTGAAGGCATATGCTGTGATTACACCTCTTGGTGACACCTATGATATTTATGGTGATAACACGCCAGGGATTGATGTAAGAGAAGTGAGAATGTCGGTCTTTAAAAAAGGCAATTATTTGACCCTTAAAGATGATTTGGAAAAGCTTTTACTAAAGAAAGAATTTACCATTACGGAACGAAGATTTACTGGATGCGAAGAAGAATACTATCACTTTGTAATAGATGTTGCAAAGTATTATGAAATGGAAGAAGACTAAATGGCAACAATAGGGTTAGATAAATTATTTTATGCACCAATTACAGAAGCACCTACCACTGGAGAAGAAACCTATGGCACACCGGTGATGCTCGCCAAAGCTATGACTGCTGAGTTATCGGTAGAACTAGCAGAAGCGACTCTTTATGCGGATGATGGTGCATCAGAAGTTGTAAAGGAATTTAAAGACGGGAAATTAACTCTTGGGGTAGATAACATTGGAAGAAGTGTCGCAATGGTACTAACGGGAGCAGAGGTTGATGATAATGGTGTACTTATTGCATCAGGAGAAGATGGCGGAACACCGGTGGCTGTTGGTTTTTGTGCGAGGAAGTCTAATGGGAAGTATAAATATTTGTGGTTATATCGTGTAAAATTTGCAGTACCTAGCACAAGCCTAGCCACCAAGGGTGATAGCATTACCTTTTCTAACCCAACCATTGAAGGTACGGTGATGAGAAGAAATAAGCTAGATGGTAATGATAAGCACCCCTGGAAAGCAGAAGTAGACGAGGGCGATAGTGATAGTGATGTGACACAAGCAACGATTGATGGCTGGTATACAAAAGTATATGAACCAAAATTTGAAAGGTAGAGGTGACTGTGATGGATAAAGAAAGAAGCGCAACCATTCTTTTAGATGGGGAGGAGTATACGCTTATCTTGATTACTAGAGCAACAAAAGAGATTGCAAAACGATATGGTGGTTTTGATAATCTTGGCGATAAGTTACTAAAATCAGAGAACTTTGAAATGGCTCTTGATGAAATTATCTGGCTGATTACTCTTTTAGCTAATCAATCCATTAAGATACATAATCTTAAAAACAAGGATGATAAGAAAAAAGAATTAACAGAAGAGTATGTGGAGCTATTAACATCACCTCTTGATTTAGCAAAATATAAAAGTGCAATTACAGAAGCAATGTTTAAAGGAACAGCAAGAAACATTGAAAGTGAAACAGATGGAAAAAACCAAAAGGGCGTGTAAGCGATGAGGAGTCATTTACACGCCTACTTTATTATGGGACAGTCCAACTTGGCATGAGCGAGGAAACCTTCTGGCTTGCACCACTTGGACTGTTTCTTGATTTATGGGAATGCCATAGGCAGTTCATGGGAATGAGCAAACCAAAACAGGAGTATTACATTGATGAGATTATCCCAGCAGGGATTTAACAATTATGATTCATTATTTTGTTGAGTTTGAATAGTGGATAGGCTACACTAAAGTAGATAGAAAAAAATAAGGAGTTAGAATATGCAGATAGACTATTATGAGCCGATAGTATCAATTCAAGATGGAACTGAGTATGACCCGGATTCATCCCCAGAAGCTTGGAAAAGTTACAAAAAATATTATGCTAATTGGAAAGATTTATATGAATATGATATTGACATGCTCCGTTATTATGTATCACTTTATGGAAAGAAAAAACCTGTAGCTGTTAAAGACTATACATATGTAGATACATTATCTAAGAAAAGCAATAGGCTGGTAGCTCTAAAGAAAAACACAAAAATGAAAGAGTTTAAAGGGAAAACATACATTAGGCCGGCGTTAAGAATGTCTGGAGAAACAGACTTTGATTTTAAAGAGGATAGTAAAAATAAATGGCGTAGTAAATACGATAAATTTTTAAAAATCATTATGAGCAATAAAAAAGAGGATGAAAAGGCGCGACAGATTGAGACTTTAAAGTATTGCAAAAGTATGCATCATACAATATTGAATTTTTCTCTAATGCAAAGCCTTGGTAACTTGCAGGGTCTTAAAAGTAGGGGGAATGGAGACTGGTTGGATAGATTTGACACATTTATTTCTATGCTTGATGAATACTACTCAACAAATGAAAATGAAAAGGCTAATCTAGGTATTACTATCAATGCCGGAGTAAATATTAACGGCCTTCAAGGACATTTAGATCTGTTCGATGATATATTCGATTATTGTGAAAAGGTGTATTTTATCAAAGAGGAAGATTTCGTATTGAGAATTATCGAAGAAGGTAAACAAAAGATAGAAGATGCCGATGATGTAGAGCGGTACATGAAACTGGCTATTGATTATTGGAAAATGAAGTTAAAAGTTTTTAAAGAAATGGATGCAAAATAAATATATTAAAAGGCAAGGATTATGCATAGAGCATACCCTTGCTTTTTCATGCACAAAAATGGAGGAGGTGAGTATACGTGTCAGACAACGTTGGTTTAAAAATCGGCATAGAAGGAGAACGAGAATTTAAAAATGCACTACGAGAAATCAATCAGTCTTTTAAGGTTCTAGGTAGTGAAATGAAACTCGTTACTTCTCAGTTTGATAAGAATGATAAAAGTATCCAGGCTGTATCCGCACGAACTGCTGTCCTTAATAAATCCATTGATGAGCAAAAAGAAAAGATATCAACTCTTGAAGCGGCACTTAAAAACTCATCAGAAAGTTTCGGGGAGAATGATAGACGGACAAAGAATTGGGAGATTCAATTGAATAATGCCAAAGCAACGCTTAATGAAATGGAGCGGGATTTGGAAGAAACAACCGAAGAAGCTGATGAGCTAGGAGAGGAACTGCTTGATGCACTAGAAGGTGAGTTTAGAACGATTCAAAAATAATAAGTATATTGACATATGATTGCGCTTTCGTTTCGACGAGGGCGTTTTTATATAGAAAAAAATAAAAAAGGAGGATTTGACAATGAAAGAATTATGGACAGGAACACAAGTAGTTATTGCAACAATGGGAGGATTCCTTGGTTGGTTTTTAGGAGGGCTAGATGGCTTTCTCTATATGCTGATTGCTATTGTAGTGATTGACTACTTAACAGGTGTGATGTGTGCCATCGTAGACAAGGAATTATCTAGTAATGTGGGATTTAAAGGATTATTCAGAAAGATACTCATTTTTGTAATGGTGGGTATCGGACATCTTGTAGATACCCACATCATTAGTGACGGCAGCGTTCTTCGGACAGCTGTCATTTTCTGTTATCTGAGTAATGAAGGTATGTCCCTATTAGAGAATGCTGCGCACATTGGTCTGCCAGTACCAGAGAAATTAAAAGATGTATTGGCACAGCTTCACAATAATGAGTCCATCGAAAAAGGCGAGGAAGCGACTGAGGATAACCGTGGAGATTTAATCTATCCGCCTCACCCAGAAGCACAAACGGCAAACGAAAATGAAATGGAGGAACAAGAGTATGAAAGTAAATAAGAGTTATATTTCAAACAACAACACTTATGCGAGCAATACACCAAGGTACATCATCGTGCATAATACGGATAACTTTAGAGCGGGAGCAAATGCTCTCGCTCATGCAAAAGCACAATGTGCGGGTAATTTTAATAGAATGTCAGCACACTATTATACTGATGATGGTGATACAGCTTATCAAACAACACCTCATAATAGAGGGTGTTGGCACGTTGGTAGGAATTATGGTGGTAGATTATTTGGAACAGTTAATAATCAAAACACCATCGGTGTTGAAATGTGTGTGCAAAGAACTGTCCAAGCCAAATCAGAGCAAAGGGAAAATGGGCAGAGTTTAAAAGTCTTTTAGGGCAGGCATCAAGTGGAGGAGGTACTTCCACTGGCGGTGGAACAACAACTGCCACACTAAGTACAACCTATAACACAGGGTTATATGCAGTCACAGTCCCAAGCCTTAATATTCGCTCTGGACCAGGAGTTAATCATGGGATGGTTGGTGCTATTAAGGATAAAGGCACTTATACCATTACAGAAATCCAAAACGGAAGTTGGGGACGACTGAAATCAGGAGTAGGTTGGATTAATTGCGATAAAGCTTATTGTAAGAGAGTAGGAAATGCACCAAGTAGTACACCTAGCACACCAAGTGCAAGTGGCGCATTTCAAGTAAGGGTATCCATTAATGACTTGAATATCAGAACTGGTGCGGGGACAAACTATGCAGTGACGGGTGCAAAAACTGGTAAGGGAACGTTTACCATTGTGGAAACCAAAAGCGGAACTGGCTCTAAGGAAGGGTGGGGATGTTTGAAATCGGGTGCGGGTTGGATTGCACTTGATTTTGCCACACGAGTTTAATTGAAAGATGATGAGGTCAGATGGGATGATAATTTCCTATCTGGCCTACTTTTTTTAACGGTGACAAGTTTGCGAGAACAAAGAAATATAAGAGGAGGAAACGTTGGTAATGCTTGACTTTGTGGTAGTTTAGAGTGATGAATAGACTATCAAAAAGAAGGGAGGTTTTTATGGTAACAACAACGCAAAGAAAGCAAGTAGCATTTTATTGCCGCATGAATCCAAGAAGGAATGACTACACACAATTTTTAGAGCCGATAAAGAATAAGTTAGATGAACGCTTTGGAGCTGGCAAGTGGGAGATGAAAATGTTTTTTGAAATTGCATTAGGAGCTGAAGCTAACAGAGATATCTTTGATGGGCTTAAGAGAGAAATTAAAGTAAAGAAGTGGGATGCAGTTATTACAAGAAATGCTACCATGATAGCCAGAAATTGGAGTCAGTTCTTAGGATTTATGGAAGTGTGTGAAAAAAGCGAAATAGAGGTGCTTTCCTTGGAAAAAGCTGAAGATGCAACAAATCAGTACCAGTGCATTAAGGAATTTAGAAGTGCTTATTGGGGAGGTGATGAGCTTGGCACAAGCTAAAAAGATAGAGGCCAAAAAGGCAAATGCTTATGAGAAGATACCTACTTGTGCATACGCAAGGGTATCAACGGATAGTAGAAAGCAAGAAGAGTCCTTGGAAAATCAAATATCAACATATGAAAGGGTAATAAAAAACAATCCAACCTATGAATTCATGGGAGTGTATGCCGATCAAGGAATTACCGGGATATTTGAAAAACGACCACAGTTTCAAGAAATGCTAGAGGAAGTAAGGAAAGGAAATATTAAGCTAATCATTACGAAGTCCATATCAAGGTTTGCGAGAAATACCGTCACCGTTCTAAGCGTAGCAAGAGAGCTAAAAGAACTAGGTGTCGGTATTTTTTTTGAAGAGCAAAATATCAATACGCTTTCAGAGGATGGAGAGGTTATGCTTTCAGTCCTTTCTTCTTTTTATCAGGAAGAAAGTCGAAGTCAAAGTGAAAACAACAAATTGTCTATACGGAAAAGATTTGCTAGGGGAGAGGGAATGATTAACACCACTTGCTTTTTAGGATATGACAAAAATGAGTATGGCGAATTGGTAATAAATCATAAAGAAGTCTTGGTTGTAAGGTTGATATTTGGGCTTACGGCAAATGGTGTAGGTATGGGGCGAATAATAAGTTTGTTAAATGAAATGAGTATTAAGACGGTAAGGGGCGGTAAGTGGGCGAATGGGGTATTAAAAGGAATGATTAGCAATGAAAAGTATAAAGGCGATTTTCATATCCAAAAATATTATACCCCAAGCAATAAGATGAATCAGACGGTGCTAAATAGGGGTGAGGTGCAGAGTTATTACATCACTGATAATCATCCGCCTGTTGTATCAAAGGAACTGTGGAAAGAAGCACAAGAAGGACGAGAAAGAAGAAAGAGGAGCAGAAATATTGGAAAAGGAGGAATGAAGAAATATCAGAACCGATATCTGCTTGGTGGCTTACTTAAATGTCCGCTTTGTAGAATGTCATTAAGGCGAGCCCATCGATATAAGGGCAAAGTTTGGTGGATATGCTCCACATACCTTACAGAGGGTAAAAGTATGTGTAAGGGAGTAGCTATAGATGATGTCATTGTAACGAAAGAAAATATAACAGAGCCAACGGTAGTAGAGGAGGTGATTGTTGATGGCAAGAAGCATTACCGTTATACCAGCGAAGCAAGATTTAACAGTGGAGAGCGAGGCACAGAACACGAAGAAAGTGAGAGTGGCAGCATATTGCCGAGTGTCCACAGACCAAGAAGAACGGTTATTAAGCTATGAGAATCAAGTGGGGTGACTCAAAAATTGAAAAAGCAATTTGATGAAGAACAAGAAAAGAGAAGGCAGGCAATTCAAGATGCACAAGGTGATAATTTCTCAAAGCTTGAAAAACAGCTGACTGATATTGAACATGATATTTTGGTAACACAAACAAAGTTATTAAAAGAACTTATATCTAGAGAAAATGTGGATGCCATTTTTGCGGTGGAGCACGAGAATGAGATTGGGGAAAAAGATGATTTCAAAGATATTAAAAGAAATGAATATTTTGTACTCCTTAAATTTCTTATTCGGAATGGCCATATTGATGAAACATATGCAGACTATATGACTCATTTTTATGAAGATAGTATAAGCATAAATGATAAAACATTTTTGCGTAGAATCACAGATAGGCGTGGTGCAGAATATATATATGCACTTAAAGAACCTAAAAAAGTTATTGAATCATCTATACTTAGAAATGTAGAATTTGAACAAGAAGAAGTTTTGAATTTTGATTTGTTTGAGAGTTTACTTATTAATGCTGAATACAATGAATATTTGAAAATATTTATTGCTCAAATCAGAGATAAGAGGAATTTTGATTTTATTGCAAAATTCTATGATACAGACAAAGCGCGTGAGCAGTTTGTAGTAAAGATGAATGAGTTATGGGCAGAGTTTTTTTCGCTTGTGAAGGAAGGTGGAGCCATAGCTGCTGAGCAAATCAAACAGTTTTCAATAGATACTCTTTATTTTTGCAATAATGAGAGCATCGAAATAGTAAATGTTGAGGAATGTTTGACAGAGTATATTTCTAATACTCCTGATTATTTAAGAATCGAGCAGCCTAATATTACAAAATTAATATCTGGTTTTTCACATATTGGCGTTTCATTTTATGCTGTTGATTATGATGCATCAGACAAGGAGTTGTTTAATGAGGTTTATAGAAACTGTTTATATGAGTTGACGTTTGATAATATCACGTTAATGCTACAAAAGATGTATGGGATTAACAAAGACTCAGATATTGTTCACAGAAATTATACGTTAGTGCAGAAGCATTCGGATTCGCCATTGGCAACATATATTTCAAAAAATATGATGGTATATATGAAAGTCATGTTAGATAATGGCGGCAGCATATCTGATGAAGAAGAAATGGTAGTAAAACTCTTAAATAACGTTAATGTAGATGATCCTGAAAAGGAACGTTATATTAAAGCACTTTCTACAACTATTAACGATATTGGACAAGTTAATGAGCCAAAACTTTGGATAGTAATGATAGATCGAGGTATAGTTTCCTTTTCAGTGACTAATTTCGTACTATATTTTAGAAAGAATGGACTTGATAAGGGAATTATCAGATATGTAAATGATACACAATCGGAAATTAACTTTACTACAGTTGAAGATGACTTTGGAAAAGATGTAGCTGTGAGTCTATATGATGCGGTGGCAATATGTAATGCTATGAATAATAACAAATATAAGAAAATTCTTACTGATTTAGGATACTATTTCGATACTTTTACGGCAGACAGTATTGAGAGCGATAAGCTTGAAATACTTATTGTTAATGAGATTTTACGAATGGATAAAGAAGGACTTACATTTGTTCGTGATAAATATTCGGAGAGTTTGCTGATGTTTATAAAGAAAAATCTGGATGAATATTGTGGTTTACAAACTAATGAGTTGTTTAGTCTGGAGGAAGTTTTGAAAATTATCATTTGGGACGTTGCAGATGAAAAGAAGATAGAATTACTTGCTTATACTAAGGAGCCATTATCTGTTGTTGAAAAGGGATATACAGATGCTGTTAATGCACATATTATATCAAACAATTTTAATCCAGCAGATAAACAATATCTTTATAAGAATTACTCTCAATATGGGCAGCAAACACAAGCAACAATAGTCCAAATAGCAGTAACGGTGGCAAGTATTAATGAAATAATTGCTCAAAATATGGAGCTTGATGATGATTTAATGTCAATTATATTTCAAACGGATACTGTAGCTCGTGAACGAAGAATTAAGATTTTTACAGGAGCTATTCCAAGATTAAATGAAGAAACTTGCAAAAGGCACTTTGAGGAACTTGAGTTATCTGAATTGAACGGGATTTTTACAAAAAGTGGTGGTCGCAAAAACTATGCAAAAAGTCAAGATATTAAGACCGTATTGGCAACACTTAAAGTGCATGGGTGGATTCATGACTTTTATGATGATGATAGAAATAACGAACGCTATGTAATTGTTAAAAATAAGCCTCGTAAGGAATTAGAGATATTAGATTAGTGTAGAAGGAGCAAATATATGGATATGGATGGAACATTTGAGTATGAAGGAAAAGCAATCAGCTTTAGGATTACGGATAATATTCATGAGGGGATTCGCAAGGTTTATGTCGCTATTGTTCTTTGTGGAAATAGTGCGCAGGGGAAATGTTTTCAAAATACAGAATCCTATATTAATGAATTTGGGGGAGAGAGTTATTGGTTGGAAAATTTGACGTTGTAAAAATATTTATTTACAAGCAGAGTCTCACGCAATAATAGAAGATAAGAATGGTGATATGGTTGATGTATCTCCACATGATGATGGAAGCCAAGTATTATTTCTTTGTGATAAAAAGTTACAAGTATTAAAGGAACCAATAGCGAGTCTATATTTCCCACTATCAGATTCCATTTTAGTGAAAAATTTTATCGAGTTAAAAAAAGAGATAGAAAGATTGGAAGGTTTTAGGGATGGGTCATTTATTCCAGATGATAGTACGTTGGATAGGTATGCTGCGTACATGATGGCTTTTGCACGACCTAGAAACGGAGATGAAGTTTGTCCTTGCGAATCGAATTTGAAATATAAAAATGGTTGTGGAAAATATAAATAATTTAACAATATGGTTTATTAAGCTAAACGGTATATAATGGGCGTTTACCTCCTATTTGGGATTGCTCCCGTTCCCCCCACCCCTTTGACAATATGGGGATAGTTTCGCTATATAGTATAAGGAAGCAACTTTCAACACATAGCGAAACCATCGTGATGCTCACACGAAAACCTCAGTAAATCAGAGGCTTCTTATGTTCCGTTTGAATTGAAAACAAAGGGGCTAAGGATACAAGACATTAATATTGGAAACGGGTGAATTATTAGTTGCATCGATAAATTTGTATAAGTCGATGGGTTATGAGATAACAGATAATTATGGACAGTATACTGGAGTGGACAAATCGATTTGTATGAGGAAATCATTGTGCAATAAGAAAGTGAGAGGGTTAGAGAAATGAGTGGGCAGGCGAATACAGCAGAAGTAAAAGCAATAGAATTTTTATGGTTAG
>JGI994J12354_10004033_pt1 | contig 13402 bp, 12 predicted proteins | sample IntmicLarv3ML3BL_FD_12354 | JGI IMG/M metagenome (IMG submission 12354)
GTTTGCAGGGGCGGGGACAGTATCCGGTGTAGCAAACGGCGGACAAGTTACAATGATGTTTACCAACTTTGCTATCGGCTTTACAGTTGGCGGTACGGTTCTTATCGGACAGTATTTTGGTGCAGGTAAGCGGGAGGAACTTAGCAGAACCATAGGTACAATGTTCAGCGTGCTGGCAATTATGTCAGTTGTTATGAGCGCTGTAACAATTATATTTTGTGACCAGATTTTGGATTTCATAAAAATCCCGCCAGAGGCCTTTGGTGAGGCTAAGGCCTACATAATAATTTGCATGGCCGGCACAATTTTTGTACTTGGCTACAATGCTGTTGCGGCAATATTAAGGGGAATGGGTGACTCCAAAAACCCGCTTTATTTTGTGCTTATATCGGGCATAATAAATGTCCTGCTGGATTTACTCTTTGTCGGTGTTTTTCGCTGGGGTGCAGCGGGTGCAGCCGCTGCTACAGTTATTGCTCAGGCAACAGCGTTGATACTGGCTATAATGTACCTTAACAAAAAAGGCTTTGTGTTTGAATTTAAGCCGGGCAACTTCCGAATAGATAAAGAAAAAATGAAAAAGCTGGTAAATATAGGACTGCCAAGCTCTATTCAAAAGCTTGTTATAGGAGTTTCTTTTTTAGCTATGACAGTTGTTGCGAACCAGTTTGGGGTAGAAGCATCGGCTGCAATGGGAATAATGAGCAAGTTTAACGGCTTTGCAATGCTTCCCGCAATTGCAATGTCTTCCTCGGTTTCATCAATAGTGGCGCAAAATCTTGGCGCAGGATATATTGACAGGGCAAAGAAAACCATGCGAATGGGAATATTGCTTACATTGCCGATAAGCATACTTTTTGCTTCTATAGTATTCTTTATGCCCGAAATGGTTATTCGCATGTTCTCCAGTGACCCGGCTGTTATAGCAAAGGGCGTAGAATATATGCGTTTTATAGGTATAGATTATCTTGTCATTGCGGTTGTATTTTGTATAAACGGCCTTCTAATGGGTTCGGGTGTTACCAAGTTTATTATGTTTAACAGTATATTCAGCTCTATTATACTGCGTACACCGCTTGCACATTTGTTTGGTATAGTTTTCGGCATGGGACTTGCAGGCGTAGGCTTGACTGCTCCGATAGCATCCTTCGGCGGATGTGTTGTAAGCTTTATTTATTACAAAACAGGCCTGTGGTCTAAAAAGAAATTGATTTAAATTATTGAGTTAATAGACAAAGACCTCTCTGCTTCAGCTGCAAGGCTAAGGCAGAGAGGTCTTTGTCTGTCTTTGTACATTTTTCTAAGAGTATGTATTATACTCATGGAAGAGATAAGGAAAAGTTAATGTGCCATATTGAGTAGCTAAAGCTACTCAAAAGTAAACAAACTTAAAAGCGCCGTTTTTTTAAAGTTTGTTTACTATAGCTGTTAAAATATGTTATAAAGCATGTTCACATTTTATTAAGCAATTAGTGTTATAATTATTATTAGTTTAGACTATTTTTATACAAAGGATGAGCTTGCTGTTGAGGTTTTTGGAAAACAAATTAAGAAAATTAAGCTGCATTTTTTTTGCAACAGTTATTCTTATAGCTTTGAACATAAATGCAAATGCCCTGTCTATCTACGATATTGACGCTGAAACAGCAGTTTTGATGGATGCCGAAACAGGCCAGATATTGTTTGATAAAGGCATGAAAAAACGTATGCACCCTGCAAGCATGACTAAAATTATGACAGGACTTTTGACAATGGAAAAAACCTTGATTGACGAAGTTGTAACTGTTAGCGAAGAGGCTGTCGAATTCGATTACGCTGTTTCTAATATTGCACTTGTTCCGGGGGAGGAGTTGACGGTAGACAGTGCTATGTATGCACTTATGCTTCCCTCGGCCAATGATGCAGCCAACGCACTGGCAGAGCATATAGCGGGCACTCAGGCACAGTTTGCACGGCTTATGACTGAGCGTGCGCAGGGAATCGGTGCTGTTAGTACAAATTTTTCTAACGCACATGGTCTGGCAGAGGATATGCATTATACAACTGCATATGATATGGCGCTGATTACACAGGAAGCTATAAAAAACAGCGAATTTATGCGCTATTTTGGGGCACAAAGGGAAACAATGCCGGCCACAAACCTTCAGGAAGAGGAGCGGCCGCTTACCAACCTTGGGTATATGCTGCTTCCGGATTCGCTTGCTTATTACCCGGAGGTTACAGGCCAAAAGGTGGGTTATACCGTACCATCAGGCCATACAATGAGTACAGTGGCTGTTCGGGATGGACGAACACTCATCTGTGTGGTTATGAAAAGTGGCATGGATGGGAAATTTTACGATACTGAAAAGCTTCTTGACTACGGCTTTGATTCTTTTGCTAATGTAAATATTCCAAGTACTAAGCTATCGGGATTTACTGCCCCTGTAATGGAAGAGAATATTAATGTGGGGGAAGCATCGTTTTCTGCCGAGGCATTACAGGTATTAGCACCTGTTGGCATAACCGAGGCAGACATTAAGTACGAATACAAGCTGCCTGAATTTATAGAAAAAGGCAATGATGCAACTGCAAAAGTTGTTCTTACTATTCCCAGGGCGAGAGAGGATTCTCTGCCGTCGCTTCAAATGACAATTCCGCTTTCTGCAAGCATAACATACAATACCGCTGAAGAAATGGCAGATGCAGAAAAAATGAATGATTCCGAAGAAATGTCAGGCTTAAAGTTTAATCTGTTTTTTGTTATTATTTTGCCTGTGGGGATATTAGTTTTTTGGATAAAACGGAGGATAGCAATTAAAAACAAAAGAAAAAGACGGCTTATGGCTGTGGAAAGCCGCCGCAGGGCAATGGGCATGCGAGACTAGCTGTTTGTTTTATTAAAGAGATATGAAGAGGTGATGTTTTGAAAAAAATTGTCTTTTTGTTTTTTGCGATTATGCTTTTATTTGTGACAGGCTGCGGTACTGATAGCGGCACGGTAAATGTGGTGAGTACAGCGGAAGCTGCAAGCTCAAGCGAAGCAGTGCCTTCAAGTGTACAGTCTGCGGCGGAGAGCGAGGCCTCAAGCTCTTACGAGATTCCCGTTGTAACAGAGGAAGAGAATAACAACGACTGGGAATTTGATGTACCAGAAAATCACGGAGTTGACAGCGCACTTCTCGATAATTTTTATAATGCCATTGGGGATACAAATATTAATTCTGTTGTAATAGCCAAGAACGGTGTGATAATAGATGAATATTATAAAGATGATTATGATGAAAACAGTGTTTTTAGTCTGCGCTCCTGCACTAAAAGCTTTTCGGGTGCATTGATTGGCATTGCGCTTGAGCAGGGTCTGCTTAGCAGTGTGGATGTTAAGCTGTCAGAATTCTTTCCGCAGCTTGCTGAAGCCGATTATGAAAACAAACAGGAAATAACAGTAGAGCATATGCTTACTCACACCTCGGGGATTGCGTGGTACGAATGGGCGGGCGGAACTATGTTCATGGAATTTACAAGATCGGATAATTGGGTGGATTTTGTTTTATCTCAGCCAATGGCGGCAAAACCCGGAGATGTCTTTAACTACACAACAGGCGGATCGCACATGCTTGCAGCAGTGCTGCAGCAGACTACAGGAAAAACCGCCGCCGAATTTGGGCAGGAGTACCTATTTGACCCGCTTGGTATGGACAGTGTGCAGTGGCGTACTGACCCGCAGGGAATAACAGACGGGGGAAACGGTGTTTCCATGACATCGCGTGATGCGGCAAAGTTCGGTCAGCTTTACCTAAATGGCGGCAAATGGAGCGATAAGCAGATTATACCAAAGGAATGGGTAGAAATGTCTGTAGAAACTCAGGCCGCAGGCTCACCGGGGACAGGTGAGTATGGATATTCGTGGTGGCTTAAATCATTTGGCGGCTACGATGCTTATTATGCTATGGGTCATGGCGGGCAGTATATTTTTGTGGTACCGGAGCTTGAGCTTGTAACAGTTATAACCAGCCGCTCTAACGATACATATGCACCGCAGTATTATTTTAACGATTATATTATAGCAGCCTGCAAGTGAGAATTAATTTTGTAAGAAAATAAAATATAAGGCAAAACTTAAAACCCGCAGTCTGCAACTACAGACTGCGGGTTTTGTTGTAAAAATTATAAATATATTGCCAAATTATTTTACAAGAGCTTTGCATTTTGCGGCAATATTTGCGGCTGTAAGGCCGTACTGCTCAAACAGAGCTTCAGGTTTGCCGGATTTGCCGAATTTATCCTGAATACCAACCATTGCAAATTTAGCGCTTACATTACCCATAAGAGCTTCGGCAGTGGCCGAACCAAGTCCGCCGATTACAGAATGCTCTTCGGCAGTTACAACAGCGCCGCATTTTTCTGCCATCTTAACAGCACATTCAGTGTCAAAAGGCTTAACAGTGTGGAAGTTTACAACAGCGGCATCTATACCGTCATTTTTAAGAAGCTCAGCAGCTTTCAGCGCTTCCGGAATCATAAGACCCATAGAGAAGATAGCTACATCCTTGCCGTCTTTCATTACATTGGCCTTGCCGGGTACAAATGGGGTGTTTTTCTCTGTAATATATTCGCTTACAGGACGTGCAACACGAATAAATACAGGACCGTTTATTTCCATAGCGGCTTTTACAGCTTTTTCCATTTCGTAACCGTCACAGGGAACAAACACTGTCATACCCGGGAGAACACGCATGAGAGCAATATCCTCTATTGTCTGATGGCTTCCGCCGTCCTCGCCAACACTAAGACCGGAGTGAGTAAAGCCGAATTTTACATTGGCATTTACATAGGAGATAGAGTTTCTGATTTGCTCATAAGCACGGCCTGCACCAAAAAGTGTAAATGTGCTTACAAAAGGAATAAGTCCCGAATGTGCAAAGCCGGCAGCTGCGCAAAGCAGGTTGGACTCGGCTATACCAAAGTTAAAATGTCTTTCGGGATAAGCTTTTTGGAATATATTAGTCATAGTGGCGTTGGAAAGGTCAGCATCCAAAACAACAAGCTTGTCATTGGTTTTTCCAATCTCAACAAGAGTCTCACCATATGCTACGCGCAATGATATTTTATCAGCCATTGATTGCTACCCCCAGTTCTTCAAACGCTTTTTCTAAGTCTTCGTTGCTTGGAGCTTTTCCGTGCCAGCCGTGGTTGTTTTCCATAAAGGAAATGCCTTTGCCTTTAACAGTTTCGCAGCAAATAAACTTTGGCTTGCCGGTAACTTTTATATTAAGAGCAGCTATAACCTGCTCCAAATCGTTGCCGTCCTCTACTTTAATGCACTCAAAGCCAAAAGCGGCAAATTTAGCCATTATATCGCCGATATCCATAACTTCTTCGTTTTTACCGTCAATCTGCAGGCCGTTATGGTCAAGAATAACAGTAAAATTATCCAGCTTGTAATGTGCGGCAGACATTGCGGATTCCCAAACAAGGCCTTCCTGGCTTTCGCCGTCGCCTATTATAGCGTATACCTTGTGGTTTTCTTTTTTATATTTGGCTGCCAGAGCCATACCGCTTGCAATGGCAACACCCTGCCCCAAAGAGCCTGTGTTTACGTCAACACCGGGAGTTTTTGTCATATCAGGGTGCCCCTGAAGATGGCTGTCAATCTGCCTGAGGTTCCAAAGATCCTCTTTAGGGAAGTAGCCGCAGTCAGCCAATACAGCATAGAGCGCGGGGCAGGCATGACCCTTGCTCAAAACTATGCGGTCTCTGTCTTCCATTTTTGGGTTTTTGGGGTCAACCTTGGCTACATTATAATAAAGAGCCATAAGAATTTCGAGGCAGGAAAGTGAGCCGCCGGGATGACCTGACTTTGCAAGATGAGTCATCTTCACAATATCCGCGCGCAGCTGTTTTGCTTTTTCTTTTTGTTGCGTGATATTCATTTGTTTCTCCTTCTTGGCTGTACTGCCATAAATTTTAAATGTAATTGCGGCAAGTAAACGCAAAGAGCAATAGCTTTTTTGTTTGCCTGCCTATTGGTAATCAGCTTTTTATGCAGTTATCTTATCATTTGGTGCAGTTATATTCTGAACATCGCTTAAAAGCTGATTAATTATATACCTATATTATTTTAGCCTTTATATGCCAAAAAAGTCAATAGTTGCCGGTAAAAAAGTATAGGAACTGTAAAAAAAATTAATATGCAAGCAAGTGTGGCAGCAACTACAAGCTTGACAGAAAGCTAAAATCTGCTATTATCAATATGATAAAAACATTTGTAGGTTTATAAAAATAATTAAATAGGAGGTGCCTGCTTGAGGGAGACATCTGTATATAAAAGATCCACTTTTTCAATGATAAAGGGAATTGTTGCCGCACCTTTTTCCGGGTTAATTGTGTGTTTCTTCTGCTCATTTCTTTTAAGCGACAGAAATTCAATGCTTCTTGGTGTAGCTGTAGCAATGATTATTTTGTATATTTCTGTTTTTGGCGAGAATATACGAATAGAGGTTGATGATAAGGAGCTTAGGTATTATAAGGGCAAAAAAATGCTTGCTTCTTATATGCTGGATAATATAAGTGTTGGATATAACTCCAAGATAGAAAGCGGCTTTCTTGGCAATCAGGATATAACACTCAGGATTTATGATATGACTACAGATACGGAAGCAGGAATTGACTGCTCGCCTATAGGAAGCAGAAAATTTGACGAGCTGTACGAGTATTTGGAGAGCAAGACTTATTCTGAAACAGAAGTTTTATCTGTCAAAAAAAACAATGGCGAATAAAATACAGGCTTATAGCTTTTAGATTAACTGATTAATACAGAGGAGTGTTTGCAATGTCAATAGAGACTATTTTACAGCTTTTAAATCAATACAAGCTTATAGTTGGAATTCTGGTAGTGTTTACTATTTTTTCTTTTATAGTAAGCGGTATGCAGCGCAGGAAAATGAAGTCCGACAGCAATAATTTTCTCAAAAATCATCCCGATGCCGCAAAAATTTATATGTACAGCCGTGCCGGAATAACAAATGAGGAAATGCAGATTCTTACTGTTGACGATGAAAACCCCAATAAGTTTTACGATGGAGGCAAATGGGGTATATATGTCGTCCCCGGCCTTTCAGAGCTTCAGGTGAATTATTCTTACCAGCGCCCCGGCGTAATGCACAAAACTGTTACAACCTCCACAGGTGTTGTGAAAAAAGCAGTGGAAACAGAGCCAAACAAATCATATATGCTTAGCTTTGACAGAAAAGCCGAGCAGTTCGTATTTGAAGAATACAGCAAATAATTCTGCTTTTATAAATATTATCATATATATTTATAATTAACATAAAAAACTGTTGTTGTATTTTTCGTTTTAAATGTCAGAATAAAAATCAATATGTATTTGTTGACCTGTTCGGATTTTGATGGACTTGCATGTGGTGGGTTCTTCTGTTGTTAAATATGGCGGCGGACATCATCAGGTTGGCATATGCCGGGTTTTATATGATGAAGCTGACAGAGTAATTGCAGAGCTTATAGCACGAATAAAAATAGATAGTTAACATCCAAAAGCAAAAGAGTCTTGCAGTTTTAATTACGCTGCAGGACTTTTTTCGTTTTTTAATGTCATTTTAACCCGCAAAAGCTAATTTAATGCAATATTAATTGATTTAAGAGGCTTGATTTGTTAAACTTAAATCAGTTAAGAAATATACAGTCTGCTTTGCAGCAAAACGACTAAGAATTTATTTCGCAGAAAACAGCGGGCAACTAACGTAAGGAGAAAATAGATGAAAATAACAAAGCTAAAAGCAAGGTCAAACTCAACAGCTATTCTTATATCAATAGCTCAAATTGTATTAGGTACTATGGCGGGCGGAATTTCAGGCGGATTTTACATGCTTAGCCGTTTTTTTGAAGAAAGATTGAGGCCTGATGTTAATGTTGCTTCCTCTATCTTCTTTCTGCTTCTTTTTTTCTCTGTACTGCTGATAATAAGGGGAATATCCAATTGTGTTGTTTATAATAGATACAGAAAAATATCCAAGGCGGTTATTTCCCGCGGCGGGGAAGTATCTCTGCGTCAAATAGCGGACGAGCTTGTAACCTCTCCGGCGAAAATACTTAAAGATATTGAGCTGACTATGAGCCGCCGTTACTGGAGCGGATACAGCTGCAACGAAAGCACGCTTTTTCTTGTGGATTATGAAAATAACAGCGGGTCAGTATTGTCGGCGCCCGGTATGGTTTTTAAGACCGGACTAAAACGCTCACGGGATTGTATATGGGCATTTATAACAGTGTGGGTTGTTTCGGCTGTTTTTGGTATATTGTCAATGGGATATGGTATTGGCGCACTTGTTACATTAGCTGTTGCTGTAATTACCATGCTTGTGTGGGCACAAATTTTGCCAAGACAAATAGGATTTGAAGAAAAAACACAGAAAATCCCGCAGGAAAAGCCTGTCGAAAAGAATGAGCCTAAAGAAGAACACAGCGAAGCGGATATTGTGTTAGGTGAAGGACTAGGTTACCTGAAAGAGCTGGAAGCTTTGGACAGTAAAATAAATGATGAAAAATTGGATAAACCTGTCAGGGAACTATATGACATAAGCAGCCAAATATTGGGGATTGTGCAAAAATCCCCGGAGAAAACAAAACAGATAAAGCAATTTATAAGGTACTATTTGCCTACAACAATAAAACTGCTGAATAATTATTACGAGCTTAACAGCCAGCCTGTAAAGGGCGACAACATAAACGAATCCATAAAGAAAATAGAGGGTATAATGGATGGCCTGTTGTTAACCTTCCGCAACCAGCTGGATGACTTGTACAGGGATAAAAGTATAGATATATCTGCCGATGTCTCTGTTATGGAAAACATGATAGGACAAGGAAATACACTTTTGGGCAAAACAGAAAAATAATATTCTGTGTCATGTTTACATCCTGTACATTTAATTAGGCACGAATATGTGGTAAAATATAAATAATAATGGTTTTAAATGTGTTTATCGAAAAAATATAAATAGCAGCGAACTGAAAAGGAGGGTAAGCTTTTATTGCCGTAAATTGCTGCGGTTGTGAAGGTGAAATAAAGAAATATGGAATCAAAAAATACTGTTCCAAAATTGGTGCTGGACGATTTTGTTGAGGTTGAAAATACTGCGGAAAGCACTATCCCAGAGCTGGTGATTGAAGCCGATTATGGGGATGTTGTTCCTGATGCTAACGCTAATGCAATAGGGCCTATTGATAAGGCAGATGGACTTACAGAGGAAGAAAAGAAAATTGTGCGTGAATTTTCTAAACAAATAGACATAAACAACTCCGCCCAAATGCTGCAATATGGTGCGGGCGCACAAAAGAAAATGCTGGGTTTTTCCGAGTCTGCTATAAACAATGTGCGTACTAAGGATATGGATGTAGTTGGTGACCTTATAACCAATTTGGTTATGGAGATTAAGGGTTTTGATGCTGAGGAAGAGACAAAGTCTTTTCTCGGCTTCTTTAAAAAGAACGCGAATAAGCTGAGCGGATTTAAAATAAAATATGATACTGTAGAAAAAAATATAGATAAAATAGTGGACAACCTTGAGGGACACAAAATGATAATGCTCAAGGATGTTGCCACACTTGATAAAATGTACGAAATGAACCTTGAATATTACAAGGAACTTACAATGTACATTCTGGCAGGGCGTGAGAAGCTGAATGAAATGTGGGAAAATGAACTGCCCGCAATGCAGGCAGCAGCTGCCAAAAGCGGTAAACCCGAGGATGCACAGGCTGCGAATGATTTCGCTGACCGCTGCAACCGCTTTGATAAAAAACTGCATGATTTGGAACTTACACGCAATATCTGCATACAAATGGGGCCGCAGATAAGGCTTGTTCAAGCCAATGACAGTGTCATGATAGAGAAAATACAATCCTCTATAGTAAACACTATTCCGCTGTGGAAAAACCAGATGGTATTGTCGCTTGGTCTTGCCAATTCCGAGAGAGCTATACAGGCACAGCGCCAGGTGACCGATATTACAAATGATTTGCTGCGCAAAAACGCTGATATTCTTAAAACCAGTACTATTGAGGCCGCAAAAGAATCAGAGAGAAGCATTGTCGATATAGATACTCTAAAGCATACAAACCAGTCGCTTATAGAGACGCTTGACGAAGTGCTGCGCATACAGCAGGACGGCCGCCAAAAACGCCGTGATGCAGAGGGCGAACTTCAGCATATCGAAACAGAGCTTAAAAACAGACTGCTTGAAATACGTGATGCAAGTGTAAGGAAGAGCTAAAAAAGCCGAAAAGTTTACGTCATTCAATATAGGGCGGTTAAATACTGCCCTATATTGATGTTATATAAAAGCGAATTTTAATTGGGTAAAACCAAAGTCTTATATTTTTTACAAAGAAAGGATGAGTGCAAGAATGAATCAAAAAATCGCAAAAAAATATCTTGCGGTAGTTAATTTGGTTGTTATTGCCCTGCTTGTTATTGTTTTAGGATTTAACTCGATATATATTATCGAGGAGCAGGAGCAGGCTGTAATAACAACACTGGGCAAGCCAAGTATTGTTACAACACCGGGACCGCACCTTAAAATTCCGTTTATACAGGATGTAAAAATAGTATCAATGGTAATTAACGGTTTTTCTATTGGTTACAGGGATGGAGATTACTCCAATAACACAGGGGGAGTGCATAGTACTACAAGCATCCTTTCTGAATCTATGATGATAACAGCAGACTACAACTTTGTAAATGTTGATTTCTTCCTTGAATATCAGGTTTCCGACCCTGAAAGGTATTTGTTTGCCTCCAGCGATCCTGAGTTTATACTAAGGAATATAGCGCTTAGCTACATACGTGATACAATAGGCCTGCATGATGTAGATGAAGTTATAACCACGGGTAAAAATGAAATTCAGGCTGAAATAAAGGAAAAACTGTCCAATAGGCTTGTGGATGAAAATATAGGCCTACAGCTTATAAATATTACTATTCAGGATTCCGAGCCGCCTACAGAAGAGGTTAAGTTCGCTTTTAAAAATGTTGAAACAGCAAAGCAGGGAAAGGAAACAGCTATAAATACAGCAATGAAGTATGAAAGCGAGCAGATACCTGCTGCACGTGCCCAGGAGGATGCTATACTTAAAAATGCTGAGGCTGAAAAGGAATCCAGAATAAATGACGCTATAGGCCAGGTGGCTGTATTTCAGGCAATGTTTGAGGAATACAGAAAAAACCCGGTTATGACAAGGCAGAGAATGTACTACGAGGCAATGGAAGAGCTTTTGCCGTCTATGAAGATAATTATAGACAACGGCAACGGCACAACAAACAAAATACTTCCTATCGAGCCTTTTGGCAGCTCGTCTAACAGTGACAGCGCTGTAAGCTACGGCAATTATTATGGGGCGGCTGCGTCTATGCAGGATTATGACTATAATTATCAAGATACAGTAGATGACACCGCAGATGAAATGGAGGTGGCTGAGGTTGAATAATAATTTTGACTTTTTTGGCAAAAAGCCGGATAACGGCGAAGGGCAGCCGCAGGAAATGCACACTGCTGAATCAACAGCTGCTTTTGGCATATTCAAACGTGGCATGAAAGGCATGACTTTTTTTATAATTGCTATACTGGTTATTGTGTTTTTGTTTAACCAGTGCCTTGTAATAACAAGGCCGAATGAATACATAGTTATTCAGCAGTTCGGCGAAATCAAGAATATTACTCAGACTGCGGGAATATCTTTTAAAGTGCCTTTTATTCAGACAACAAGAGTACTTCCAAAGAATGTAAGAATTTATGATATTCCTATTTCTGATGTAATTACGCAGGATAAAAAGACAATGGTTGTGGATAGCTTTGTTTTATGGAGTATATCTGACCCGACTAAATTTATACGTAACCTTAGCGGTAATGTTGCAAGTGCAGAACTGCGTATAGGAAATATTGCGTACAACTCCATGAAGAATGTTATAAGCCAGCTTCCGCAGACAGAAATAATAAGCGGAAGAGATACTCTGGCATTGCGTATATTTGAGAATATAGGTGATTCTCTTGACCATTATGGTGTGGAGCTTATAGCAATTGAGACAAAGCACCTTGATTTGCCCGATGACAATAAGCAGGCGGTTTATACCAGAATGATTTCCGAGAGGAACAACATAGCTGCCGCATATGAGGCCGAGGGCGAAGAGGAAGCACGCAAAATAAGAAACGAAACCGACAGGGCTGTTTCTGTAATGCTGTCTCAGGCAGAGGCGAAGGCCGCACAAACTATATCAGAGGGTGAGCAGCGTTATATGGAAATACTTGCAGATGCTTATAATAACGCTGAAAAATCTGAGTTCTATGCTTTTGTAAGAGCACTTGATGCGGCAAAAGCTGCACTGAGCAATGGTGAGACTACATTAATACTCTCCGAAAACTCGCCTATATCTCAGGTTTTCTATGGCATGGGTTAATTAATTTAGCTGTGATGAGTGAAAATTAATCCAAATATTTAAGCTGCGCTTGCAGTGGAATGGAGTTTTTATGTATTTGATTATAACATCCAGTCCGAATACTGATGGATTAACAGCTGCCTGCGGGCAGGCGGCACTAAAGGGGATAAAAAGTCAAGGTGCAGAAGCAGAAATCTATGATCTCTGTGCCGAGAAAATCATGCCATGTCTGGTATGCGGCAATGGTTGGGGAACCTGCCGAGAGGATCACAAATGTGTTATAAACGACTGCCTGGGTGATTTTCAGCAAAGGCTTGCAAAAGCCGAGGGACTGTTTATAATCACACCTGTTTATTGGGGACAGCAGTCGGAAAGAATGAAATATTTTTGTGACAGACTGCGCAGATGTGAGGCTTTTAAAGGCGAGAAAAGCGTTTTAGCGGGCAAAAAGGTGAATATTGTTGCGGCGGCCGGCGGAAGCGGTAACGGTACAGTTACCTGTTTGCTTGAGCTTGAGGCTTGGTGCAGGCATATGCGTGGTGTTCCTCACGAACGTATTGGCATAACACGCTTTAACAGGGAGCCGATGCTGAAGGTTATTGAGCTTGCAGCGGCGCAGCTTGCAGAAAAGAAATAGCTTACATGTATAAAATAAAAGGCACAGAATAAATTATCGCCGATAATTTATTCTGTGCCTTTTTTGAGATGTGATTTACTAAAATTAAAGGGCTAGATATTCATCAAATGTCATTCGGTAATCCTTGACACCGTCGGCTGTGACCTCGATAATGCGGTTAGCTATGGTTTGTACAAACTGATGGTCGTGCGAGGCAAATACAATACTGCCGGGGTAATCGGTAAGTCCTGTATTCAGCGCACTTATAGATTCCAAATCCAAATGGTTGGTTGGCTGGTCAAGCAGCAGGACATTGGCGCCTGACAGCATCATGCGGGAGAGCATACACCTTACCT
>JGI994J12354_10004034_pt1 | contig 13402 bp, 11 predicted proteins | sample IntmicLarv3ML3BL_FD_12354 | JGI IMG/M metagenome (IMG submission 12354)
CCCTGCCGTGCCCGAATGACCGAAATCGTATCGTCGCCACGCAGGGGGGAATCAAGCGTGGGGCGGGTCTGATCCATCGCCGCCAGCGAAATGCCGTATTCATCCAGCACATCGGCCACGGTGCGGGCGTTGGTGGATACCTCCGCCTCAATGCCGTTGATGTCCAATTTAACATATTTTCGAGAAAACCGGCCGTCCCGCACGGACGACGCGGCGCCGAACGAAACGCCCAGCATAATCAGGGCCGCCAGTGCCACGCCGCTCCAGATGATCAGCCCCTGCGACCGCCGCCCCAGCGCGAGAGGCTTGCGCGTGAGGCGCTGCCATACCCGAGCGAGAGAAAACCGGGGATTTTGCCGAGGCGCATCCTGCGCCGGTTCCGACGCTTGCGCTTGTGTGTGCACGTGCTCCAGTGCGGGTTCCGGCGCTTGCGATTGCTCCTGCACTTGCACTTGCTCCGAGGCTTGCACCTGCGTCGCTTCTTGCGTTGATTCTTGATTTTGCGTGTGTATTTGGTTATCCATCTTCCTGATTTTCATTGCCTGCCGACGATTGCTCGTGGTAGCAAAACCTCCCTTCCCCGAATCTTCGCCTTAGTTTGCACAGCCGTGCGTGGTTTTATAATATGCGGATGCCAAGCGTTTGTCAAGCGCGAAGAAAGTACGAAAAAACTATATATAGTGGAAAAATGCATCGGCGAGAGCTAGCGTCTACCATATATTGTTTGCGCCCCCCGCAAGGTGAAAGTTACATGAAAACCCTTGATTTTATTGGAATTTTCTGGAACACAAGCGAAAAAAACACAAAAAAGCCGGAAAAGATGGCCCGAGGTGCCTCCATGACCTTGACAGAGGGGACGTCCACTCTATATAATAATAGGGCAAAAGTACTCGGATACCTTTTTCATTCAATCAAGGAGGATTATCTAATGTTCAAAAGAGCAAACGCGTCCCGCCTGCTTCAAGGCATTCTGGCCGTCGCCCTGTTGATGGCGTTGGTCATTCCCGGTGCTATGGCCATGGCCGGCGGCCCCGACCCCGACATCGACTACACCGCTGAAGACTACCCCATCCTGTTCCCTGACATCATCGACAGCATCAGCAGTCCGTTTGGCACCACCTGCACGGAATACAACGTCATGGGCGTGCGCACGCTGGATAAGGACGATGAACTGGACGGACAAATCATCGACTGGACCAAAGTCGTATTCCAAAAGCCTGCTGACTACGTGGCCCCCGAGGCCATGGGCGATCCGCTGTACGCAATCGACTATGACGGCGATCCCGTCTACATCGTTCGCGACGGCAAGCGTTGCTACATGACTGACTTGTGGGTCTTCAAGATTGACTACAAAAACGCCGCCGGCGAGGCCATGATCGATCCGTGGCAATATAAGGAAGACAACGGCGCAACCGCCTTTGGCACCAACCCCTACTGCCTGGAGCTGACCGCCGACGCCGATGGCCTGGACTACGACAAATTCTCGGTGTTCTACCTGGATTTTGTATGGGATCGTGACGAAGACGATCGCACCTTCATCGAAGGCACGCTTAACCCCATCGCGGGCGGCTTCTTTAACGACCTCGGTCTGCGCTCGGATTTTGAATCCTATAAGAGCGACCGCAGCATCTTCTTCTCCGATCAATGGCCGATGTACTATGCGCTGGCCTATTTTGGTGCCCCCCCTGTGGAAGAAACTGCGTCGCCCATCCCCTCGGAATCGCCTTCGCCCTCGCCCACGTCCATTCCCACCGCCAGCCCCACTGCGGCACCGACGTTCCCGCGCGGCGACGTTAACCTGGACGGCGAAGTGGACATCGATGACATTCTGGCTGTTCGCGGCCATATGTTCGGCACCGCCCTGCTGGAAGGCGACTATCTGGCCAAAGCAGAGGAACTGTGCACAGATACACCGCCGGTCATTGACATCGACGTCATTCTGGCCATCCGGGGCATCATTTTTGGGTAATACCGGGCAAATCACAAGCATCCACACAACGTAGGGATGTAGAGACGGGTATCGCTCGTCCTCAATAAACCCCAACACGCAATTCGTCGGCCTTTGGCCAATGGATTGCGTGTTGCTTTTTGGCCGCGACGTTTTGCATCGCTTCGCTTCTATTGACGCACCAACTACCCCAAGCCACAATACGGCGGTCTTTAGCCGTCAGCAGGCGGCGAAGTCCGCTTGAAAGGCACATGCCGCATTCCTGCGCGGCCTGCACCGCCTGCTGGGGGCATAATCCTCGCCTTCTTTTGTCCAGTGTTTAGCTGCCGCATCAGCAGTGTTCCGCAGGGGACAGACGCCACAGCGAAAGAAACGCCGTTGGGGACGCTGTGCGAAGCGTGCGCGGGATGTCAAAAAATTCTTGCTAAAGCACCCAAAAATCCAGCCAAAAACCCTTGACAAGCCTGCTTGACTGGGGTATGATTATCCGTGAGTAGTAAGGCGATGTAGGCCGAGGCAAAAGGGCCTCGGGTGATCGTCGCAAAAGCAACGAAAGGATGAATTCAATGTTACAAAGATCCAAAAAGGGCATTCGCAGCTCTGCTGTCGCATGGCTGGTGGCCATCGCTATGCTGGCCATTCTTCTGCCCATGGGGCTGTTTTCCGTCAGCGGCGCGGCCACGCTGCCCGCAAATTTGGGCGTCATGGGCGAGGTTCCTGGCTATGGCTGGTATGCCTCTGCGGAGCTTGGCGATAACTATGTTGTCGCACCCGCATACAACACACCGTATTCTTGGAACCCCGCGCCCTGGGGCGATATTCTGGGGTTTAGGTTTGGTATCGGCCCCCACGATGCGGAAGGCCAGTTGGCCCCGTTTGACGCACCCGTCGGGGGTCCCTTCTATATTTTAATTACGGCAATCGGCCCGGTTACTGATTTTACGGGCTATGACTTTGATAATGTTGGCGCAAACACTGGCGAAATCATTCCTGAAGGCATCCTGTTGACCATTGCGGCAGCCGGTGCTTCTTCCGCAGAGGTCCGCTACCCTGCAGCGGGCGGCGGCAACGCGAATATCGAATTTAAACTTCTTGAGGATCGCCCCGGTGCGGGTACCCCCACGGATTCACCCGCCCCCGGCGCAACGGCCAGCCCGGAGCCGACAGTCACGCTTGCGCCGACCGCCAGCCCCATGCCCGCGATTCCGATGAACCCGGCAGTGATTGTCGATACGGATTATGGAATGGCGTGGAAACAAGCGCTGGCCGCTCCCCCCAGCCCCAAAACGTATGAGTATGTCTATAAACTCGCCGGCATAGCCTTGTCTACGGTGAATACTGAATTTGCCGGTTTTTCTGCGGAGTACGGCGGCAAATACATTGTCTATGAAAACTTTAAGAACTCGCAGGCGGCGGATGTCCTCTTGTCGAGCTTGGGAACCATCACCAAGCACGAGATGTACGGCGTTGTGATTACGGTTGACCTTGCGGGTAACCGCCTCATCTTCGACTGCACCAACGCAACCGATGGTAGCTGGAAGAGCCTGTTGGTTACTGATGAGATTAATGTTCCCACGGTGACGTTTGCGTCGCTGACCAATCCAAATGCTGGTGATAATCACTTCACATTTAATGTCAGCGCCACCACCGAAGACCCCATGGCTGTAGCTGAATACGAATTCGCCATCTCGGTGGATCCCGCTACCGTTGCTGCGGGTGGAGACGTTGAAATCACCGTTGCTTTGGATAACTACGATGATCTGTCGCTGGAAGCCATTGGAGGCATGAGCATAGCCATTGATTTGGACGGTGCGCCGCTTTCTTACAAAGCCGGTAGCTTTGCGTCCTTGGCAGCCCTTGATGGTTCTGACGCTTGCGTGGGCGACATGATTGGCGACGAGTTCGTCTACTATTATGTAGACGGAGTCGGAACCGGTCTGGCGCGCACCGTAACCGATCTATTTTCCTTTGAAGTCACCATCGACGATGCGGCTCCTGCCGGCGACATTCTGTTGCCCATCACCGCCACTGTTGTATACAATGTGTTGGAAGACGTTGAAGTCACACCTGATGACATTGCCATCACCGTGCTGGCCAGCGCGACGGAAGCACCCACAGCAGCACCCACAGCAGCCCCCACGGTTGCGCCCGACCTTCAAGGTCTGGTCTATCTGGATGTCATTGAAAACGTAACCAATAACCACGGAAACGCCTTCAACTGGACCAGCGCCACGGCGGCGGAAAAAACCGTCATGGCTGAGTTCTTAACCAACTATCAAGACTATGTGGATAGCGATGCTTACGAGTGGTTCCCCTACGCAAGCGCGCTGGAATTTGGTGGTAAGGGCGTTGCCGGCTTCCAAATTTTCAGAAGAAACGCCGGCACCTCGGGGATGACCGTCACCGTTACCCTGAAGGCCGAGTCCCAAATCGGCGCGGATTGCCGCATTTTCGGTTTGATGGACTTTGACCCCAACAGCTCGGCCATCTGCGAATGGCCGCAGGATAACGTGGCAAACAGCGGAAACTCTGCCGGCTCCCTGTGGGCAGACAGCGGAAGCAACGATTGGCTTGTGCTGGTATGGTTCGCTGATCCCGTTGTTCCCACCCCCACGATTGAAATCACCGCCAGCCCGACGGCCGGCACAACCGACGTTACCGCCGCTCCCACCGACGCCCCCACCGCACCGCCGACAGCGGCGCCCATGAACCTATCCTTCGTTGCCCATTGCTATGGCAATGTGTACACCTCAGACTCTACGCCGGCTATGGCGGGTTTGAATGTGTTGGTTCCGGTCAATGACTTTGGCCCGGTCACCCTGCGTGTAGGCGCACTGTACATGAACCCGACCCGCGGCGTTGGTTTCTTTGGGCACGAATCCGCAAGCTTTGCGTTCGATGATCCGAAATGGATTGTCATTAACTCCATCAAGGTGAGAAACACGGAAATCCTGGCTGGATTGGAAGATAATGGCGACGCCATTACATTCTTTGAAAGCGCCGGCGGTGCCAACGGCGGCGCGTATGTCCCCGGCGTCGGCATCGTATGGAAGATTACAGCCGGCAACCGCACAGACTTGCTGGAAATCGGATCGCTATGTGCGGCCGTGGGCATCGTCCTACCGGACTCGGATCCCGCCGACTTCATCATCAACTGCGGTATCTTTGATGAAAACCCGGCAGGCCCCGATCCGACGGCTTCGCCTTCCCCCGACGTTACAGCTTCACCCACGGTTGATCCTAGCACCCCCACACCCACGGTTGACCCTGGCACTCCCACAGAGTCGCCAACCGTCGAACCTAGCCCCACCGCCTCGCCCACCGTCGCACCGCACGAGCATGGCGACAACTGCGTTAAATTGGGCGACGCCACCCTGGATGGTTGGGATGTAGACTTGGATATCGACGATATTCTGGCTGTTCGCGACCACATGTTCGGGAATGAAATGCTGACCGGTCGCGCGTTGTACGCTGCCGACACCACCAAAACCGGCGTCATCGACATCGACGTCATTCTGGCCATCCGCAACGACATGTTCGGCATCGTAGAAACCCCCATTGATTGCGACTATGGCAATCCCACACCCGGCGCCACGGATGACCTGTCTGGCTCTGCCAAAGAGGATGCCCTTCCCGGCGACGAGGAGGACATCGGCAACGGCGACATCTACAAGGCCGAAGAGGATATCCTCGACTGATTCGATCCTCAACGGCTGACGTAGCCAACGGAAGCCATCGGTGAGTGAAGCACAAGCGGAATCCCCCGAAGTTTCCAATGGTGAAGCGCAAGCGAAAAACAAAATAGCCAAAAGGGCTTGTCGTCTGCAATTGTCGGACGACAAGCCCTTTGCGATAAACCACCATACGCGCAGCCAAAAACGGGCGGGGCCAGCGCAACCGTGCACCAAAAAAACGGCACGGACAACAAAACCACGCACCCAAACAAAAAACCGGCACGGACAACGCAGTCCATGCCGGTTTTTTGGTATCAAATCACGCGCCAAGCGCGGGAATCACGCAAGTTAAAGACAATTCAATGGGTTGATGTGCCGCTTAATCGTATAAATCAAGCGAAGCCAACCCGGCGGTCAATCGCACAAACCACGCGCGAGCAACTAGGCGGTCAATCGCGCAAACCACGCGCGAGCAATCATTCCGGCCCCATCACGTCATCGCGCACATCAATCCAGTGCAGGGCGTCGGCAATGCCTTGCTCGACGGAAAGCTTCGTTTTCCAGCCCAAAAGCTGATTGGCCAGCGCGGGGTTGGCGCATGCGCCCGCCACATCACCCTCGCGGGCGGGGGCAATGCGGGTGTTTAGCTTGCCGCCAAACACATTTTCAAAGGCGCGCAGCAGCTCAAAGACGGTAACCCCCGTGCCGGTGCCAAGGTTCATGGCCAGAAATCCGCTTGGACGGGCGGCAAAAATGTCTTGGAAGCGCTCGGCGGCGGCCACATGGGCTTGGGCCAAATCCCAAACGTGAATGTAATCCCGCAGGCCGGAGCCGTCGCGCGTGGGCCATTGGTCGCCCGTCAGCGTAAACTCGGGGTCGCGCCCCGTGGCTACGCTGATCATCTTGCCCAGCACGTGCGAGGGGTTGCGAATTTGGTTTCCCGTGCGCATGGCGGGGTCGGCGCCAATGGGGTTAAAATACCGCAACGCCAAGGCTTTTAGGCCATATGCGGCACAGTAATCTTCCAGCACCATCTCCATAATGGCCTTGGTACGGGCGTACGGGCTGGAGGCACGAATGGGCGCGGACTCGTCCACGCTGTCGCCGTCGGTTGCGCCATAAATGGAAGCCGAAGAAGAAAAAACCACGTTCTTAATGCCCATTTGGGGCAGTTTGTGGAACAAAACGGCCGATTTCGCCACATTTTCCATGTAGTATTCAAAGGGCTCAGCCACCGACTCGGGCACGATAATGCGCGCGGCGCAATGGATGCACACGGCAATGTCCGAATGCTCGGCAGCAATGCGATCCAGCAGCGCTTCGTCGGCGATATCACCCTCGTAAAAGGCAAAATCGCGCGCAAAGGCGCGGCAGCCGGTGTATAGCGAATCCAAAATCACCGGCGCATGCCCGGCATCGGCCAACGCCGAACAAATGGTGCTGCCAATAAACCCGGCACCGCCTGTAACCAAAACCTTCATGATGTTCCCCCCGCAAAATTTTTGCACATGTTGGGTGCTCTTTATTGTATACCAAACAGAGGCAAGAATGCAAGGAAAATAGATCAAAAGCAGAAGAATAAAAGTAGAAGAACAGAAGCTTGGTGCGGGCAAAGCGGCGGGCAACGTAAAAAAACAACGAACCACCCCAATCAGAGCGGCTCGATTGACGCAAATGGGGGCGGCACTTTGCTTGGTTCATACCCGCGCACTTGCGTTGTTGCGGTCTTAATGCCGCATTGAAAATAATTCCCAGAACAGCCAAAATCACATCAATATCTGAAGAGCCAACCGCGCAAAGGGCGCGCGCTTGGGCCAGGCCGGTGCCTTGCAAATCTGCGGTGCCAAACATATGCGCGGGCGGGAATTGAGCTTTATTGTGGAGGGACGGTATCCATACCTCCTATATTATGGCACGGTCGGTTTGTTCGTCATCGGGCTATTATGGTATGGACATGATGTTGTCAAAAATCTGTTGGCGCTGTTCGCCAAAAAGAAGCATTTTTAAGGCTCTAAAGCCTTAATGACAGATTAATAGCGTGCGCAACACCCGGCGTAAATGCAGGGGGGCTGGGTTACTGTTCGTCTTTTTCAAAGCGTATACAGCGTCTGTGATCAAAAGAGGTGGCGTTTTTACGTTCTTTGTAAGAAAGTGTTCCGGTATCCCCTACGTTTAGGTTCTCGAAAATTTCACGTTCTATTCTCAATTCTTTTTCCGAACCGTCAGGAAATTTGAACGTAACAAGGCAGCGCGGATTTTTAATTTTTTGGCGGCGTTTTCCAACCCTCACGTAAATATCCGATGTTCTTTTTGCCACAACGGTCACCTGCGCCTCTTGTGCAGGCTGCCTTGAAATCATGCTTCCATTTGCAAAAGCAGGAATTGTCATAAGGAGCATCAGCAGTACTACGGCTAACCCTATCAATAACTGTTTCCCCTCACGCGACTGCCAATACACTTGCAACGCCTCCCACAAATTATTTTAATAGATTATACCACTAATTCGCAATGGTACAAAAGAGAAGAGGCTGTGCTTCATATCTGAGTTTGAAGCACCCTTCAATGCATAGCAGAAATGCGCGCGCGTGTTTCACTGTTCGTCTTTTTCAAAATCTACGAAGCCATTGTCTTTGGGTACGAGGCCATCATTGACTTGCTTGTAAGAGAGCAGACCGGTGTCGCCTTCTTGTAAATCATCATATGTTTTTTGGGAGCTGACACTAAATGTTTTCGCCGGACTGTAATCAAATTTAAATGTGATGTGATAACGGGGTCCGTGACTCAGGTGCCCATAATGGCCGGGTATTATTTCTTTGCTGACAACGGTTGCCTGCGCTGTCTGTACTGGTTGGCGGCCAACTCGTAGTATATGGAGCATTCCGGGGCCAGCGACAACAAAAAGGATCAGGAAGAGCATCACAACCTTGAACCATGTTTTCTGAAACACCGTTTCCAAAAATATTAAAAACCTAAAAAACACAAAACATCCCCCTGCAGCTTGTAGCGACTATTCTTTCTCAAAGCCGACAAAGCGTCTGTGATCAAAATGTGTGGCGTTTTTACGTTCTTTGTAAGAAAGTGTTCCGGTATCGCCTTCTTGTAGGTTCTCGAAAATTGCATGTTTTATTTTCAATTCTTTTTCTGAACCGTCAGGAAATTTAAACGTAACAAAGCAGTTGGGGATTTTGGATTTTTTGTAGCTAACGATATTCCTTGTGTAATGATCCGATGTTCTTTTTGCCACAACGGTCACCTGCGCCTCTTGTACAGGTTGCCTTGAAATCGTGATTTCATTTGATAAAACAGGAATTGCGATAAGGAGCATCAGCAGTACTGCGGCTAACCCTATCAATAATTGTTTCCCCTCACGCGACTGCCAATACACTTGCAACGCCTCCCACAGATTATTCTAATAGATTATACCACTAATTCGCGATGGTACAAAAGAGAAGAGGCTGTGCTTCATATCTGAGTTTGAAGCACCCTTCAATGCATAGCAGAAATGCGCGCGCGTGTTTCACTGTTCGTCTTTTTCAAAGTCTACGAAGCCATTGTCTTTGGGTACGAGGCCATCATTGACTTGCTTGTAAGAGAGCAGACCGGTGTCGCCTTCTTGTAAATCATCATACGTTTTTTGGGATCTAACATTAAATGTTTTCGCCGGACTGTAATCAAATTTAAATGTGATGTGATAATAGGGCTTGCGTCCATTACGGATACCAGCATTGAGGAGTAGTATTTCTTTGCTGACAACGGTTACCCGCGCCGTCTGTACGGGTTGGCGGCCAACTCGTAGTATATGGAGCATTCCGGGGCCAGCGACAACAAAAAGGATCAGGAAGAGCATCACAACCTTGAACCATGTTTTCTGAAACAACGTTTCCAAAAACATTAAAAACCTAAAAAACATAAAACATCCCCCTGCAGCTTGTTCGCCTAATTATAGCATTGTTTTATGGATAAATTCAACAAATCGTTCTATTTAAAAAAAGCAACCTGCCAATAAAAGTCAAGCCCCTGTCGGGATAAAGGGATGAAGATAGAAGGCAGGAAAACTGGCAAGGCAAAAAAACCAACAGGAAATGAGAATTTCAAGCGGCATGGAGAAGAGAAGAAAGGCGGTGGCAAGGCTTGGTTGAGAACGTCGAGGTATTGCTTGACGCGAGCGCAACAGATATCGCGGAACACACCCCCACCATCCGCAGACCCGCGACACCTTTCGCATGGCAAAACGATTATACTTCAACTGATTCCACCGCAGGGCTTGGCCGGGTTCGGTGGTGTGATCGTTGCGCGTAATTGCGGACCAATCGCGTCAGGCGGTGGGGATAATCAAGCGCTTTTCATGATGGCACATAGCCCGTGGGCAGTGCCCGGGCTGAGGTATTGATTCACCAACTAAACACTGAATAAGGTCGGCGGTCTTTCGCCCCCGGCAGGCGGCGAAGTCCACTTGAAAGGCTCATCCCGCATTTCTGCGCGGCTTGCACCGCCTGCCGGGGGATAAATCCTCGCCTCCTTTTGTCCAGTGTTTAGCTGCCGCATCAATAACCACTGATACATGGCTCTTTCGCCGCCGGCGCGCAAACCGCCAATAATCGAGGTGATGTGGATGCTTACCGTTATCGGCGAATGGGTTTTCATCCAAAATGCCGTTATCGATTTTGGCCTGCTTGCGGCGGCCGCGCGGCTGGCCCGGCTGCGGGTACGTACGGGCTGGCTTTGCTTGGCCGCGCTGCTTGGTGGGGGATATGCCGTACTTGCGCTGTATATTCAGGTGGGGGTTTTGTCCCTCGCGTTTCCCATCATCATGACCACCATCGCCATGGCGGGGTGCCAAAAGGATGCGTTGGCCAAGCAAGCGGATGCGGGTTCAAAGCAAATGCTCGCGCCGTTCAGTCAAGCGGCCAAAACGCCCATGCCGTTCAACCGAGAGCCTCCCCCAACCACGACGTTCAAAGCCCTGCAACGACGTTTGAATGGCGGGCGGCGAAGCATTTGGCGGCGCCTCAACCTCGGGCGGCGCTTGGCATTTGCGGCTTGGTTTTTTGCCGCGGCGGGCGGGCTTTCGGGCATTACCTTTGGGCTGGGGTTTCTCTTTGGCCCGGGCGGTTGGCTGGGACAGGTGTATGTGATGCCATCGGTTTCCATGTGGTTTCTAACCTTGGCCATGTTGATCTGCGGCATTTGGCTGCGAGCGGCACAGGGGCGTCGGGTGCTGGCGGTTCAGGATCAATTTTGCGGCCGGCTGTGCATTCGGCACGGCGGGGTATCTTGCACGGTGGCCGCGCTGGTGGATACCGGCTGCACCCTGCGCGAGCCGTGCGATGGCCGGGCGGCGGCAATCATCTGCCAGTCGGCGCTGCAAGCGGCCTTTGGCGAGGCCCTCACAGACCTGCCCACCCGGCAAATTCCCTATAACACGCTGGGCGGCAGCGGCACCCTGCCCTGTTTTGCGCCGGACAGCATGGTGCTGATGATGAATCAAAAAATCTACCCCTGCGACGGCTATGTGGCCATCGGCAGCCAAACGGATTTTGGGCGGGACATCGCCGCTATTGTGCCGCTGGGCATGATTGCGTAGTGCCTTGGCCAAGGCAAGCAAGCGTCATCGGCCAAGGCAAGCGCGCCGGCCAAGCAAGCGCATCAGCCAAGGCAAGCGCACCGGCCAAGGCAAGCGCATCGGCTAAGGCAAGCGCATCGGCCAAGGCAAGTGCACTGGTCACGGCAATGCACCACCCGGCCAGGGCAAGCGCGCCGGTCGCTACCCCGCATTCCGGTAGAACTCCAAAATCAAGCGGCAAGCCCGCGCAACGACCAAGACGCAAGAACGGAGGACGATATGAACGTACGATTCGGTTGGCTTCATCGATGGTGGGCGTGGTTTTGGGTACGGCGTATCCGGGTGGACTATGTCGGCGGCAGCGAGGTGCTTCCCCCGCCGCTGACGCCCGAGGAAGAGGCCCGCAACGTCGCGCTTTTTTTGGGCGGTGATGGCAAGGCCAAGGACGTGCTGATTGCCCACAACCTGCGGCTGGTGGTGTACATTGCCCGCAAGTTCGACAACACCGGCTTTCCGCTGGAAGACTTAATTTCGGCGGGTGCCATTGGCCTGATTAAGGCCGTGGGTACCTTTGATCCGGAAAAGAAAATCAAGCTGGCCACCTACGCCTCACGATGCATTGAAAATGAAATTTTAATGTTCCTGCGCCGCAACGGCAAGACGCGCCACGAAATTTCCTTTGACGAGCCCCTGTCCGTGGATTGGGACGGCAATGAGCTTCTCATGCGGGACATTATGGGCACCGCGCCGGATATCGTCAGCCGTGGGTTGGATGACGCCGTGGATCGAAAAACCATTAACCAAGCCGTGGATCAGCTGCCTGCGCGCGAAAAGCTGATCATTCGCATGCGCTTTGGCATGGATGGCAAGGGCGAGCGCACCCAAAAAGAGGTGGCGGACTTGCTGGGCATTTCGCAAAGCTACATCTCGCGCCTGGAAAAGCGCATCCTGAAAAGACTGCACAAGGAGATTCAATCGAAAATTTAAGCGCCGGCATTCCCGCACCAGCATGAGCAAACCCGCCGCGGTGCCCCGTTTTCCGACAAAAACCTGCCGTATACCGCACCTCCATTCGCCGCAAACTACCCATGCGGCATCAGTAAAGTGCCGCGCCAATAACGCGTATCGATAAGCCTCACATAAACGTCGCGCCGGTGCTGCACGCCGCATGAGGGCCTTGGCCCGCGCTGGTGATGCGCCCGCGTTAAGGCTGAGGTAACGCTGGTGTCGCCCCACGTTAAGGCTTTGGTCCCCGGAGCCGCACCAATACGCGTGTCGAGGATGCCTTGGAGGAATGGAAGATGCAAAAGGTTGTGCTTTGCGGGTTGGATACGGCCTCCCTGCCCGTTTTGCCCCACGCCGAAACCGACGCCCTGCTGCGGCTGGTGCAGTTTGAAAAAGACCCCGCCGCACGCGAAAAGCTGATTGCCTGCAACCTGCGGCTGGTGCTTAGCGTTATTCAGCGCTTTGCCCATCGCGGCGAGGCCGGCGACGATCTGTTTCAAGTCGGCTGCGTGGGTTTGATGAAATCCGTCGACAACTTCGACACCACCATGGGCGTGCGGTTTTCCACGTATGCGGTGCCCATGATTATCGGCGAAATCCGCCGATATCTGCGTGACAACAATGCCCTGCGCGTCAGCCGCTCCCTGCGCGATCTCGCCTACAAAGCCATGCAAGTGCGCGAGCGCCTGACCCGCGAGCGCGGCACCCAACCCTCGCTGCACGAGGTGGCCAAGGTACTGGAGGTCACGCCTGAAGAACTATCCACGGCGCTCGATGCCATCCAAGCGCCGATGTCCCTGCACGAGCCGGTCACTCACGACGGCGGCGACGAGCTGTTGCTGATGGAGCAAATCCAAGACACCGAAACCTCGGAGGACAACTGGGTAGACGACCTCTCGCTCAGCCAATCCATGGCCACGCTGACTGATCGTGAGCAGTTCATCCTGAAAAAACGCTTCTTCGACGGCCGGACGCAAATGGAGGTGGCCGACGAAATCGGCATCTCGCAAGCCCAGGTTTCGCGGCTGGAAAAAAATGCCCTGCTGCGCATGCGTAAGCAGATGAGCTGAAAAAAGCGCGTCTATCACCCGATAGACGCGCCATTTTATTGTGCTTTAGCGCAAAAAAACCACCGGCTATGCCGGTGAGTTGGAAAAAATCTTTAGATACAAGAAAACCTCCTTTTGCTACAATAGTTGCGGTCTGCCAACC
>JGI994J12354_10004035_pt1 | contig 13401 bp, 12 predicted proteins | sample IntmicLarv3ML3BL_FD_12354 | JGI IMG/M metagenome (IMG submission 12354)
GTCGCGCCCAGGCCGATTGCCCAATCCTTCATGGCCCCCGCGATGATCTCCGCGGTGGTCGCATCCAGCGGAACGCCCTTTTCAACAGCCTTTCGCAAATTGCGGTACGCTGCCTGCGGCAGGCGCTCCCGCATGACTTTATCTGAAAAAACATGTGACCCAAAGTTTTTTTCACCTTCATGACTCATCTGCACTGTTTTCCCCTCCGTTACTGCAAAATCGTTCCGCAAACCCACCTGCTTACGCATTTGCGCCCCGTTTGAATAGGGCTTTACCACTTTCACCAAATGTGCTATACTGAATTTGAATCCCTCAAATACTGTCCGGTCAAAATTGGAGGTTTTTCATGTACAATTACTCTTCCTCCCAGCGAAATCAATTCAAAAGCACGCAGCGCATCCGCATTTTCCAGTGGCTTGTGCTGATTCTGTTCATTGCTACGGTGGTGCTTTCTGTTTTTCTGTTCAACGCCGCCGCTTTTCGGAGCAACTTTCATGAATCCACGGTAAGGAACATTTCCTTCGAGGTGGATTCCGCGCTTAGCCAGGTGAACAGCCTTTCAAGAACCGGCGGTTCCAACACCACGAGCGTTCTTAGCAAGATACGCCAGCACGTTTACGCCGCGAAGGTCTTGGTTGATCAGCATGCCGCTTTAAATAAGGAGCGTCTCATCCCCGCCGAGGTGTTCACGCAGCTTATCGCAACCCTTGACACCTTTGAAGCGAATAAGCTGGCCGGGCAAGCCACTTTGGAACAGCAGACCCTGTTGGTTGATTCCCTGACCGCTTTGGATGGCGCGCTTGATACCTTAAACTGAATACGGCCTTAAAAGATTGCGTGAAACACGAAAGTGTTTCACGCTTCTTTTTTTATTTCTTGGCGTTCGCCGCTTCGATAAGCTTTACAAAAAGCGGGTGCGCCTTGTTCGGGCGGGAAACAAATTCGGGATGATACATCACAGCCAGGTAATAAGGATGCCCCTTCATTTCAAAAATCTCGGGGTAATCTCCTTCGTTGCAGCGGCCCGTGAGACAGAAACCTTTTTCTTCGAGCGGCGCTACGTATTTTTCTTCTACTTCGTAGCGGTTGCCGTGACGTTCACGAATGACCTCCGCGCCATAGATTTTCTTAGCCAAGCCGTCGCTCAATCGCACATCATAGCCACCCATGCGCGAAGCGCCGCGGCTGTCGTTATCGCAAAGGCGGTTATCGGGAATCTTGACCACCTTATCGGCGCAATCAGCGTTCACTTCGGTGGAGTTGGCATCCTTCAGCGAAAGAAGGCTGCGCGCCGCTTCCACCGCCGCCAGCTGCATGCCAAAGCCAATAGCAAGCGTAGGGATATTGTTTTCGCGGGCATATTTAAGGGCCAGGATGATGCCCTCCGTGCCCCTATCGCCAAACCCGCCCGGCACCACGACCGCGTCATGTCCTTTCAGTGTCATTTCCACGTTCTTTTCATTAATGTCGTCGGATGAAATCCAATCGATTTCCACCGATGTATGGTTGGCGATGCCCGCATGGGTCAACGCTTCTACGACAGAGAGATACGCATCGTGCAGCGCCACATACTTGCCCACCAAAGCCACCTTGATCTTGCCCTTGGGGGACACAAAACGATCGACGATTTGTTCCCAGTCCTTTAAATCGGCATCCCGCTTTTCAAGGTGCAGTTCACTCAAAACGATGTCCGCCAGGCCTTCTTCCTCCAGCATGAGCGGTACGCCGTAGAGCACCTTCACATCGGCATTTTGCACCACGTTGCCCTTTTTTACATTGCAGAACTGGCCGATCTTTTCCTTCGCTTCATCGGTAATCGGCACTTCTGTACGGCAGACGATCACATCAGGCTGAATGCCGATGGAGCGCAGGCTCATGACCGAGTGCTGTGTCGGCTTGGTTTTCAGCTCCCCGGAGGCAGAAATATAAGGCAGAAGCGTCACGTGAATAAAGCAGCAGTTGCCCTCGCCGATATCCCAGCGGAATTGGCGGATGGCTTCCAAATAGGGAGAGGATTCCATATCGCCCACCGTGCCGCCGATTTCGATAATCGCGATGTCCGCGCCGCTGTTTTCCGCCGCCCGGCGAATGCGGCGCTTGATTTCGTTTGTAACATGCGGAATCACCTGCACGGTGCCACCCTTAAACTCGCCGCGCAGCTCCTGTTCCATAATGGATTTATGCACCTTGCCCGTGGTGACGCTCGCTTCGCCGCGGAGGTTTTCATCAATAAAGCGCTCATAATGCCCCAAGTCCAAGTCGGCGGCGATGCCATCATCCGTGATGAATGCTTCCCCATGCTGCAAGGGGGATAAAAGCCCCGGATCCACATTATAATACGGATCACACTTTTGCATAGAAACCTTGTAGCCACGTGCTTTGAGAAGCCTTCCCAAAGACGCCGCCGTAATGCCCTTACCCAAGGAAGACACCACGCCGCCTGTTACAAACACAAACTTAGCCGACATACGATTGCTCTCCTTCTCTCATGTGCAATTTTGTCTCCGAATAAAAATCTACAACACAAGTATTGTAGAGAGTAAAGAAACGGCTGTCAACCCTTTTTCACCAAAAAACAGCAGAAAAAACCAGTGAAAAAAACTTTACAAAAACACTGCTTCGCTGTATAATGCAACAAATGAATATCCTTTAAACCGATGACGCGGAGATAACGTTGCTTGTGCCGTCACAGAGAGCGGGGAGGCTGAGAAGCCCGCACAACGCAGAGCAGCAAATGGACCGCCGAGGGTACGGTCAAAGGCGCATTGAGCCGAGTATTCCGTAACGTATAGCCTGCGTCAACGGCTTGGAATATGTTCGTATTCCATTGAGTGCATCTGCGGCATGCCGCAGATGAAAAAGGGTGGCAACGCGGGCTCACGCTCGTCCTTAACTATTACGTTTGGGACGGGCGTTTTTCTATTAAAGCAAAAGGAGCGAATGGATATGGCAAAACAGCTGCTGATGGGAAATGAGGCGATCGCCTTGGGCGCAATCCGCGCCGGTGTCACTGTTGTGACAGGCTATCCCGGCACTCCCTCCACGGAGGTGCTGGAAACCGTGGCAAAGCATAATGATGGCGGGATATATGTAGAATGGTCGGTAAACGAAAAGTGTGCATTGGAAGTGGCGGCAGGCGCGGCCTACGCAGGCGCGAGAGCCCTTGTTACAATGAAGCAGGTAGGCCTGAACGTGGCTTCCGATCCGCTTATGAGCCTGAACTACGTGGGCGTAAAAGCCGGCATGGTGATTGTCGTAGCGGATGATCCCGGCCCCATCTCCTCGCAGACGGAACAGGACACACGGCACTTCGGGCAGTTTGCCAAGTTGGTCGTGTTCGATCCTTCCACCCCCGAGGAAGCCTATGAAATGATTTCGGATGCCTTCGATTATTCCGAAAAAATCGGACGGCCTGTTTTGTTCCGGCCCACCACCCGCGTTTGCCACAGCTGCGCCTCCGTTGATGTGGATGAAACCGCCGTACCCCGTTCCCTGCCTGAAGGCTTCATAAAAAACAGTCGCTTTGTCATCTTCCCGCGCCTGGCGTATTCAAACCATATTTTGATTGAAGAAACGCTCGTGAAATTAAGCGATGCCTTTTCCGATTATCGCTTCAACACCCTCACGGGAAAGGGGAAAAGGGGCATTGCGGCGGGCGGCGTCAGCGCATGCTATGCCGAGGAAGCCCTTTCAAATGTGAAAACGCCTCACAAATACATGAAAATTTCCACCTATCCCTTCCCTGAAAAGCTGGCGGAAGCCTTCTTGAACGGCCTGGAGGAAGTGCTTGTTATTGAGGAGCTGGATCCCGTTATCGAACAGGCGCTCATTTCCCTTTGCGGCAAGCGCGGTATCCGTGTATCAATCAAAGGAAAGCGATCCTACGATATACCCAACGCGGGTGAAAACACGGCAAACGGCGTAGCAAAGGCGATACGCCTGTTTCTATGTGAAGAAGGCGAAAAGGAAGAAACCCTTCCCCTGCCGCCGCTTCCCGTCCGCCTGCCGACGCTGTGCGCCGGCTGCCCGCATCGCGCCTCCTTTTTCGCCGTCAAAGAAGCGACAAAAAAGCGCAAGGCCGTCTATTCAGGCGACATCGGCTGCTATACCCTGGGCAATTCCATGCCGCTTAACATGGTGGATACCTGCCTTTGCATGGGCGCGGGAATCACCATCGCCCAGGGCCTCCAGCGCATCGAGCCGGACGCGCTGCATTTTGCCTTCATCGGCGATGCGACCTTCTTCCACAGCGGCATCACAGGGCTTATCAACGCCGTTTATAACGAAACCGATATCATCGCCGTCGTGCTGGATAACGCCACCACTGCCATGACAGGCAATCAGCCCCACCCCGGCACCGGCAAAACCATGATGAACCGGATTTCCGAAAAGATGAGCATCCCCGCCATTTTGTCCGCCATCGGCGTGAAGAAAATCGTGCGCGCCAACCCCTTCGATTTGGCCGTCGCCAAAAAAGCGGTGGAAGCCGTTATGGATGAAAAAGGGGTGCGTGTTATTCTCTACGAAGCGCCCTGCATTGCCGTAAAAAAGAGCGGTGAGGCGCTGATGGTCGACAGCGGCAAATGCGTTGGCTGCACGCTGTGCATTCAAATACTGGGCTGCCCTGCCCTATCGATGAATGATGGGAAGGCGGAAATCAACAAAACACTCTGCACGGGCTGCGGCCTCTGCGCCCAGGTGTGCGCGCCCAAGGCGATAGGAGGGATGAAACCATGTTGAACTGTATGATTTGCGGCGTTGGCGGCCAGGGAACCGTGCTTGCTTCCAAGCTTTTGGCCGCGGCAGCCATGGATGCGGGGCTCAGCGTCCGCACAACGGAAACCATCGGCATGGCCCAGCGAGGCGGCAGCGTGGTAAGCCATGTCCGTATGGGCGAAACCATCTTTTCACCGCTGATTCCGCTAAAACAGGCAGATATCATCATCGCCTTTGAGCCTGCGGAGGCCGTTCGCGCCCTGCCCTATTTAAGGGAGGACGGCATGATGCTCGTATGCGACAGCGCCATCAAGCCTGTCACCGACGCGCTGTCCGGCGGCGCGTATCAAGCCGCGGATATGTTGGCCTTTTTAATGAAGGCCGTCCCCGCCGCTAAAGTGTTGAACGGCGCGCGCATCATTGAACAATGCGGCGTGAAAGCGCTGAATGTAGCGCTCCTCGGCGCGGCGCTTAAAACAAAGCTGTTTCCTTTCGGCACGGAAGCGATGGCAAACGTGATTCGAAATAAACTGCCTGAAAAATTCCAAGCGATGAACCTAAACGCGCTTCATTTAGGAGGGGATATGTATGAAGAACAATGAGACCCTAGCGAGAATCAAAACCGCCATCACCCACGCGCAAAAGGGCGCGTTCTACAACGAGCGCTTCAGCGGCATCCATGCCGCCGATGTGAATACCTGGGCGGATTTCGAAGCCCTTCCCTTTACGGATAAAGAGGATTTGCGCGCCGCGTACCCGCTGGGTTTGCAGGCCGTGCCCGATGAAAAAGTGATACGCATCCATTCCTCCTCGGGCACAACAGGCGCGCCTGTCATCATCCCCTACACAAAAAAGGATGTGGATGATTGGGCGGATATGTTCAAGCGCTGCTATGAAACCGCAGGCATTACGGATTTGGATCGCATCCATATCACACCGGGCTACGGCCTGTGGACAGCGGGCATCGGTTTTCAGGCGGGCGCGGAGCTTTTAGGTGCCATGGCGATTCCCATGGGCCCCGGCAACACGGATAAGCAAATTCGCATGATGGAAGATTTAAAATCCACCGTGCTTTGCGCCACCTCCTCCTATGCCCTTTTATTGGCGGAGGAAATTGAAAAGCGCGGCGTGAAGGATAAAATTCATTTAAGAAAAGGCGTTATCGGCTCTGAGCGCTGGGGCGAAAAGATGCGCCGCCGCATAGCCGATGAACTGGGCGTAGAGCTTTATGATATTTACGGGCTGACGGAAATTTACGGCCCCGGCATCGGCATGAGCTGCAAGTATGAGTGCGGCATGCACATGTGGACAGACTACCTATACTATGAAATTATCGATCCTAAGACGGGCAAGGCCGTGCCCGAGGGTGATACGGGCGAGCTGGTCATCACAACGCTTCAAAAAGAAGGCGCGCCGCTGATTCGCTACCGCACCCACGATTTAACCCGCGCCATGCCCGGCGAATGCCAATGCGGTCTCCATTACCCGCGCATCGATACCATTTTGGGGCGTTCGGACGATATGGTGAAAGTGAAGGGCACGCTTATCTATCCTGCCATTGTGGATAGCCTGCTTTCAGGCATGGCGGGCGTCAGCAGCGAGTATCAGATTATGATTGACCATCTGAATGGCCGCGATATTCTGACCTTGTTCTTTGAAACCCCCATTGAAGCGAGCGCGGAGCGCAAGGCCCTTGAAAAGTACGTAGCGGAGGAATTTAAAAAGACCGTCGGCATCATTCCCAATGCGAAGGCTGTCAATCTGGGGGAATTGCCTCGCAGCGAGAAAAAATCCGTGCGTGTGTTCGATAATCGATACTAATCGCTTTCGAACGAATGCCGGCATTCGTTCGGGTTTTTCCCTCACGGCATTGGCGGCCATGAAATGCTGCGCATATCCGCAATCTCAATCGGCGCTGCAGTGCGCCGATTGAGATTGCGGATTTTTGACCCTCCGATACCTCCCGGAGTTTGTTGATGGTCTAAAGGGGTTGTCGCTTTTTGCGACAGCCCCTTTTTGTGTTGTTTGTTGTTCATTTTTACCATAGAAAGGCTCAAACATCCCGCGCGGAACGCTACGATCCCGAAGAGGACGACGATGCCGCCGCGTGGGAGGCTGTCATGGCCGCCATCATGGCAGCTTGCTGCGCGATAATAATATTCGTGATGCTTGTGGAGATAGTGGCGGTAATCACGCCCTCCTTCATATTCTCCGCGTACTCGCCCGCCACGAGTGAGGCCGCGTATAGAAGCAATTCCTGGGTTGTCATGGACAATAGACCGAAGCCTTTTTCGTTTCTTAAAAGCGCCTTGGCTTCATCCACATCGCGAACCACCGCTTCCATATCCTCCGACAAAAGCGCGAGGATGCCCAGCATCGGCAGCGTGTAGCTTCTGTCTAAACGAATTTTTTCCGCGCGGAAGGCATCGCGCAGCTTGAAGACACGGTTTTCCGCCGCATCATCCGAGTTGCCCAGAACCAGCACCTGCGCCAGGGACTGTACGCTGTTCTTAAAGAAGAATTCACCCTTCATCTGCGTAAACAGCGTTTCTATCCGCGTCGTCGCCCCTTCGGGATCCAGCCCCGCAATACCCAGCATGGCGGAGAAAATGTAATCATCCTGCCCCGTATAGAAAAAGTGCTTCGCCTTCATGCCCTCGTACAAGGCACGGGAACGCACCACCACGTCCGCGTAATCTTTTTCCTCCGCCTGTGCTGCAATCTGAAAGGCAGCCACCACAAGAAAATCCGATGGGAAGAACTTGGCTTGCTTTAAAAGCTTGTATACCTCAACACTTTTGTTAAACAGCGCCTGCGGATCATCCTTTAATGAAAGCAGCGAGGCGATACAAAGCGCCATATTGCCCCTGAACCTGGAGAAAACGCCGATGTTTTCCTTCATCATGCTGTGGCAAGCGCGTATGGCTTCGCAATCGATGGGTTTACCTTCCTGGGCGTACAGAAGCGCCGCCAGCCGCTTTGTCATATGATCCTGAAAAAAGAATTTCCCCCGAATCGCGCGTACGTTTTCTGCAAACAGGCCAAGCTTTTTTTGCATGTCTTCCTTCATTTTCTTCCCCTCCTTACATGTTATGAATCATTTCAAGCATTGCCGCCTTAAGCAATTCGATGTTCTCATGATCGAATTTCGTATCCCATTTGCTGTGCAGCCTATTGATATAATATCCGAAGGGCGATTTTTTCGCCGCTACCACGCCGACACCCCGCTCGAAATGCAGTTGATCCGACATGTAGGGGCTGAACGCCGCCCTTAAGAATTTTAATCCTTTTTCGGATTTGCCGACGGTCTCCTCCAAGGCAACCTTCAAAGTCGCGCAATCCGCCGAGTTCCTGAATTTTTTCTTGAGCACAAACGTAAGCGTCTGCCCGTCGGATACGCAATCGAAGTTCATCAACGGCTTATCCTTCACATCCGCCTTATGCCTGCTAAAAAATTGCTTGGAACCAACCAGCCCCAATTCCTCCTGATCGAAAAACACCGCGCAGACCTTGTCCCTATCCTTTTCAGGCAAATCCTCCAGTATGGCAATAAGCGCCGCCACGCCGGAGGTGTTATCGTTGGCGGTATGCTTATTGGCGATGCCGAACATGATTTGCATGCCATAGGCGAATAAAAGCGCCAGGGGCAGTACTGCCACGAACACATTCGCCGGGAAAAGTCTCATCAGCGCGAATTGCAACCCGATCATTGAGAGCACCGGTGCCATCGCCGCCAGCTGGCTCGCCAAAAAGAATCCCCAGTTGCTGAAACCCATCAGCACGGGGATAAAGAAATTCGGCTGCGTATCGTAATGGGCCGCCAAAACGACAGATGCCTTCTTCACATCGCCGACAACAAGGTTCGTTCCTTCTTTTGAGTATTTTTCCCGCGTTAAGCCGTATCCCTTCTCCTTCAATTGCGTCTCAAGCCAATCGGCAAAGGCCGCTTTTTCCTTTTGCGACTTGCGCACCTGATAGTTTTTCAGCAGCGCTTCAATGCTTCCTCTCATCTTCTGTCTCCTTTATTAACGATTAATCATCTGAAAGCATTATACACAACATGAAAAAGATAAGCAAACTAACCTTTTTTCACCCACGCGATGCCGAAGGTGCCGGGGCCCGTATGGGAACCGATAATGCTGCCGATGTTCATCACCAAAGGTTCGTTTTTAAGCAGCTTTTCCCTATCAAGGCACTCTTTGAAGGCTGTCATGCTTTTCAACCCGTCCGCATGACCGAGTATCACGGGATAGCTTTCATCAATTCCGCCCTTTTCCATGCTTTCAACAATCCATTCATTCACCTTTTTCATGCCGCGGCAAACGCCCGCCATTTTCACCGCGCCTTCCACCACGCAAATCATGGGCTTCAAATTGAGGAGCCCGCCCACCTTCGCGCCGATCTTCGGCAGCCTGCCGCCCATCACCAGGTATTTCAAATCCCCCACCGTGGCGGCGATATCGATGCGGGATTTCAGTTCATTTAAATTGTCCCGAATGGTTTTGCCGTCCAGACCCTCGTCCCGCCATTTTACCGCTGTTCGAATCAAAATCGCGCCGCCAAGCGTAGCCGATAGCGAATCCACAACGAACACACGGCCTTGCGCCGCCGCCTCCTGCTCTTTTTTAGCGATCATGGCGGATTGGTACGTGCCGCTCAACGCGGAAGAACCTGTGATGCAAAGCACCTCATCGGCCTCAGATTCAAGGGCTTTTTTAAACGACTTGCGAAAGCTTTCAGGCGGAACCTGGCTTGTCTTCGGCAGCGTCTTGGCCGCCTTCATTTTTTCGTAGAACTCCTCCGCATCTATAGTCACCCCGTCCAGGTAGGTTTCGTTTTCAATCTGAACCGCCAAGGGAATAATCTGCACGCCCCATTTGTGTCCCTGTACCTGTGTCACATCCGACATGCTATCTGTAATAATATGAAGCATTCCTTTTTACTCCTTCTCGTGTGCAAAATAGGTGTTAACGCCCTGAAGGGCCGTAATCAGCGTTTGAAGCTGCTCCGCGGGCAATAAATCAACCACCGCCTGCGTCATCTCTTCGTGAAAGCCGCTGTGCATTTGATTGACCTTCAATGCCTTTTCCGTCGGCAGCACATGAATATGCCGCTTATCATCCTTCGCTTGTTCCCGCACCAGATAGCCCTTTTTCTCCAGCGTCTTCACCGCCACCGTCAACGAGCCTGTCGTTACCTTCAGGCGCGCGGCAATGGCGCTCATCGTGTTTTTTTCACCCGCCTCCACCACCGCTTCAATCACATGGGCTTCCTTCACGCTCAAATCCGTTCCGAAGGACTTCAGCCTCACTTCCTCGATGCGCAGAATCTGGTTGAATACCTTCACCAAGGTTTCATTAATCGTATTCTTTGCTTTCGACATGGTCGCTCCTTTCATTTGTTTGAAGTTCAAACCTTCTCCGAAAAACAAAGTGCTTTGAATATCAAAACACTTTGTACTTATTATACAGCGTACCCTGCTATCTGTCAAGCGCTTTTCGCAGCCCTTTGGGATAATGGTTTTTAAACTGTCCCTCCGATGCCTTCACAAAGCCCAGCGGCAGCCCTTCATAGGTCGCGATTTGCCAGCCTTTCCCCTCCCGCGCCAGCGTTTCACCGCGTAAATAGGCGTTTGCTTCCGCCGCATTCAGCGCCGCGGATTCAAGGGAGCAAAATGGCGTTTTTGAAAGGGCGTGATCCGGCACAAACACCTTGCCCCGCATCTCCCCCAAGTGCAATCCGGCCCGCAGCACCTTTACGCCGCTCACATCAGGGTATTCCGGCAAGAAAACCAGCGTATTCATAAACTGCCCCGTAGGTTTTACCGCAAGCGGGAAGGGAATCTCCCCCTTGGGCGCGGGCAAAAGCCCTCTATTGAAAAGCGGCTTGCCTTCGCCCGCATCTTTTGTTAAAAGCGCCGCGAAATGGCCTTCTCCCTTAATCTTGTGCGGCCACAGGCGGCACATCCCTGTCCTGCCATCGATGCCGCCCGCTAATTCAAAGGGCATAAGCCGCATGTCGGGATAAGTCTCAAGTACCCAACGAATGACCCCTTCGTTCTCCACGCTGTTCAAGGTGCATGTAGAATACAAAAGCCGTCCGCCCTTTTTAAGCATGGCAATGGCGCTGCGCAAAATTTCCTTCTGCCTCTTCGCGCAGCCTGCAGGACTGTCCTCATGCCATTGCAAGCGGGTCTCGGGATGGCGTCTGAACATGCCCTCCCCCGAGCAGGGCGCATCCACCAGCACCGCATCAAACAAATTCGGCCATTTTAGGGCAAGGGTTTCGGGCAGAGCGCTTGTGCAAAGGCTGTTCGAAACCCCCATGCGCTCCAAATTCTGCGCGAGAACACGGGCGCGGCTCAAAACAGGCTCATTGGCAACCAGCAGCCCTTCCCCTTTCAGATAGGCTGCCAGCTGCGTCGCCTTGCCGCCGGGCGCGGCGCACAAATCCAACACCCACTCCCCGGGACGCGGGTTTAGTACCGCCGCGGGTACCATGGCGCTGGGCTCCTGAATATAGAAGCCGCCCGCCTCGTGCAGAATGCCCGCCCCGAGGATTGATTCATTTTTTAAATAGCGCCCCGACTTTTCCCATGGTATCTCTTTCGAAATATCAGGATGGCTTAGAGGCTTATTTAACCTGAGCCCGCGATAGTAAGGCTGTTCATAGCTGCGCAAAAAATCCTGCGTCTCCCCGTTTAAAAGAGGCGCAAGGCTTTCGATAAATCCTTTTGGCAGCTTTATTCCATCCATGCAGGCTTCATAACCCTTTCAATCGGGAATAAAAGCGCCTCATATTCAGGCGGCAATTGATTAAGAACCGCGCTTTCGCCTGTGATGAGCACTTGCGGAACGCCTGTTCTTTCCGCCACTTCGACCACGATTTTTTGCCCGGACAAAAGCATCTCCGCCGTTGTTTCGCTCGCGAGGTTCGTATTGTTCACCAGCCCGTGGAAGGGCATACGCGCCCGCGCGGATATGCGTTGCATTAATTCGATAATATCATCAGCGGTGCGCGTTAGGGGGCGCATGGCGTTAATCACAAACAAGCAGCGCGTATCCTGCCGCTCCTTTTTAAAAAAATCCACATACCGTCCAAGGGCTGCCGCGCCCGTATCATCGCCGCCCACATCAAATACCGCCTGCTCATCAGGCATATCAAACACGCTTTGTATGGCCGCCGGCAGGGCAGGGATATCCACCGTGGTATTCGCGAAGGTGGGCATCAAAACACGAACCCCTTCTCTTTCCAGCAGTTCCCTTTGTTCGCCGCTTCTGAAATAGGGGTTCACGATATCCAAATCCACAAGAACCGTCTTTTTTATTTTGCCGAAACATCTCGCCAGACTGATGGACAGCTCTGTTTTCCCACTGCCGTAGTTGCCTACCACAACCGTCAGGCGTTTATCGATTAAGTGAAGCATTATTCCTCCTGAAAATCGGGATCCTCCTCATGGGTATCCTCCTGCCAGCCCGGCGGATAGGCAGGCGTATGAAAGGCCGTTGTCCTATCGATGCGCGGCTTGGGCGGCGCAAAGGGCGCGAATTCGCCATCATCCGCCGCTTCTTGAAAATTTTGCTTGATATTTCTCGCTACACTGCCGAAAAGCCCTGTGCGCCGATGCGTTGTCGCGCTGCGCCTGCCCTCTCGCCTTGGCGTTGGCGCCACTTGCTGCCGCGGCCTTTCATAAGGCGAGGCAACCTCTTCAAGCACATAGGGAGCGGGCGGCGGCGTATATATCGGCTCCCGCTCTTCAATGTATTCTTCTTCAGCATAGGGTTCTTCGTAGTAAGCTTCTTCCTCAACAGGCGCGTAGGCCTGCGTTTGAAAAACGGGCGCTTCATCGTATTGCGGTTCAAAGGCAGGCGTTCTGTGGTAGGCGCGGCGGGGAAGCGGCGCTTCCGCCCGTTCCGCTTTTAAAAAATGCCGCTTGAACCTGCGCCAGCTTGAGCCCCACACATAGAAGGGCCGCCAGCGGATCAGCCATATGAAAAAATCGATGATAACGCCGCCTGCCGCCAAAAGCAATACAGGCACCAGCCAGTTTTCACCCAGCCACTGAAGGCTCGTCTGCGTATCTTTTGAATTCACAATATCCCAAAGCCCTGTGATTCCCGTTCGAAGCCAGGAAAGCAGCGCGTTCAGAACGGATTGGGTAAAACTGCCCATGCGCTTCCTCCTTTAACCCATAAAATCATTTTTCTTTGATTGCCACATGGATGTTCATCGGTTCAATGGTATAGGTGAATCCGATGCCGTCCAGCTGCGGGATGCCGCATGCGATCGGCACATCATATTCTCCTGCGCCTAATCCTGCCAAAGAATATATCAGGCGGATATCCGCCTCCTTCAGTTTTTCCAAATAGAGCTCAGGCGCGGTTATTTTGACGGAAGCCTTTTTGATATCGGCGGAAATGCTCATCCCCTGCGGCGCATCCGTCGCCTCCACATTCAGGTTCTTCATTTCCCGTTCCATGGATTTCATGCCGATTTCGACGGAGACCGTCACGCTGTCGGGATTCAGGTTCCGAATTTCATTTGGCCTGCGGATACGCACCGCTTCGTTAAAGGATTCCTTTTTGCCGGCCAGATCGATGGCGTAATCCACAAAGAGATTTTCATTGGCGTAAAGCTCCAGATTTTCATTTGTGGCAGCCACGCGCACGGTATTCGGCGTGACAG
>JGI994J12354_10004036_pt1 | contig 13401 bp, 10 predicted proteins | sample IntmicLarv3ML3BL_FD_12354 | JGI IMG/M metagenome (IMG submission 12354)
GGTTATAGCGAAGGTATTCAATCAGGTTTTTGCTGCCTGCGAGATACCCGCCACAGGTGCCCAGGCCCTTGGATAGCGTACCCATTTTGATGTCAATGTCATCATGTTTCAGATTGAAATATTCATCCACACCGCCGCCCGTGCGGCCGATGACGCACGCGGAGTGCGCCTCATCCACCAGCAGGAAGCAGCCATATTTCTTTTTCAGCACCACAATCTCCGGCACGGGCGCAATATCGCCGTCCATGCTGTATCCGCCTTCTACGACGATGAGCACCTTGGCGTACTTATGCCGCTGGGCCCGCAGAATGCTTTCCAGGGCCTCCAGGTCGTTGTGGGGGAAGGGCTTGCTGGTCGCGCCGGACAGCCGGCATCCCTCCTGGATGGAATTATGGGAAATCGCGTCATAAACGATCAAGTCATTCTTGCCGCAGAAATTGCCCACCAGGGTCACGTTGGTGGAGTGGCCACCCACCAGCACCAGCGCAGCCTCCGCATGCTTCCAGCGGGCCAACTCACGCTCCAGTTCCTGATAGAGAGACTTTTCACCGGCCAGGAGACGGCTGCCGCTGGCGGATGTGCCATACTTTTTAATGGCGGCCTTGGCGGCGGCCATGGTTTCCTTGCGGCCGGACATGCCTGCATAGTTATAGGAGCCGAAGTTGAGCACCTCGTGCCCATCCATCAGGGAGGTGTCCATCAACGGGGATTCATGACAAATAAAATACGGATTCTTCTGTCCCTCCATGCTCTCCAGCCGCTGGGCAAAGGACAGGAACTCGGGCGTGTCCTCAAAGCAGGTGATGGGCTCCACCGGGGTATCGTCCATGCGGCTGACCTCAGCGTTGTAAGGACCATCGCCACGCATCAGGGCGTAGATCACCGACGACAGGTCGTTTACGCTGGCACACTTGGTATATTCTTCCGCCGGGATCGTGATGCCGAACATCTCCTCCACCTTGAGCGACACCCCAAGGCTTTGCAGGCTATCGCCATTTAGATCGTCCATGAAATGCGCGTCATAGCCAACGTTTTCAACCGGTATTTCTAGCACCTCCGCAAAGCTAAGACGCACCTTCACCCGGATTTCTTCCATTTGGAGAGCATCCGGCGTTTGGGCAGGCTCCGGCAGGGATTCGATCTTGGGCTCCATCTGTTTTTCCTGAAGGACGCCATGGGCGGTCAGGGTACGCGTAGCAATTTTGCGTTGCTCAATGAGTTCCTTGAGGGCAACACGCTTGACCTTGATGGTGTTCACCACGGGCAGCGCTTCGGGTGTGGCCAATACCAGCTTCACGCGCTTGAGAAGCGGAAGCGAACGGTTCAACTGCTGGGCCGTTTGCGCCAGCTCCAGGAGGAAGGCTTCATCCGCATACCGCGCACCCACGTTCAGGATGAGGGTTGTTACGTCGTAGGGACTTTTGTCCTCCCCTTTTGTGGCCAGCACGCAAAGCTGTTCCACGCCGTTTAACCCGGCGAAGGTATCCTCCAGCTCGTCCGGGTATACATTCTCGCCTGATTCGCCAATGATGATGTCCTTCGTGCGCCCTTCCACATACATGCGGCCCCGCTTGTCCAGGCGTACCACATCACCCGTTTCGTACCAGCCTTCGTCGTTTAGGGCGGGAGGCGCAAGCTCGCCATCAATAAGCTGGTTGACATGCATCGCTTCGGTGCGGATGAACAGCTCGCCACGGGATGCATCCGTTCCGTTGGGGTGTACAATGTATTCAGTAATGGGGAATGGACACCCTACGCTGCCCGTCAGCCGGTTTTTCAGGCTCAGGTTAAGCTCCACGGAGGTGAGGCCCACTTCCGTCATGCCAAAGCCCAGGGCTACGGCATAACCCAGCGCATTGATGGTTTTCAGATGCTCGCGAGGGGTGTGGCTGCCACCTGCAACGATCAGCTTCAGGCTGTTCCCAAAGAGGTTGGCGTTGATCTTGTTAAACAACTTCTGACCAACCCCAAGGCCCATTGTCGGCCAGATGCGCTGCAATCCCAGCGACAGGTTGGTCATCGCCGCAAAGCCAATCCGCTTCCCCACGGATTCCTTGGCAAGGCGCTTTTTGATCGTCACGGATATGTTGTTGATGAGCAGCGGCACGGCCAGGATCAGGTTGACCTGTGTTTTCCGGCAGGTTTCCAAAATCGTCTGGGGGGAACGGTCCTTCAGATACACCTGTGAGTACCCAAGGAAAGGAAGCCAAAGCATGTTGGCGATCAGCCCCAGGACATGGTTCAGCGGCAGGAAGCACAGTGCAGTGAGAAGCCCGTTCGATTCTTTTACAATGGGATGCTTTCTATGGGACTCCATAATGCCCAGAACCTGGGCGCATATGGCCTGGCCATTGTACACGAACACGCGGGAGGTGGCAGTGGTGCCGGAGGTGCACAGGGCAACGCGATCCGCCCACTGGGCGTGAAGGCCCTTGCTGGGCGTGTTCAGGAGCAGGAAGGCTTCCGGCATGGCCTGGGCAATCGTCTCCGGCAGGTTCCGTTGCCGCCGGGAGATGAGCGCTGTTGCCCCCGATTGGCGTAAGAGATGCAGAATGGCCCCATCCTCCAGTGAAGGATCGATCAAAACCGGCTGCCGGCCAGCGATGAGCATTCCAAAGAACAGCACCGGCCAGTCCGGACAGGTATCCACCGCAAGGCCAGCCCAGCCGCCTGCCGTGCCAAAGCCTGTTTCCATGATATACTCGGCACAGGCAAAGGCGCGCAGGTACAGGTCGCCGTATGTGTAGTGGCGCTCTTCTTCCTGTTCCAGCCAGATGGCTGCCTTCAAATCCTGTTCTTGACACACGATTTCAAAATAACCACGCAGGGACATATCCTTTTGCAACAGAGAACTTTTTTCGCTTCTTGTCATCATATGGTTTTCTCCTTTGGCGCGTAGTACGTCTCAATGATCCGGACAAACAGCCTGCCGGGCAGCAGATCATGCAGCCACATGGCCAAGCGTTGCTCCATCTTTGCCACCACCACGCGGAGGGGTGCATGGCGCTTTGTCAGCGCCCTGGATACGGCAGCCGCCACCCTGCCGGGCGCAAGTCCGCCGGATTCATCTTGGTAAATTTTTTCTGTAGCCGCTTTGTAATAGGGTCGATAGGGGGAGTCCGGTTGTTCCGCCACGTCCGCGTGTCCCCGATAGGCGGAAGATCCGCCCCGGCAATCTCCAGGATTGACCACCGTTACGGACACACCAAAGCGCCTCACCTCAAGGCGAAGCGCTTCCGCAAAACCTTCGATTGCATGCTTGGAGGCCACGTATGCCCCCTGAAAGGGAATCGCCATCAGCCCATTGAGGGAGGAAAACAGTGCAATGCGTCCTGCGCCCTGGGCCCGCATAACGGGCAACACAGCTTGCACCATCCGTACCACGCCCAGGTAATTTGTTTCAAGCACCCGGCGCTGCTCGTCTATTGAAGCTTCCTCGCACGCGCCCAGGGTCAGAAATGCCGCGCAGTGTACCAGCACGTCTATGCGGCCCTCTTTCGCTAACACGGCAGAAACCGCGGCGGTAACGGAAACCTCGTCGGTCACATCCAGCGCAAGGGGAACACAGCCCTCCGGCACCTGAACACCCGCCGCGAAAGAGCGCGCTCCGGCATAAGTAACGAACCCATCTGCCGCAAGCCTTTCAGCCACCGCACGTCCTAACCCGGACGACGCACCAGCCACCAGCGCAATTCGAGCCATGATACGCCTCCTTCATCGTACGTAAGAGAAACGAGCCTCCTCTACCTACTATGGACATATAGTATACGATAATTCACAGGATTGCGCAAATCAAACTTTTCATGTATCATGAATCAATGCAGATATAATTACGTAAGGAGACGCTACATGCCAACCATTCACGCCATCATCAGCGACTTGGACGATACCCTGCTTACAGAGGATCACCGGATGACCGAGCGCACCGTACAAGCCCTTCAGCGCGTGATGCGCCAGGGGGTCAAGGTGGTGCTGGCCTCAGGCCGTAGCGCCGCGTCCATCCGGCCGTTTGTGCGCAAGGTGCAGACGCCTTCCCCCTATATCGCCTACAATGGCGCACAGATCCTGGATGCCGCGACGGATCAGATCCTCACCGGCAACGAGATCTCTGTGGAGATGGCGCAGCAGGTGCTTCGCTGGTTTGAGGCGCAGGATGTGTACGTTCAATACTACGAGGGAGACGATTGGTTTTACGAAACGCCCTGCGCCTTCAGCGAGGATTATGGCAAGGCTACAGGCATTGTCGGCAAACAAGCGGCAGGCACGCTTTCCCAGTGCGTTGAAAGGCCCACGGCCAAGCTGCTGGCAGTGGCTACGCCCGAACATGTTCAGGCGCTGATCCCGGCGGCGCGGGCGGAATTTGGAAACGCCCTGTCCATCACCACCAGCAAGCCGTACTTTATCGAGGTCACTTCGCCTGAGGCCACCAAGGGAAACGCTGTGAAAAAGCTTGCCGCCATGCTTGGCCTCTCACCGGAGACCACCATCTGCGCCGGAGACTCCCTCAATGACATGAGCATGCTGGAGTGGTCCTGCCTCCCCGTCAGCGTGAAGAATGCCCGCGAGGAGGTTCAGCGCATCGCCTGGCGCGTGGCTGGGGACGGACACCGGGACGGCATCGCGGCGCTATTGGACGAACTGATCCCCCCACAAGCATAACGCCTCCACCTACATGACTATAAAAATTGGAGAAAATTACCATGCTTATTGACGAAACAAAAATGGTGGAAGCCCTGCGCCTGACCACCGTGGTTCCCACAAAGAAAAAGCAGCTTGCCATCGAATCTTCCGACCAGAATAGGCCGGGACTCCAGTTTTCCGGCTATTTTGAGTTTTTCGCCAACAACCGCATGCAGATTCTGGGCATGGCGGAATTGTCATATTTCAATACATTGGACGATGAAACCCGCCGGGAGCGTCTTGAAAAGTATTTCAGCTACGAGATGCCCTGCATCATTGTCTGCCGCGATCTGGAGTGCCCCTGCGACATCGTCAGCATGGCACGCCGGTACGATGTCCCCATCTACCGCTCGTCCATGGACACAACGCGCTTTCAGGCCCTTGCCATCATCTACCTGAACCGCCAGTTTGCCCCGCGCAAAACCATTCACGGCGTACTCATCGACGTACACGGGGTGGGTGTGCTGCTCACGGGAGATTCGGGTGTGGGCAAGAGTGAATCGGCGCTGGAATTGGTCAAACGGGGCCATCAACTCGTGGCGGATGATGTGGTGGAGGTCAGCCGTGTCAGCGAAAACCGGCTCACTGGCGAAGCACCGGAAATGGTACGGTATTTCATGGAAATCCGTGGCATCGGCATTATCGATATTCGCGCCATGTACGGCATCGGCGCAGTGATCCAGTCCAAGACCATCGACATGGTAATTCACCTGGAGCACTGGGTGAACGAGCGGGAATACGACCGCCTGGGCATGGAGGAGGCCATGACAGAGGTGTTGGATGTAAAGGTGCCGCATATTCTGCTGCCCGTAAAGCCTGGCCGAAATCTGGCCATTGTCATTGAGGTTGCGGCGCGCAACTTCCAGCTCCGCCGCCTGGGATATAACGCGGCGGAATCCCTTGACAACCGCCTCATGGAAATAACAAGGGGAGGATTGTAAGCAATGGTAACAATCGGCATTGATCTGGGCGGTACCAAGATTGCCGCTGGCGTGGTGGACGAATCCGGGAAAATCCTCTCCCATTGCCAGCGCAGGACAGGCGCGGAACGTCCCTATCAGCAGGTCATTGAGGATATGGCGGGCACAGCCCTGGATGCTGTAAAAAAAGCGGGCCTTACCCTTTCGGACGTGGAGTCTATCGGCGTGGGCGTGCCCGGCTTCTTTGATAAAAAAACAGGCGTGGTGGTGTTCTGCACCAACCTAGGCTGGCATGACGTGCCCCTGCGGGCAGAAATGCGCAAGTACATAGACCTACCGCTGCATGGAGACAACGACGCCACCGTCGCGGGCTTTGGCGAGGCCATCGTAGGCGTGAGCCGCGACGTGGATACCAGCGTGTTTCTAACCCTGGGCACGGGCCTTGGTAGCGGCATTGTCATCAACGGAAAGATCTGGTCAGGAGCCCACAGCGTGGGCGCGGAGCTTGGACACCTCATGTACCAGCATGACGGCATTCTCTGCACCTGCGGCGCCCGGGGCTGCCTGGAAAGATACGCCTCCGCCACAGCCCTGGTACGCATCGGTCATGAGGCCGCCCAAAGGCATCCCGAGAGCGTCCTTTGTGGTGTGATGGAGGAGCAGTGGAGCGCCAAGACGGTTATCGACGCAGCCAAGCTGGGGGACATCGCCGCCCGGGAAGCGTTTGACGAGTATACTACGCACCTGGCAAACGGCATTATCACCATCATCAGCTTCCTGGATCCGGATCTCATTGTGCTGGGGGGCGGCGTGTCGCGGGCAGGGGAGTATCTCCTTGAGCCTGTCCGGCGCAAGGTGGCGGCTGGAAAGTTCTTCAAGACGCTGCCTGCTGGCGAGATTGTGATCGCCGCCCTAGGCAATGAAGCGGGCATCATTGGCGCGGCCATGCTGCACCGGGGATGATTGGAGAGAGAATCGCGGCCTTCCATGGGCTACCGGAGGAAGCCGCCGCACAGTTTGATGCGTTCCATGGGTTGCTCATGGACTGGAACAGCCGCATAGACCTGACCGCCATTACGGATGAAAATGAAGCGCTTTTCCGCCATTACCTAGACTCCCTGACCGGGGTGGCGTTGTTGCCACCGGATGCGTCCGTAGTGGATGTGGGCACAGGCGCGGGCTTTCCAGGGGTGCCCCTGGCGATTGTCCGCCCCGATATACGCATGACCCTGCTGGACGCCCTTGAAAAGCGCGTGGACTTTCTTCGCCACGCTACAAAAGCCATAGGCCTGGCCGCAGAGGCGGTTCACGCCCGGGTGGAGGATTTCGCCAAGGCACACCGCGAAACGTTTGACGTGGCCCTCAGTCGGGCCGTTGCGCCACTGCCAGTGCTGCTGGAATGGCTGTTGCCCTTGGTGCGGGTGGGCGGGATATGCGTCCTGTGGAAGGGCCCAGGGGTAGAAGCGGAGCTTGCAGCGGCAAAGCACGTATCGCCTCTATTGGGTGGCGGAGTGCCGCAGATTGTGGATGCTCCTGTGCCCGGCGCGGAATTCCGGCATGTGCTTGTTCTCGTCACAAAGGAAGGGAATACCCCCGAAAAATTCCCAAGAAAAGCAGGCATGGCTGTGAAAAGGCCTTTGTCGATTGCGTAAGAGCGCCCGGAGAACGCCTCCTGGATGATCCTTCGCACGTCAGTAAACTAGGTTTAGTTACGTTGACGTTCTTATTTCAAAGCCAAATTCACGCAAAAAAAGATCATCATCAATGATTTCATCATAGATGCCATCTGCTTTTTCAAACCCATTTTTTATATAGAATTTTATTGCAGGCTCATTTATATCCACAACAAAAAGCCTCAAATATTTTGCCCCCTTCTCCCTTGCAAGGGCTATCGCCAGATTCAAAGTTTTGCTGCCCATTCCTTTTCTCAAATAATTGACATTCACACCAAGCCTGTCAATATATAATGCCGACGCATCCTCCTTTTTCCACTGAACACAGTTCGCCCCCGCATTTGAATCGCATAGGGCAAAGGCTGAAATAATTTCGCCATTTTCCACAAGAATATAAAGACGATTGTTTTCGATGTCCTTTTGAAAAAATTCATAAGGATAAACGTCATCCCAAATCTGAATGTTATTCCTATTCATTTGCTCAATAATGTTTCCATAAACGGTCTTAAGCTGCGGCAAATCATCCATCTGCGCCAATCTTAATTTCATAATAATTCCTCCATAAATCCTGACGTATTCGCCCCACAGCCTGCACCTTGTTGATGGAAAGACAAAAGGGACGCCAGGAGAACTCATTTCCCGGCGTCCCTTCTCTGCACGGTTCCTTTTACTCTACCGTAAACCGGTACTCCGTCAGCGTATCATACTTCTCGCCCTTATGGAGCACGCAGCTGGGGAAATTCGCATGGTGAATGCTATCCGGGAAATGCTGTGTTTCCAGGCAGAACCCCTGCCGCCGACTATAGGGCACGCCGCACTTTCCAATGGCACCGCCACCGATAAAGTTTCCGCCATAGAACTGTACGCCCGGCTGATCTGTCCATGTTTCCATGCGGCGGCCCGTATCCTTGCTTCGCACAATCACGGCCTGCCGAAGGGTGCCATTCCAGCCATTGATGGGGAAGTTATGGTCATAGCCCTGACCGTACTGCATCTGGGTATCGCTTTTCTCGCAGGCCATTCCCTGACCAACGTTACGGAAGGTGCGCAGGTCAAAGGGCGTGCCGTCCACCGGCGCGAGCCGCCCTGTTGGGATACAGGCAGCGCTGGAAACCTCGGTAAAGGTATCGGCATGGATGAGAATATCGTGTCCCCCTATGCTCTCGCAGGCCGGGCCGGACAGGTTGAAATACACATGGTTCGTCAGGTTGATGGGGGTATCTGCATCACACGCCGCCTCATAGCGGATGCCCAGGGTATTCTCCTTAGAAAAGGTATACGTCACCTTCACATCTAGGCTCCCGGGATATCCCTCGTCCCCATCCGGGCTATGATGGGTCAGGACCAGGCTTTCGCCTTCGATTGCATCAGCCCATACATATTTATCAAAGCCCTTCACACCGCCGTGCAGGTGATTTTCCCCATCGTTCTTGGCCAATGTATATGTTTTGCCATTGAGGTCGAACTGCGCGCGGCCAATGCGGTTGCCAAAGCGGCCGATCAGGTAGCCCATAAAGCAATTATCCGCCTGCATGGCCTCCAGCGTATTGTACCCCAGCGTTACGTCGGATACATTTCCGTCCTTGTCCGGCACCGCAATCGCCAGCAGGCAGCCACCCAGCGTGGATACCTCCACATACGCTCCGGATGTGTTTTTCAGGGTGTACTTGAAAACCTCTTTCCCGCAGGCAAGCATTCCCATGGATGCGCGTGAAATCATAGTTGCCCCTCCCCCAATGATTTATCACAATGGATTTATAAAATTTTAACAAAAAAAGCCCCCTTATGCAAGGGGGCGTCGATGCGCCGCAAGGGAGGGGGGCCCATAGGCGCTCTTTTGAACTTCATCCATTAAACGAAACAACCTCTGGTTTTCATCCCGTATCTGAAAAAATTTTTTCTACAATAAAAAAGAAAATGGAGGAGGCCCTACTTCCCTACAGCGAAGCCGCGCCTGCCGCCTTTCTAAGGGCATCCATGTCCACATTTCCCTCTATCTGATAGACAACATCACCCTTTTGAACATGCAGATGGAGCATTCTTCCATTGCTCATCAGCACGGCCTTTACGCCTGCCAGCATCCAATCCTGGTCTATGGACGTCACAAAGCCTCTCTCCGGGAGCGACCGCAGGCAGCGTGCCGGCGTGAGGCTGGATACCCATACCTCCGTGCCGTCCGTGTGGACGTAACGCAGGCATATTTCCCGCACGGACACATCTACCCCTTCGGGAACCCTATCCCAGACAGTAATCTCCTGAGGCTGCCAATCCTGACCACCCAGGGTGAGTATCGGCGCATTGAAATAATATTCCGCCTGATGTAGCGAATCTCCTGAAAACGTCAACGGCGATTGCGAAAGCCCGGCCAGCGACCCGGCCTGAACGGATGCCTCCGTCTGATCCGGCATCCTTGTATCCCCCATGATCACAAGCAGATAAAACAACACGGCGGATAAGCATAGCACAATTGTTATCAATACCATGCGCAATGCGCGGCGCAAAAAATGCAAAAAGATACCTCCCTTAGTCCACCCTGCATACAGGCACAGAAAATTACCGTTCCGTTTGATAGCGGGCAATACTCTGATACGCGTCCTTTATCTGTCCATACAGTACCCGATAAACATCATAATGGCGGGCATAGGCCGTCCGGCGCACCGGATCGGGCATGAACGCTTCTCCAAAATCGGCCATCTTGGACGCTTCTTCATAGGATGCAAACAACCCCACTCCCACGCCTGCAGCCATTGCCGCGCCCAAAGACGTTGCCTGGCGTGAACGGCTATGCACCCGTGTCCGGATGCCGAACATATCCGCCAGCATCTGGGGCCAGATGCCACTCTGAGCACCGCCGCCTACCAACGCAATAGACTGGTACGCAAGGCTATTTTCCCGCATCACCTCATCCACCAGGTGCAATGCCTGGCCCACGCCCTCATACGCCGCCCGGGCGACATGGGCCCGCTCATGATATAGGGACATGCCCATCAGCGTACCCCGGGCGTTGCCATCCCACCAAGGCGTACGTTCCCCCATCATCGTAGGCAGGAAAAACACGCCTTCCGAGCCTACCGGTATTTGATCCGCCATTTCCTCTATTGCATCAAACGCTTTCGCCGCAAGCTTCTGTCCTGGTAAAATCAGGTTTTCCATGGCCCAATCCATCGCCGCACCCGCACACTGCACCGTGCCGCAGACATTGGCACGTTTTCCGTCCATGTCCAGGAAATTAAACGTACGCATGCCCGCATCTATCACAGGCATATCCGAGAGCGTACATAGCCACGCGCTGGAACCCAAGTTGATATACGCATCCCCGGGCGCGTACAATCCCGCGCCGTGGGACGCACACACCCCATCGCCCGCGCCCACAGCCACAGGCAATCCTTCTGGAAGCCCCATAGCCCGTGCCGCTTCCCCTGTCAATGCGCCCGACACATCATGGGAGGGCAGGATATGGGGCATCACCTCCGGGTCAATCCCCAGCTCCGTAAGCAACGCCCTGTCCCATTCCCTCGTATTTATGTTCAGCGCACCTGTTAGAGACGCGTCACTGTAGTCCGTTACCCCAAACCGTCCAGTTAGAAAGCCATACAGCACATCTTTGGTGTTCACAAACCAGCGCGTGCCCCGGTATACATCCGGATGATTCTCCCTGAGCCAAAGAATTTTTGGCAGGGTATAGTGCATATCCAAACGGTTACCCGTACGCGCATAGAACACGCTTTCATCCATAACCGCCCGGATCATGTCCAACTGCCCTTCTGCCCGTATATCCGAATGAATGATGTTAGGATACAACGCGTCGCCTACCCCGCTCACCGGGATGCAGCCGTTCATTGTGCCCGATAGGCCAATGACCGCCACACGGCCGCTGTCCACACCAGATAATACCTTTCGTACGCCATCCAGCGCTGCGCTGATAAACCATAGAGCGGGCTGCTGCGCCCAGCCTGGCCTTGGCAGCTCCACTTCATATGGCGACACCACGGAGGCAAGCGCTTGTCCGCCGGCCGTAAACACCGTACTCTTTAGGCCCGTAGTTCCCGCGTCTAAGGTGAGAATTAAATCACGCATGGCGCCTCCTATGTAGGACGGGGAGGCCAGGGGCAGTGCCCCACCCCAGGGGGCGCTGCCCCCTAGACCCCCGCCAAAGGGATTAAATCCCTTTGAAAACCCTTCGTTTCGCCTCACGGCGGGTGTTCTTATATAATATAAAGAAACCCCATGATGGGATTCTTAAGGGATAGTATCCCTTAAGCAGGGAGTCTGGGGGACGGAGTCCCCCAGCGTCCTTACTCCGCCACAACCTGGCGCAATGCCCGGCGCACAGCGCCCTTTCCTTCCATCATTTCACTGAAGTAGGCGCGCACCTTCGCCGCCATACCGTTCTCCACAAGGTTTGCACCGAAAAGGGTAGCATCGGCAAGGAGCTCATCGCTAAGGCCGCCGGCCATGCGTGCCTGCACCTCGGCGAGGCGCGGATCAGAGCTGATGGTAAAGACATTGCCTTCATCGTCTATGCCCGTGAGGTAGCGCAGCCAGGCGGCAAATACAAATGGCACGCATGCAAGGCTCTGCTTATCCTCCGTGGCGCTAATTGTCCAGCCAAAGCGCACAGGCAGCTTCTGGGAGGTATCCGTGGCAATACGTTGCGGCGTATCCGGCAGAAAGGGGTTATTCACGCGGCAGGTAAGTACCTCGTCCAAGAAAGCCTTAGGGGATACCACGCCGGGATCCTCCACCACCGGAAGGCTTTCACCATAGCCCAGCTTTTCCACGAAGCGACGCAGGTCATCGTCCGCCATTTCATCGGAAATCTTTTGATAGCCCAGCAGGCAGCCCAATATGGCAAGGGCCGTATGCAGAGGATTGAGGCATGTGCCCACCTTCATCTTTTCTACTTTATCCACGGTTTCACGGTCGGTAAAAACAACGCCCGCCATTTCCAGCGGTGGCCGGCCGTTGGGGAAGGCATCCTCAATAACCAGATATTCCGCCTGCTCAGCATTGACAAACGCAGCGGTCGCAGCGCCCTTGGCAGTGCGTACAATGTCCGCGTCCTCAAAACCAAGGTCGCTGAGCATTTTGGCAATATCAGCATCAGGATGGGGCGTAATTTTATCGATCATGGTGTTGGGAAAGGTAATTTTCTCCTGCATGTATGTCAGAAACGCGGCGGATGCCTTGCCTTCCGCAACCATGATTTCAGCAGCAGGGAGCATCGCGGCGCGCAGCTTTTCCCCATTATGGGCGCAGTTGTCCATGCTGACCATGGCCATGGGCACAGCGCAGGCTTCAAACCTTCCATGCAGCAAGTGGCACAGAAGCGCCATCATAGGATTTTGCGGCGTGTACGCCTTTTCCGTCACGGTAAGGCTGGCCATCTGCAGGGAGGGATTTTTGAATATGGTTTCCATCAGGGCTATGCCCGCATCATCCGCCTTGACGGCTTCCGCCACGCTGGCGATCACTTTCTTATCAATCCGTCCATCCGCACGCAGCACGGCCAACAGGCTAAGGTTGTCAAAGGGTCCATACGCACGGTCGATAATCTCGCCGTCATACGTTTCGCATGCGATGACGCCCCGGTCATACGCACCCGTATCCAACGTACGCTGTAAAGCCGCAGCCAGAAACGCGCGAAAGATGTTGCCTGCGCCAAAATGCACCCAGGCAGGCGCTTTCCGCGTCTTTTCGCCCATGGTAGCAATGTCAAACACGGGCAATGAAATATCCGCCGCTGCCCAAGCGGCGCGATCCGAAAGGCCCTTCAAATTCAGTTTCATTAATTTTTTATCCTCCTAGATTATTTTCCATTGTGATGGTACCTCCGGAAACCTGGTATGCCGCCTCATATGGCGCACCCCCCAGATCACTCAGGTGGGTACAGGTGATAATGGTCTGTACCTCGTGCATGTGCCTGATAAGAAGCTTTCGCCTCGTAACGTCCAGCTCGCTCATCACATCATCCAACAGTAACACGGGGTTTTCTTTCAGGGTATCACGCATTACGTTGATTTCCGCCAGCTTCAGAGACAATGCCGCCGTACGCTGCTGTCCCTGGGAGGCAAAGGAGCGTGCGTCGTGACCGCTCAGGTCGATCCGGAAATCATCCCGGTGTGGCC
>JGI994J12354_10004037_pt1 | contig 13401 bp, 12 predicted proteins | sample IntmicLarv3ML3BL_FD_12354 | JGI IMG/M metagenome (IMG submission 12354)
AGCACCAGCCGGGCCGCCACCAGCACCAGTAATCCGGCCAGCAGTATGATTGCGAAGTTGCCAGGTACGCAAACTCCTAATTTTGGCAGCAATAATTCTGCGCGGATGACTGCGTGTAATACCTTTAAAGGATTCTGGGATTTTACAACCAATACCTGTAATTGTTTCAGTGCAACAGACTTTTCAACTTGTACGAGATTAACAACATAATATAAAACAAACGAATGAAACAAACAGAATTAAATCTTTATCGCATAATACGGCAAACAGTTGGTTTGGTGGGGGTTGCGTGTGTTGTATCGATGTTGTCGACACCGGTTATGGGCGCAAGTGCAACCGGGTGCGAAGATTTACCACAAAATGACAATAATGAATTTATAAACCAAGAAATCGCATTGTGCAGTGTTCATGCATATAACATCGGTTCGGGAAAAAACCCCAGCAGTGCCGCCGGACGGCAAGTTATGGACGAAGTGGTTGCATTAAAAACAACCGTCATAACCCAACAGATGAAAAAACAATACGATTATCTGGAAGCGACGATGAAGCGCTTTAAAACCCAACTGGAAAAGGCAATCTTGACCGCCCAGATGGAAGCCGCCGGTGCCGCCCCCAGCAACAGCGGTGGCAGCAGCAGTGCAAATTCAGGCGACAGAAATATATATATTGCCGGTACAGATAATTGTAATAACAAAAGCAGCCGTATGGAAGTCTATCAATGCCTGCGCCAGAATTATAATGTGATATATAATATGTCCAGTGGTGGGCAAACAATATCATTGGATATCCGCCGCCAATTGGCAAACGATTATACGGTGTCACTGGGGAATATTAAAAGCATATCCGGTGTAAATCCGTTTCATAAGGAAGATATGCAAAAAACATGTTCAGAATTTCAGAGTATATCTGGTCGTGATACCGTGACCGCATGCCTGAACGGATTGAATGCAGATATCAGAAATGCAACAGACGCATTAAATCAACCGGCGCGAACAGGTAACCAACAAGGTTGGCAATAATAAAAAAACGCCGCGTTATGCGGCATTTTTATTGAACATATGTATATAAAAAAACCGGTTGTTTAACCGGTTTTTTAATCTTTTAAAACCCTTGGGGTTTTGACATCTTGACAGATGATACTTTTTTATCCAATGCGCCAATTACATCGTCTGTGATATCCAGGCTGGCGGCATTTGATCCAATACGGGCAAAGCGACCGTCGATAACCAATGACAAATCTTTTTTGTTAATAACACCTTCGATAATTGGGTCAAGGTGTTTTACTTGGATTTCGGCCAATGATTTCTGGAAAGCATTTTCAATGCTTTGTGCGCGTTCTGTCAAATTGCGTTGCAATTTTGTAACACGATTTTGATAATCTGTGACGCGTCTTTGTAATGCTTCGCGGGACAAGACATCTTGGGATTTTTCAATTTCTGCTTTTTCTTTTTCCAATGCTTTTTGTTCACGGGTTAATTCATCACGCAGTGTTGATTCATAAGATTCTTTTTGTTTACGCAAATCTTTTAATGCAACAGCCCCGGTTTGAATTGCGTCCATACGAATTACCGCAACACGCAAATCTGCGCCCGACATTGCATCTTTGGATACACCGGCGATTGCACGGTCCAATGACATATTTGTACGCAACGCGGATACACCCCAAACGCCCAGCATCGCAACCGCAATAACCGCAACAACGATTATGCCCGATTTTGCATATTTTTTTGCAATATCATTTACTGATTTAACAGTCTTTTTCATAGCCATAATTTCTTCCTTTTTGTTCTGTTATGATTCAGAGTATAACACAAAGATTATAAATTGAAAGTCGAAAAATTTCCCTTGAATCCCGTTATTATCGGGCGGGCGATATTCTGATTTCAACGCGTCTGTTTGTTAATCGACCAATGTCATCTTGGGCGGCAATCGGGCGCGCAGACCCGCGTCCAACGATAAACATCCGCGCCGTATTTATATCGGCGCGCACCAAATAAATCGCAACGCGCTTTGCCATATCCAGTGATAATGCGCGGGCGGCGGTTTGGTCACGCATAGAATCCGTATATCCCGCCAATTCCAAGAATGTTGCATCATATTTCTTTAATATTTTTGCAATGATTTTCAAAGTATCTGCGCCGGTGTCGGAAATTTCAGGCACATCCAGTTGCATTAATGCATCACGCACCAAAATTACAACAACATCCGTACCGGCGCGTTGAACGGATATTCCTGGCTTGCGCAGACTGTCGTATAATTCGTATTCCAAATTCGCCATATATGCGACCGCAACAGAATTATCGTTTGTTACCTTGTCCCCATATTCCAATTTCACAGATTGATTATTTTTCCCAATGATTTTACCGCCCGCACCCAAATAAACCGGTCTTTTTGCGACTTTTGCACTGTCTGTCATATCGGTTAAACTGACGCCCATTAAATATGTACCCCAATTGTCACGCGGTGGTGTTGCGTATTGCGCACAAGAAGACAGCAAGAAAAAAGATAATAAAAACGCCAGTTTTATTTTCATTATTGCACTATGAATGATAATTGGTTATCACCGGTGCGCAAGCAATATGCCCCCGGGTCTGTTTCATATCCATTTACGCGAATGCCAATTGTCCAATCCAAATACGCGGTTGTAAAGAATGCACAATCATCGTTCGATAAACCGGTCAGGTTAATCAAGAATTTACTGCCGTCGACACTGGATGTTATGGACCAGTCGGATGAACCAATCGGCGCACGATTGTTTTTCAGTGCGCCCGACTTAATCAAATAATCAACCGATACACCGGCATAGTCACCCCGCATTTCCAATAATAATTTTGTATTTTTTGCAATTTGTTCCAAATCGGTTTTTGCAATTGTTCTGACCTGGCGATTGCGTATGGAATTATATACCGCAACCGTTGCAACAGTCATAACGCCGGCAATTGCCAACACGCCAATAATTTCAATTAATGAACGCCCTGATTCTTGTTTCATTTTGATACTCCTATTATTTCGGCATCGGCAAACAAATTCATCGCGTCTGCAATCATTGGGTTGGCTTCCAGTTCGGAAAATTTTTGTTCAGTAACAGTTTGTATATTTTCAGATTCTTCGATTCTTTCCAATGCCCATGCGTGACCGGTTTTATCGGCCAGCCAAGCAGACAGTTTTTGTGCAAAATCACGGTCGCCTTTTCTGTCATAGTATTTAATTTTACCGTCCGTGATTTCAGATATTTCCAGATTGCTGCTGTAATATGTAAACAGTATTAATTCTTTGGATTCTTGTAATGCGGCGGCCAAATCAGCAGCAGAAGAAATACTGATTGTCTTTACAGCTGTCACAGCGGTTTTTTCAATAACAGGTTTTTTTTCTGTGACCACGGGCTTTGGCGTATTTACTGATTCTTGTTTTATTAATTCTGAAATTGGTGGCATATCGGCGATATGCGTCAAACGCACAATTAACATGTCAAAGCACTGTTTTTGATTCCCGGCGGCTTGCATTTCTGGGACGCTGGCAACCATGACTTGCCATATGCGGGACAGTGTATTCAACGATACCCGTTCATTAATTTCTTTTATTTGGTCGCGTTGGTCGTTGGTGTACGGCAGACTGGCGATATCACTGGCGCGCAAAGTCGGATGTGTCCGGGTTGCCCAATGTGTCCATTCCATCATGTCGGTTAATAACATGGACAAGTCCGCGCCATTTGTGTAAATGCTGTCTGCTTTTTCCAATGTCGTTGCAACATCGCACAATAACAAAGTCTTCATAAAATCAACAACCATTGCACGGTCAACGCGTTTCAGCATGTCCAAGACAGCGGCTTCATCAATTTTGCCACCAGTTTGTGCAATTGCTTGGTCCATTAATGATAATCCGTCACGAAAAGAACCGTCGGCGGCGCGTGAAATTAATTCATTCGCCGCATCAGATAATTCAATGTTTTCTTGGGTTGCAATCCATTCAAAGTGTTTCTTTAATACATCCACCGGCGCACGAACCAAATCAAATCGTTGACAGCGCGATAGAATAGTTACGGGGACTTTGCGAATTTCGGTTGTTGCCAAAATAAAAACAACATGGGACGGTGGTTCTTCCAGTGTTTTCAGCAATGCATTAAATGCACTGGTGGATAACATATGAACTTCGTCAATAATGTATACTTTATAGCGACCGTTTGTCGGTCTGTATTGCGCCGCATCCAAAATATCGCGCATATTATCAACACCGGTATGTGACGCAGCGTCAATTTCCAAAACATCAATATGTTGCCCGGCGGCAATAGATTTACAATTTTCACAAACGCCACATGTGTCCGGGGTTGCACGGTCCGACGACAGACAATTCAAAGCCTTGGCCAAAATACGCGCCGTACTGGTTTTCCCAGTTCCGCGAATACCGGTTAACATATATGCGTGTGCAATGCGTGATGTGTTTATTGCGGTCGTTAATGTCTTGACCAGAACATCTTGGCCCATCAAAGTTTTAAAATCTTGACTGCGATATTTTCGCGCCAGAACTGTGTAATTGCTATCCATTCAAACTTCCTTTCGTGGAAAGGATAGCAAATGCACATCGAATTTCAAGAATTAAAGTACAAGTATTTTTTAAATTTATTTCAAATTGGATATAAAGTCCGGAAAGCTGTTTTCATCTTCTTCGTTATTATCAGATGTTTCTTCTTCGGGTGCGGGTGCTTTTTCTTTTGGGTCCCGCGAAGAATCAATTTTCCCTTGTTCGCCACTGACATTACGGCCGTAATGTTCCGCCATTTGCAGCAAGCGTTCGCGTTCTACTTCGTCCGCGGTCTGGCGCGCTTGGTCCATGTATTGTTTTCTTTTCTGACGCCATTTATGACACCGCTGTATCATCAGCCCCACAGACATTTGATTTTTTTTATTTTGCATATCTTTCTTCATTTTTGGGAAGTAAATCACAGACAGTAACAGGTCACTATCTGCACATCAACAAGTGGATAATAAATCATCTTAAAACCAATTGCAATATTTTTTTTCAATTGCTACACTGAATGCCGTAGGAGGGTTGTTTGTGCAAAGACAGGGCGGGAACTTTTTATTGCAAGCCTTGTTGGCTTTGGCTTTGATTATCGCGTTTATACCATTGTTTACGCAAAAGCTGGCTGTGCGCGACAAAGATGCCCAAATGCACATTGTTACCAGCCAAATTGAAACGGCCAGTACCGCAGCCAGAATTTATCTGCGTGAAAATCTGGGCGAATTTAACTATGATACCACAATCTTGAATGGCGAAAGATTCGCAGACACACTAGAACCATACGGATTACCGTTGGGATTTGTCCCCAGAACGGCATTTGGTCAGAATATATCGCTGGTTATAAACAAAGATGAATATACTGTTTCCGCATATTTGGAATTATCGGGCGGGAATTTGTCAGAATTACAAAGAGCCGAACTGGTAAGGCGATTGGGATTCTATGCGTCCACAATGGACGGTAATGTATATCTGCTAGTGCCATTAAGCGAAGTTTTTTCAGATGTTGTATATCGCAAAGAAAAAAATGTAGAAGAAAATGGTTTCTTGTCTGATTTAGACCTGGGGGGATTTGGATTGGAAAACGGCGGAACGGTTTTTGCGCGAAATGGTGAATTTGAATCCGTCCAGGCAAATGTTTTGTCGATTTTTGGTATCGAAGACGGTCGAAAATCCAGAAATAAAATTGATAATTTAATCACTGTAAAAAGCGTATTTCAAAGCAGTAATGGTGAAACCGCATTAACAGTTAATCGTGGAAATCTGGTCGTTGACAGTGTGTCTGCGAAAACATTGGCAAAATTTGGTGATACCGGAAACTTTACTGCCGGCAGTGCGTCTGTATCTGATTTATCAATGCCGGTTGGTTATACCAGTTTTGTTGGGCCGGCCAAGTGGGATGTCAAAGGGAATGTTTTTTCTGATAAAATCACATTTAATGTAGAAAGGTTAGAAGTTTCTTCGTCAATCAATGCCGCCCATGGCCAAGATGTTTTTATTAATCCCGAAGACTTGGGGTATAACACACAAAATGGTATTGATGTCGAAGTAATTCGTGCCGCAAATATTACTTTGCGTGACCAGACATCAGACGCATTATCGCGTGGCAACAGTGGCGCAATCCTGTTGGATATCAGACCTGCGGGAACATCAATGTTTCCAGATATTTTATTGGACAGCATTGATAACAACAGTTTTGTAATAATTGCAAATCCGGCGGATGACAGTGGAAAAACCGTTGATTGTAAATCTATTATTTTATCGTATGGCGGGACTTATAACCAACGGTCTTTGTCCCAGAATATTATTTGCCAATATGTTTTCTGGCAAAGATTGGAAAATCGTATTGATATAAAGCAATGCTTGTTGGATGGAAAAAGTGACTGTAAATAAAAATGATATTTTTATCGATACACATACCGTGTTAAATCAACGCGGCGCCAGTGTTATCGAAGTATTATTGTCAATCGCAATTGTTGCGATAATGTCACCGTTTGTATATAACCAAATATCGGAAAGCACACGTAATATACGCGATATCGCATTGGCACGGGATATTATTGAACTGCGTAATCCAGCATTGAACTTTGTGCGATTAAACCAAGATAAATGGCCGGATACGGCACAAATCAGGCTGGACGATGATGAAATGGCGGAAATCACAGAATACGCGCGTTCCGGTTTTATTGATAAATATTCTGTTCGTGGTGCAATTGTAACCGATGTATATTTGGCATTTAATTTGGGTGGTGATGCTTTGCGCGCGGCCAAAGTGGCAAAGAATATCGGTGATGATGCCGCCGTGGTAACCGAAGACGGTATCGCATACGGTGCATTTTGGGCGGTAACCGCGCCAGATTTTTCCCCCGGTGATTTGGTATATCGTATCAATCATAATTTTGGCGGCGATGATAATTCAAAATATTTACATCGTGGAACATCGGGCGAAGATAACTTTAATGTAATGCAAAGAACATTAAATATGGGTCGCTTTAATGTATTGCATGTTGGAACTGTTTCTGGGGAATCTGCGAAAATAAGTGAAGCATCCACATCATTTGTCGAATCAAACGAAGCCACCGCGATGTCGGCGTATTTTACCCAAGGGGCGGTTATGGACGGTTCTGTATCCAAAATTGGTTTATTGCGCGTAACAGGCGATATGATTGGATTTCGCATGATTAATACCCGGCGTTTAAATGACAGTGGCTTTTCAAATAACGGCAGCATTATTACAGACCGTGCAACGATAAAAAATTCTGTTAATGTTGGCAGAAATTTGACGCTAAAGGCCGACAGTGCACGAACAATAACCGGTTTTTCTGGTATTGTGGCGCATTCTTTGGCTGTACCTTTTTTATTGGTTGGTGAACTGGATTTTCATAATAATTTTGGAATAACGGTATCGGGGGAATTATTAATGGCGGCAACATCACCATTGAAAATAGGCAGCTGGATGTATCCTGCGGCGAATCCACCGCGTCTTTCGCGGTTGGTTTTATCACGCGCCAACATCCCCGCACAACCAAACAGCAAAGAATTTGATAAAATAATAGGCAAAGAATGGCAAAGCTTGTCCAGACAACCATGAAGATAAAACGAAACATCTTTGATAACGAACAACGCGGCGGCATGATGGTGGAATTGCTGTTGGCGCTGGCGTTGGCGGCGGTGATGATGCCATTTATTGTAAATTCACAAAAAGAACGCGTTGTACGCGCAGAAAATATATCAATCGCCAAAGAAATGAAATCTGTTAATGATGCGCTGGAACGATATATTGATATTCACAAAAAAGAATTGCTGGGCCCGGTTGGAAAAAATATAACCCGCGTAAAGATTTCTGAATTACAAGAATTTGGTACACCAATCAGTGTCATAGAAAAATATGGCGAAGATTTCCAAGTGCGTGTTTTAAAATCGCGTGACCGCGAAGGACACACGACTTTACAAGGTGTGGTTGTTTTGGCGTCCAAAGATATATCGCCAATGCGCACCCGCCAGATTATGAATTTGGGTGATGATAAAATGGGTTTTGTCGAAGGCGGCAAAGCATTTGGAACACTGGGGTCGTGGCATGTGAATGCTGTGGATTTTGGTATATCTGGTTTGAACGGGATTGTTGAAACAACAGGAACAACCATGGGTACTGCGCCATACTTGTGGCGTGTGCCGTCGGAAAATGTATCGGACGCAACCATGTTGTCGCCATTGAACTTGGCGGGGCATGATATTGTTAATTCAAAGTTCGTTGATACACTAACCGCACAATTCGAAGAAATATTTAAATCCCAGAAAATCATCTTGGACAGATTGGTTTTCCAAAGCAAGACAACATTGGATAAAAATTTCACCGCAACCGAAGCCGTCGTGTCTGGCACATTGTCTTCGGATTCCCGCGGGTTGGAAGTACAGGGTGTATTTAATTTATCTAATGCTGCGCGCGTATCCAGCTTTATCGCGGATGATTTATGGGTAATGAATTTAAATTTGTACGGATTGTCGGTATCGCCACAATCCAGCGGGCCGGGCGTTTTAAAAGTTAATCAGTCACTGGATATGGTTGCAGGTCGCATCAGTGCCATGTATGCCACTGTTGGATTTACGGGTTCAATAACATCAAAACTGGTTGTGAAACATCGTATCGAAGATTCCGTGGATTCAGATTTTTATTGGGATATCGCGACCGGCACAGCGCGCTTTGCCGATATGTCATTTACAGAATTAAATCGTATGGTGGCGTCTGCCGTCAGAAAAGAATCCAGTGCCAAAACAATCAGCGGACAAGTATTCAGTACGGTTGTTACCAATAAAAATGCAACCGCATCAGATTTCATGAATGCGATAACTGAAATACAATCCCGTGTGCGCGCGAAATATCATCAGTTGAATTTAGAATAATTTGTGGTATAAATCAAATTAACAGGTTAAAAGGAATAGTGTGAAAGTAGTATGTAATTTTTGCAAAACAGAATATTCCATGGCCAAAGTGCCGGTTGTACCGGTTCAATGTGCGATATGTGGTCATACTTGGACGGTGTCTGCGCCAAAGCGTCGAAATTCTTTTTTGATTTTTGTTGCGGCGATATGTGCTTTGTTATCTGCGGCGGTGTTTGTGGTTGCGATTTTGGCGCGTCATCAAACAGATGTAAAAAATAACAATCCATTGGTTGCGACGATTTCAAATATCAGCACGGTTGTTGATGCTTTTGGGGATTCGCACTTTGTTGTACGCGGCAATGTGCTAAATAAGTCGACAGAAATTTATGGTGTGCCGGACTTGTTAATTATATCCCGTGATGCGGCTGGGAATATTATTTCACAACAGAAATTTATGCCGTCAGCAACACTTTTGGATGCCGGCGCGTCTGTGGAATTTTCCCATACTTTGTCCGCAACGACAAACGGGGTAAAGAAAATAACCCTTGAACTAAGAGATTAAAATGAAACCGGTATATTCTGTATTTTGTGGCATGTTATGCGGTTTGTTGTTGGGTGTTGCAAACGCAGCAGAAGCCGAAAAACCAGTTGTTCGTGCCAGTGTTTTTTCCACCAGTGCAGATTGGCAAGCAATCACCGGCATTCGATTTTCAGAATATCGATTGAAATTTGATTCTGCGAACAACAAAAAATTAATTGAACCAAATGGCCTGGAATTGTATTTCTTGGATACTTTTCCATGCTTTGGGCAACCAGACAGAACCAGAATATGGATTGGCGCAAATGGTAAAACAAATGGCGAAATTCGTTTAACTTGTTTATTTATTCCAGAAAAAGTAAATTTTGCATGGCGTAATTCAAAACAGGATGACAGACAGGGCGCAACCCAAGGAATCTTGGAATGTCGCACCGGCACAGACGGTGATTTTAAAATTGATTTATCCAAGTGCATCCTGGGCAAAGACTGGAAAGAATTAAAGTAATATATAATGTTTGAAAAAAGAATATTTATTGTAACGCCAGATGACGCGGGACAAAGGTTGGATAAATTTCTGGCGTTGCAAATGCCAGATTTTTCGCGCAGTGAAATACAAAAATTTAATGTTGTTCGATTGCTGGACGGCGCGGAATTACCGGTAAAATTGTCGGACAAGGTAAAAGTGGACGACTGTTTCGGAATTGATGTTCCAATGTCTGGCACAAATTCAGATTCACTGATTTCGTCAAACGATTTTGATTTAAATATTTTATTCGAAGACGATGATATAATTGTTGTAAATAAACCACGCGGTGTTGTTATGTATCCGGCGGCGGGTAATGCGACCGGCACATTGGTGCAAAATATTTTGTCGCATACACATTTGTCAGGATTGGGTGGCGCGATGCGCCCGGGCGTTGTTCATCGTTTGGACAAAGACACCAGCGGCGTTGTGGTGCTGGCAAAATCTGATACAGCATTTCGGTCATTGGTTCAAATGTTTGCCGCGCATGATTTGACCCGAAAATACATTGCGTTTATATGGGGTGTTCCAAATTGGGAAACCGCAGATATCAGCGGGAATATCGCCCGTTCCAGCCGTAATCGACAAAAAATGACATTGGTAAAAACCGGTGGCAAAGAAGCCTTTACCGAAGTCGAGGTAATGAACATCTGGGGCGGCGAAAAAATATCCGAAGTCCGGTGTACTTTGCGCACAGGTCGAACACATCAAATCAGGGTTCATTTATCGACACATGGATTTCCGGTTTTATGTGACCCGGTTTATGGTCGTGGCACGACCCGTCTGGGCAGTGTGAAAACCCCAGAATTATTGGAATTTCTAAAGACCCATGACGGTCAAATGTTGCATGCGGAAATTTTGGAATTTATTCACCCAGTGACAGGCGCGCAAATGCGCTTTAAATCCAAGCCACCACATGATATGCAAGAATTGAAAGATATCTTGAATTATATTACCTGAACACGCATTATTTTGGTTGGCAGACCTTTGCTTTTGTGTTATAATAAAGCAATGAATAATGGAGTAGGGGAATGTCTTTTCTGAAAAAATCGGTTAGTTTTATGGCTGTTTTTGCGGTGTTACCTGCGGCTTTTGCGGTAACGACCAGTGGTACACCAACGGCCCGTCCCAGCATAATTACCCAGGCAACAACGCGCATGCCGACAATGGCGACGCAATACAGTTTGGGAAATATTATCTCGTCGTCGGGTTCGTCGTCTTCTTCTGCGACAATGGCGGACAAAGAATGCATTGATTCATATACCGAATGTGCCAAAGGCGCAGATGTTTGCGGACCAAATTTCGAAGAATGCACAAATAAAACTTTGTTCTATGCAAAAAAAGCGGCCTGTACCAGCACACTGATGCAATGTAATACATCGGGTGTAAACAGTCTTTTTGGAACCAGTAATCAAACCGCATTTTCAAACAAAGATTCCAATGGCGAATATACTTATCCAACAAACGGCAGTGTATTGGGTCAATTAATCGAAGCGGCACAAATAAACAATCGTTATGATACCAGTTCTTGTGTACGCAGATATACAACTTGCTTGAAAAAAGATGATGTTTGTGGTGCGGACTTTGAATTATGTACCAGCAATAATGAATTTAAAAACCAGAAATTATTCTGTGAATCCACATTGGCGCGTTGCCAAGCAGACGGTATTCGCGAATTGTTTGGTTCAACGAACACATCTTCAAATCCGTCGGCCGACAGTCGTTTAGGCAGTATGATTTCCGAAGGCGCGGCACTGGCGGCGGTAAATTCTGTTGCGACTTGCTATAAAGTGGTTGACCAATGTATTTTGAACGCATGTTCGACCAATCCATATAAATGCAAAGAAGGCAGTAACCAAGATGTCGTAAGTATTGTCGAAGTGGTCAATTCTGGAAATCCAATAGTGGCTACTCATACAGGAAATTCATTGGGTGTGATTATCGGGCGCAGTGAAATTAATGGATTTATCAAAAATGCATGTTTGGATACAATTGGTTCAAACAAATTCTGTTATGCGACATTTATGGGTAACGGCGCAATGCCAACGAATGCACAAATTCGTGACGAAGATAACAAATCAGACATTTTTGCCGAAGCATATTCATCGCGTATGAATGAATCCATGCGTACGAAAATTGATGACTTGGTGGAAAGATTTGACAAGAAAACAAAACAACGCTGCCAGGATACAATTGTACAATGCGCAATGCGTTCATGTGGCGAAGGCAGTGGTGCGGCATGTTATGCGTCCGCATTCAGTAATGATTTGCCAACAAATCAAAAAGGTGTGACCAGCAAAAATACTTTGCCGTCAATCAAATATGGATGCGAAGCCGTTATAAACAACGACACATCTTGCAAATATGCCAGTTCTACATTCAGTGCATCAACCGGTATATTGAATTTCTTGGACAGCAGTTTGTTTGATACATTATTCACTGCGCCAAATGATACGGATGTTTCAAAACCAGATCCAGTTGGCGCTGTTGCGGCATTGAATGCAAAATTGGCCAGCACATATACCCAAGCCGGCCTGGACCAGATGCGTCGCCAATGTCAAACAATTGCGGCCGGGTGTGTTCGTTCAATGTGTGGTGCAGACTTTATCAATTGTTATCGCAATCGTACAGATGTATTCACAGATATCACCAGCACGGGTAATGCCGCATACGACAGAAGTATGAACAAAGTCGGTGGTGTTTTGGATTATACAATCGTAATCGGATTATGCTTGGATACTGTAAAGAACAACAACACATGTACAGAACATATCAAAACCGAAAGCGCACGCAGAAATGCCAGCCCATTTGGTGCAACCAGCACGGCAAATTCATGGGGCTCGGCGGGTACAACGCGTGACGGTTGGATTGATGCCGGTGGTGCGTCCGCGGTCAGTGCAGACTATATACATGACACAGACGAAAACGGTAATTCAATGTGCTATGACGCCAGTGGTGAAACTGGGCCATGTGGTTCTGGACATATGGTTGCTGGGACATACATGATATTCTTGGATGATAAACCGGTTACAACATCGCGTGCAGAATATACATTGCGTGCAACAACAAATACTGTATTCCGTGAATTGATACGCGATTTGGAAACCGAAGCCCAGGCAAGATATAACGCCAAACTGACCAAAGAACAAAATATGTGTTTGGCCGGTAACAGCGGTGGTGGCATCGTTGGCGCGCGTGATAACGGCAGCACATTTATGTGGGTAAAACTGACGGGTAATGGCAAAGTTTCCAGTAACTATGTTACCGGTGGTTTGACATCGAACCAGTTTGTCGCCAGTAATGATTTGTATGGCAGCTTTTGCCGGATACGCGTAACATTGCAATCTGATAACAAGACTGTCCAAGACACAATGGCACAGGGTCAAAATTCATGGGGTACTGCATACTATGCGGTTGGTGATTCATTTACCTGTGGCAGCTGGAT